>Ga0272441_10001932_pt1 | contig 43378 bp, 23 predicted proteins | sample SSMProp6N_FD_193582 | JGI IMG/M metagenome (GOLD analysis project Ga0272441, IMG submission 193582) | Marine sediment archaeal communities from Little Sippewissett salt marsh, Falmouth, MA, United States - SSM-Prop-6N | ecosystem: Environmental > Aquatic > Marine > Wetlands > Sediment ...
TGAACCCCGCCTCTCCCATCTACGAAACGACCGTGAATCTTCCGCCCGTCGAGTTCATCAGCCACGATCCCACTGCTACAGGCAACGAAGTCCTGATGGCACAGCAGATCTTTGTGCGCGGCAAGATGATGCAGGAGGCACGGTGGCCGAAAATTCCATACGCAGATTTCGAGCACCCGATGAAGGATAACAATCACGCCCGGGTGCTGCGATTTGAGGACGAAGGGAAGCCCTGGGCTGCATCCGTGTCGCAGAATAACCTTGTTGTCCGCGACGACGGTCTCCCCAACGTACCCGGCGGGCTTGCAGGTGCCCATTGCCAGGTCTTGTGTTGGTATGTTCCTGCTTGCGCTGCCGTTCTCTCGTCGAGCGGAAGCCAGTTTGTGGTATCCGGCGATATGCCGAACGCTCCCGGCGGTATGATGGGACGCCCTGCCCAACTGCGACAACTCTGGGCGATACACCATAAAGATCAGTTCAGGTACTGGATTCGCGGCGCGCTCGGACTGCTTACCAGTGAAGGGGAGTTCTACTATGATAAAGGTCAAAACAAGCTCTACCTTTGGGCGCCCGGCGGTGGTGTGCCGGAAAAGGTCGAATACAAGGCCCGCAACTGGGGCTTTGACCTGACCGGGAAATCTTACATCCATCTTAAGCACCTGAATTTCTTTGCCTGTGATATTCCCACCAACGGGGAATCGCTGTGGCCAAGCAACGCGAAAACCTGGGATGCAGTTCAGCCGGTACCGGCACAATATACAGAGACGGAGAAGCCGACCTACCCGACGGTTCAGGCGAAGGCAAGTGCCGAGGGCTTCATTGCCGGCGCCCACCCGTCCGACAGGAACAACCCCGCGGCCGTGCCCCAACCGGCAAACGGTATTGTGATCGACTACTGCCGGTTCAAGTACTTGAACCATCAGACCTTCATGGTGGCGATGCCTGGAAACTCCCCGCTAGCCCTTGAGCTTTCAGAAACCGGCATCCAAGATGGGAATGCAAATACCAACTTTGGGAACATGCATCGATGCGGCGTCCGGATCACCGGCGATCACTGCATAATCAGGAACTCGGTATTTGACACGGCGGCCGGCAGCGGGGTGGTGGTGACGGGACGGAATTGCACCATTGAGAACAACTACTTTAAAGACTTTGGCTATATTGGAAACTTTTCATCATCGGTCATAGCATCGATTGTCAGCACGGGTTTAAGGATTCACGGCAATACTTTCTGGAGAACGGGAAGATGCCACCTTTCGAATGTCCAGCGCATGGCTGATGTAGGGTTTAACGATTGGTCAGACTACAGTTACCTGAACGTTGACGGCGGCGGGAACTACTCCCAGGGCCGGTTCCCGAATGAGGCACCCCACGGCCATCCTTGGAACGAAGGGCAATACAGTTTTTATTATGGCCGCAACCTGCTTGGCAGGAAAGAGAGGCCCGCGGATAAACAACTGCTGGATGCATTCGTGTTTGATGCTGCTGCTTGGCACCACAATTGGGGTCATGATTCGAGGGCGTTCGATGCCGAACATGGCATGAGTGCCGGTCTATATTTCGACGATGCAACAGATGGTACAGTGATGCACCACAATGTACTCTGGAATAACATCAAGGCTGATTTGCGGGCGCCTAATGCCATACTAAAGTATAAGAGTACCCCATTAGGCATCCACTTGCTGTATAATAACACTTTAGCAACGTTTGATGGTGGCAATTTCCTGGGTGGCAAGGTCATCAGTACGCATTTCTTTGAACAGGGCAATCAATGTCGCTGGACAGCTGGAAACAACATTTACGCGGTAAACGCTCCTCCGGGGACAACTCCTTCTCATGAGTTTGTCTGGAATACCGGGCAACTAAGAACAGATGGATTTTTGGATGCGGAAGGCGCATACAAGAGTTACCCCGCTAACGGTAAACCCTGGTTGATAGGTTTCGGTCCGGGTCAATACCCCTCAGGTCTTGGCTTTCAGTTACAAGCAGGATCTCCGGCCATCAGAAGCGGTGTCTTAGTGAGCATCATTGAGAGCGCGCCCGGCGTTCCGGCAACCGATCAACTCGGCCGGCCATTGGACTATGTGGATGACCCGATTTCCGGAACGAAACCGGATGCCGGTGCGTATCAGTTTAATGCGCCTCGGGTGCCCGGCGCCCCCCGATACTACGAAAACCCCGGCCACCCTGCTCATGGCGCATGGATTCCCGGCACCACCCTGCCAAAGGAGTTCATTGAAGGTCAGCCGTGGGAGCGGCAGTGGGGTGTGAGACGAAAAGCCCAGCCGTCAGTCATCAGGGAAGGAGAGTCACTATGAAAACCCGACATCAGTTCATGAACCAGACGTCCACAGTGTTCCTGGCTTGCGGCCTGATCGCCAGCCTCTTGGCGGGCCTGGCCGGCGCCGCACTCCCCGCCAAGGCGGGGCAGCGATTCACGGATGATTTCACCGTCCCGACCGTGAACTGGCGGTACGGGAGCGAAATCCGTAGGATCAGGGACGGCGGGCTTGCCCTGTCGGCGCGGGAAGCTGAGGCGACACTTGCCGGGACTGCGGTACACCCGGACAACCTCGGCGGATTCGCTGCCACCGTCGCCTGGAACACCCGCGGCGTCACGAACCGGACGCTCGCCATCGGCTGGGGGAAATCCGCCGAGTGGGGCCGTTTCGACGAATGCACGGAACAGGTCATCATTGGCGCGGATGGTGCGGTAACGGTGTCGGCAGGCGGGATCACCCTCGGGACGGCACGAGTCGCGGTTTCCGCCGGGGGAGACGCGGTCCTCGCATTCCGGCGCGGCGACGATGCCATCACGGTCATGGCGGATGGCGGGGACAGGGTCTTCCGGCTGCCGGCAGGGAACCGGACAGCGGCAGGCTACCTCGCAATGCGTGTCCAGGGGGGCGCACAGGATGCCGCGCCGCTGCATATACGCCGAGTGACCATCGACTGCACAGGCGACCTTCCGCCGCTGAAGGAGGCGGAACGGGCTGCTTCGAACGACCGCTGGGCGGCGGAGCGGGTGCGGCGCAACAACGAGGTTCTGGACAGCTTCGAGCGGCACCTCCGCGCCGAGACGGCAGCGGGACGGTGGGGATTCCCGACAGATCTCGCGGTCTCGCCGGGGCTGGTCTCTCCGGGTGAGCCGGTACGGATCGTCTTCCGCTGCAAGGGAGAGCTCCCGGAGCCCTGCATGGCGCACCTCGAACCGGATTACCTCGGTGGGAGCGGCGCCGCTGCACGTCCACTAGCGCTATCGTGGCGCGCTACCGGGGACGGAAACCGGGAGGCAGTGGTTGATGTCTCGCCGGAGCGGCCGGGAAACTGGCGGGTTGTCTGGAAGGCCGGAGTGGAGGAGATAAGCCGCGTATTCGGGGTCGTCGGCCAGGGGTATACCGTTTGCCGCTTCCTCATCACGAACGACAGCCTACTCAGTGAACGCAACAAGAACCCGGTACCGGCAGCGCACGACGCCATCCACGATGCAGGTCTTCCCGCCGACTACTGGGGCGGATCGGAGTGGGAATCGCCGTTCGCACGGACACCGGAGAACCTGGTCGAGCACTTCGGGAAGCGCGCGGCGATGCGCCACCGCTGGGGCGACCACCTCTTCCCGATGTGCAACGGGAACATCATCGTGCCCGGCTGTCCCGATAACAACCTTTTCCGGTTGTCCGACGCGGTCCAGGCCGAGGGTTTCCGACAACTCGCCCGGCTCTGGGACCTGCTCGGATTCGGGCCGCTCGATGTTCTGGGCAGCTATACTTTAGGCCACAGCACGCCCCGGCTCGCACGCGACGCCGCCGGGGTGAAGATGATCGACTCACTTTGCCAGTGGCAGAACTGGCGCGACGGCGTCGATGCAAACGGCTGGCTTATCAATCACTGGGGACCGCCGGCCGTGCCGTATTTTGTCGCGGACGACGATTTCCGGAAGGTCGGCCCGAACACCGGGATCGCGGCTTTCACCCAGACTATCACCTCGAACGCGCGGATTTACAACGTCTTCACCGGGGAGGGTGATCCGCAGCAAAGCTCGATGCGCCGAGGCCACAAAGGCTTCATGCCCGAGACCACGAATATCGACCGCTTCGAGGCGACGATGGACCACCTCATCGTGGAATCTGCCCTCCAGTCCGAGCCGTTATTCCTGAGCGTAGATCTCGAAAACTTCGTGAATTCGGCCGACTGGAACGAGGCGAACCGTCGTGGCGTGCAGTATCTCGTTGGTCTCGCCCGGACCGAACGACTCGTCTTCGCGACTTCGGGCGATATCGCCGGCTTCTTCCTCCGGCACTACGACGCGCAGCCGGAGAATTGGCAATACTGGCCTGATATTTATGCCGGCTATACCCACCCGTACGGTTGGAAGCCGCTCCTCCTCGCCGACCGGATTATACTCAGCAACGGCCGCTTCCACTCGTGCCACGAGGACGGCGCCGTACTGCCGCGCTTCCTCTGGGACTACACGAAGCCGTGGGACGAGCCGGTGTGGGACGATCAGCAGTCGATCCGCGAAAAATACGGGCTCGTGACGCCTGGTTTGCTCACCTACAGAAATTGCGTGCCCAGTATGGCGGATCTCACCGACGCAACCGCCGGGATAACGATGGAGGTCGAATCCGGCGGCCTCATCCTCCACGCCACGGCGACCCTGCCGCGCGATGTGGACGCCCTCCCGCTCGCGGTCTGGCGGCTCCCGCTCGAGGCGGATGGGTGCAAGGCGGTTGAGGTATCTGAGGGAGCCCGGTTCGTCCCGGTCGTGGACGGCTCCACGGGCAACCTCCACGGTCTCATTGTCTGCGACCGCGTCAGGGCCGGCACGCACACTTGGACGATCCGGCTCCGGGGAAAGGCATCCGCTCCGGTCAAGCCGGCATTCCATATCGGGAGCAATGTCGCGGGCCGCAGCTTCCTGCGTGCCTCCGGGGAGACGACCGCTTATGTCTGGCTCGACGGCCCCGGCGCGCCGGACGGCATCCTTACCGTTACGGTTCCCGCCGGCCGCGCCGCGTCGGTCAAATACAACGACGGCACGACCGCGGCGGCCGAAGAGGGTGTTCTCCGTGTGAGGCTCGACCGCGACTGGCAGCACGAATCACCGATGATCACCGGGTTGACCGCGGCCGAAATCGCCGCGCGGGGGGTGTTCCGGGCGGGCGCCGGGAAGGCGCAGGTCGAAGGCGGGCTACCATTACATGTCACCTACGAGATTCCGCGCGAGGCGGCGGTCAGTCTTGGCTTGTTCGATAATCAGGGACGCTTGCTGCGTCATCTGATCAAAGGCGAAACCCGAGCTGCTGGCCGCAACCAGGAGCGGTGGGACGGCCTGGATCAATGGGGCAACGTCATCCCAGCAGGCCAATATCAACTCAAAGGCGCGTATTACGATCCACTGAGACTTGAATATGTCATGACCGCCACCAATCCCGGTAATCCGCCCTGGTGGACCGCGGATGGTACCGGTGGTTGGATGAGCGATCAGTCACCAGCTCAGGACATCGTTACCGATGGCACGAACGTGTATATAGCCGCCCCGGGTACTGAGTCCGGTCATGGCTTGATCGCCGTAGGTCCTGACGGTAAACGTATATGGGGGGTCTGCAACCCCAGCGGCGGTTTTCCGTTTGCTGTGTCGTTGGCGCTGCTCGGCGACCGGCTCTATGTCATGTACAGCGGGGCCAGTTTGACCGGAGGAGCCCAAAATTACAATCGTGACGCCCAGAATGCCATAGGGCGGGCGGTGATCATGTGCTATGACAAGAATACCGGCCGATTGGCCGGCCCCAGTAGTAATACCGGATCCCCGATCCGTGTCAATACGTGGGTATATCGCGAGGACATTCACTATCTTTGGGATCTGCGCCTGAATAAAAGATTCAGCCCGGCCACCTACGGCGGCCAGCACCGCTACTACACTAGCGGGTGTTCCGAAACCACCAACGCGCTCGGCCTGACGGCGGTCGGCAATCGTCTGGTGGCCTCGATGTTCTACGATAATGAACTGCTGGTGCTCGATCCCGACTCGCTGGAAATCCTCAAGCGGATTCCGCTCGACGCGCCCGCCGGCCTGCATGGGCTCGATGCGCAGCGTTTGTTGGCGGTCAGCGGCAAACGCGTGGTCGACGTGAACGTGTTGTCGGGCGCGGTCGCGACCGTGATTGATCAAGGACTGTCGGCGCCCTTTGGGGTCACGACCGGCCGCGACGGCACGATCTACGTCAGCGACTGGGGCGACTCGTTCCAGGTCAAGGCCTTCGACGCCCGGGGCTCGCTGCTGCGCGCCATCGGCAAAGCGGGCGGACGTCCCTGGGTCGGTCCCTGGGACGCCAAGGGCATGGCTGTGCCGCGGGGCCTGGCCGTGACCAATGACTACCGGCTGTGGGTGGCCGAGGACGATATGTCGCCGCGACGGGTCAGTGTGTGGAACGCTACTACCGGTGCCTTGATCCGCGACTACATCGGCCCGGCCAATTACAACGGCTGGGGCCTGGCCGTCGATCCGCTCAATCCGCGGCGGATCATCACCACCGGCACGGAATTCATGCTGGACTTCGAAAAGAAGACCTACACGCCCACGCGGAAGATGTTTTTACAGCGCAGTCGGGATGACGCTTTTACGATAGAGGGCAATGGTATGGGATTTAACAAGATTATCTACCGCGAAGGCCGGGAATTCTATGTGCAGAGTATAATGGGTGGGCTCGTTATCGCGGAACGACGCGGCGATGAGTACCGTTCCATTATGAGTATTGGCAACATGAGCGGCACGGGCAAGGGAGTGGGGGCCACTGACTTGGGCGGGTACTCACTGCCTAACTGGTATCCGGCATTTTTCGAGGGCAAGAGCGGCAAATATATTTGGAACGATCTGAACGGCGACACCTTCATTCAAGAAGACGAAGTCAGTATTAGCAATAGCGGCGGTTACTTCGGTCCATGGTGGTCGTGCGGATTCGGACCACAATGGGAGATTTATGCTGTCCAAGGAAGTGACATCTATCGCTTCGATCCGGAATTCACCGCGGAGGGACAGCCCCGTTATTCGTTTGGCCGTGCTCGACCTGTCGTCAAAGTTTCACAGGCGTACGAAGATTTCGATGTCGTAAAGAGTCTGTATGCCTCCAAGAGCGGCAAGTTGTATGTTTCCTACACAGAGGATGACCGTGCGCGTAAGGATGTCAAAAACGGCATCGTCTGCTATGACCGCGACGGCAACGAGTTGTGGGCAATCGCCCATTCTCGTGCCCGAGACCTTGAGTCGCTGTCGGAGGTGCCCTACGGTAATCCAAATGCTGAATTTAGTTATCCTGACCTCGGCATCGGTGTCTCAACCTGGGAATGGGATCGGTCAAAAGGACGCGTTTACCTGCTCGCGGAGGATGGGCTCTATCTGGGCGGTCTGCTGGACATCCACGGGGACCTGGGCTCCCCGTTCAGACAAACCCGCGGCAATGAGACTTCAAAGTATACCTTTCAAGAGCCGGGTGGTCGGCTGTATCTGGTCAATGGTGAACATTCGGCTCATCACATCCTCGAAATCCAGGGGCTGGAAACCGCGAAGCGCTTCAAACTGCCGTTGACCATCAGCGAACAAGATGCGCTCGCCGCGGCACAAGCCATGAAAATTGAAGCGCCTTTTGAAGCTGGTCAACCTGGCATAGTGGTGGGGCGCACGGACACAGCCCCGCCGATGGACGGAACGCTTGCCGGCTGGGATCTTAAAACCGAAGGAGTAACACTGAGTACCGACCAAAACTCCCGCGGCGGCCAATTCGCACTGAAGACCGACGGCACGAATTTGTTTTTCGCCGCTCGCATTCTGGACCCAACGCCGATGGTCAACAATGGCGAAAGCTGGTTGATGCCATTCATGACCGGTGACTGCGTGGACCTGATGCTCGCCGTCGATCCCAATGCCGATCCCGGACGGTACAGCCCCGCGCCCGGCGATCTGCGCCTGCTCTTTACCAAACTGCGCGGCGAAGCCATGGCCGTGCTCTATCGGCAGTCCGTGCCGGGCACGACCAAACCCGTGCAGTTTATGGTCACATACATTGACGACGTCCGCAAGCTGCCGGAAGCCACGCCCGTCATCCGCCGTCAGGCCGACGGCTACACCCTGACGGCCGTCATACCGCTGGCCTCACTGGGCCTCGGCACGCTGCCCCGGGAACTACGAGGCGATGTCGGCATCATCTACGGCGATGCCACGGGCCGTAATCGCGACCAGCGACTCTACTATTTCAATAAACATACCGACATGGTCTCCGACCTGTCCACGGAAGCCAGACTGAATCCCAACGAATGGGGACCGATTGTGACGGCAACGCCGGGCAATCTCATCCGGAACGCGGGTTTCGAAGCAGAACTGGGAGATACTACGCTGGGCAATTGGCGCGTCGGCGCCGCCGAGAACGGCGCAACGGCGCAGCTAACGACCAAGTCGGTCTTTGCGGGATGTCGATCCTTGTTCCTAAAAAGCGCAGTCGGCGGCAGTCGTGTCCATGTCAATCAGCGCGTCCCAGTGGAAGGTGGGCGCAGGTACGACTTGCGTTTAGCCTACCGTGCTTGCGGAATTGCAGGATCTGCGAACTTTGTAGGTGGCATAACTTGGTTTGACGACGAAGGACGAGAAATAAAAGGAGAAGAGGCTTTCCTTTTTAATAATGATCAACCCACCTGGGCGACAAGTTTTAATGATCGCGCTGTTTGGCCACTTGCCTCTGGAGAGCCCTATACTGCGCCGGCAAACGCCACCTATGCCGAGATCGGTCTGGCGCTCTGGGTTGGTGACATCAAGCAGTTCGACAAGCAGCTCGAGGTTTTCATTGACCAGGTCGAGTTCGCTCCGACCCGCAGATGAAGAAAGAACGAACATGATGAAACACCCATCCCATTCTCCATCCGTCACATCTCCTATCAATCTGCCAGGACAAGCTGAACAACTTCGACTCCGGCGGCATCATACCGGGCATTGCGCCGAAGAAGAACGCCGCCAGGCCCCAGGGCGAGTGGAACCACTTCCACATCATCAACCAAAGCGACAAGCTGACGGTGAAGCTCAACGGCGAGGTGGTCAACGAGATGGACTTGACGAAGGCCCCGCTGGCGAGCCGGACGAAGAAGGGGCCCATCGGCTTCCAAGACCACTCCCTGCCGGTGTGGCTGAAAAACATCAAGATTCGCGAGCTGTAGCTCGTACGAGGAACATGATGAGGACGATTCTGGCGTTGTGCGGCATTCTGGCCGCGTTCGAGTTGGGGGCGTACGGAGCGGAGGCGGCGCCGGGTGGCGGCGAACGTTTCCGGGCCGAAGTGCGCGGCATCGGCTACGTCGAAGTCGCGCTGCGCACGTACGGCGCTGGGGCGAAACGGAGTTCGTGGACCACCTTCCAGGCCGAGGACGCGGCGCACGCCAAGGTCCTTGGCTCGAAGCGCCTAGCCGACCTGCTCGGCTTCGGCGACATCCAGCCGGTGGCCGACGCCGGTCTGCCGGGCACCGTGCTGGTGCTCGACGGCGCGGGCTTCTGGCTGCTGGGGCTGGAGGGCGCGCGGTTCCTGGAGCTCTTCGCGCCCTCGAAGGATGCGCTCGCGGATCTGGCCAAGGACCGCGGCGCGGACCGCTGGAACCCGGTGCCGTCTCGCGCGTACCCGCGCTGGCTGGACGGCTTCGACAACGCCGGGCCGGGAATCTGGTGGGGCGGGGGCGCCATGCCGGTGGACTATCCGTCCGAGTTCCCGTGGATGAAGGAGCGCGGCATGACGTTCTGCTTCTCCCCGCCCACGGAGAGCCGCTACGTCGCCCCGGGCGTGATCGACACGACCCTGACCGACTGGTGGACCGCCCTGGCCGCCCGGCATGACACCCCCTTCCGCATGAATCTCTGGGACAGGACGGGCAATAGCAATCTGACTTGGCTGTGGAACCGCGAGCCGCTACCCTACGTGCGCGCCGCTGCGGGCCGCTTGCCGAGCACTGGGAGGAGATTTGACGAGGCCGGCAGGAGCCTGTTCTCCATACCCTACGGCTGCGAGCCCATTCCCGCCGTCGATTCCTATCGCCACGACTTCCGGCGGAAGTTCATGGAGAACATGTCCCGCGCCCCCAACTTCCTCGGCACCAAGGCGGTGGCAGAGGTTCCCAACGCCGGCATCGCTGGGATCGCCGACGTGGCCGGAATGCCCTCGACCAAGGACCACTGGCATCGCTATATCCAAGATGTCCTGGGCTGGGACCTGGCGAAGGTGGGCCTGATGCATCGGGGGCGTCGCGATTTCTGCAGGAGTTGGGACCAGGTCGAGGTGCCGTTGCCGCGCGACTTCCTCGGCCTGGACGGGCACAGCATCGACCTGGCCGGCGCGGGCTGGGAGGGGGTGGCGGACTACGACATCAAGCAGATGACCATGGAGGAATGGGATCGGAACCAGGGCCGGGAGAACGAATACAGCATCCCGGGTTCGCCGCCGAGCTCCAGGCCCGCTCCGCAGAAAGGCTGGGTATCTGTTCGTTCCAATGAGCCGCTTCTTATGATGTATCGGGGCGGGCTCGATGAAGGCAGAACCAAGTTCGCCGACTACTGGCTGCGGCGCGGCTTCACCGTCACGTCCGAACAGGCCGCGGGGCTGAAATACCTGCACCTGGCCCGCCCTCGAAACACCCACAATAAGTATTGCGATGTCTGGCTCAACGGCCGGCCCCTCAAACTGGTGTCGAAAGAGGAGCCTCAAACGGAGAGCATCGCCTTCTCGGTGGACGGCGCCCTGCGGGCGGGCGAGAACCGGATCCTTCTGCGCATGGAGGGACGGCCGCCGATCGACTACATCGCCCTCGGCCCGCTGCCGAAGCGGACGTATCCGCACATGAGCGGTCCGGAGAACCGGCTCTGGTTCGACGCCGTGAACTTCTCGGCCTGGCTGCGGATGCGCGGGGTGGAGGAGACCTTGCAGGCCATGCGCGCCGGCGACCCGAACCGGCAGCTCAAGATCATGGCGCCGCACGGTATGTACGACCTATGCATCCCCTTGTGCGAGCGTTACGGCGCCTACATACACGATACCGGCGGTCGTGGAGCTTCGTGGGAACCGGACATGGGGCGTCTGGCCCACAGTCACGGGCTGCCCTGGAGCGCCGAGCAGGCCGGTCCGGCCGACAAATCCGCCGGCTTCCGGGGGGCGATCACGCGCTACCTTACAGACGGCATCGACGCGGTGGACCTGGTCTTTTCCGTCAGCGCTTACGGCGGGGCCGCCTATAGAGAGGATGTACTATCGGACGTCAACGCCTGGTTCGATAAGAACCTCAATCTGATCCACTGCATCGGCAAGATGCACCTGCCGACGCCGCCGATCGCGATCCTGCGCTCCCAACGCGTCGAGCGGCTCGGTTGTTTCTCCGATCAGTGGAGACATGGGGCCATAGGCGGCAAAATACTGGGTGCCGGCCGGATCTCCACCTGCGTCGAAGTGCCGGACATCCTAGACGGCACGATCGACCGGTTCCCGGTGGTCATGGATTACAACGCCGAGGTCCTCGACGATGCCGAGGTCGAAGGAATCCGCCGCTACGTCGAGCGCGGCGGCGTCTTCATCGCCCAGAGCCAAACGGCGCGCCATTCGCCCGAGCAGGCCGACGCCTGGCCCCTGGCCGCGTCGCTCGGCCTCGAGGTGACGCCCAGATGGATCAGCTACGAGAAGGATAGTTACCACAGCTGGCCTCAGGGCAGGATCGTCTTTGCAACCGACCAGGACCTGATGCCCAGCCTGCGCGGCAAGGAGATCTTCGCCAGCGGCGTGGCCTATGCCCCGGTCGCCGGCAAGGCCGCGGGTGTCCGGCCGGTCGCCACCTGGGCCGATGACGGCAGCATGGCCGTTGTCGAGGCGAGACTGGGCCGCGGCAGGATCATCCTGCTGGGCAGCATCTTCTTCAGGCGGATGCAGGACTCGAACAAACGATGGGCAAATGACGACGACTGCGAAAAACTGCTTGACGAGTTTCTGACGTCGCTCGGCGCGCCGCGCGAGACCCGGGGCAACGGTCTCCTTGCCGAGCGCTGGCGCAGTAAAAACGGCGTGTACGATGTCTGGAAGGTGGTCCGAATGAACGAAAATGAAGAAGATGCCGAGCCGGGCGCCTTCGATGTCCAGTTCCGCTGCGAGACGGCCGCCCGGGCCATGCGCGAACTCTCCGCTCTCAAACACCCGCCGGTCGCGGCGCGCTACGCCGACGGTTGGCTGACGCTCTCCGGCGTGCGGATGGAGGGCATGCAGACACGGGTCTTCGGGTCGCCGCGGGCCGAGATCGCCCGCGCGGGGCTCGACTGGTTCAAGGTGCAGTCGAAGATCTGGCGCGCGCTGCCGCCGCTGCCGCCCGAGGCGAAGCCGGCGCCGATCCCGGTCCCGGAGGACGTGATCCCGGCCGCCGAAGGCTGGCGTCTGGCCGAGGGCGCGGCCGCCGACACCGCGTGGACGGCCGCGGGGTTCGACGACGCCGGCTGGAAGCCGGTCAAGCTCGGCGCCTTCGCCACGCTGGGCCTGGCCGAGGACTCGGTGAACCGCTTCCGCACGACCATCGCGATTCCCGCCGCCTGGCAGGGGCGCCGGATCGAACTGTACTTTAATGCAGAAGGCTGGTTCTGGGGCGTGATCCCGGAAGGGCGCCTGTGGGTCGACGGCGAACCCGCCGCCGTACGTCAGCCGCTGTGTGCGGGGGCGGAAAACAACTTCACCATCGACGTCACCGAACAGGCCAGGGATGGGAAGATCACGCTGGCGCTGGAGGTGGATGGGCGTAAGCCCTGTTATGTAAACAGCGAACGGCGCGAGCGGCCTGCCGGCGTCACCGGCATCTTCTTCCTCGAATCGACCGTCCCCGCCGTCGCTACCACGGAGCTGGCCGGCACGTGGTCGGCCGCGAAGGACGTGAACGTACTGACCCCGGTCGGGAAGGGCGAGAAAGCCACCTTCACGTACCTCGAGACGCGCTTCACGCTGCCGCGGAGCTGGCCCGGCAAGCGGGTCTTCCTGGAGCGCCCGGACCGCGCCCCGATCGGGTACATCGTGCTGAACGACCAGGTGATCGAAGTCGCGCCGCCGCATCGCCTGGACATCGGCGGCCTGGTCAAACGCGACGGCGAGAACGTCCTGCGTTGGATGCCCGACAAGAAGCCCGAGATCACCGATGTCAAGACCGCGACCATCCCGGCGCTGAACCTGGTGTGGACGGAGTGAAAACCATGAAAAGACAAAATCAGTTCGTTCACCACTTTCCCGCAGCCGTGCTGGCCTGCGGCCTGGTCGCCAGTCTACTGCCGGGCATAACCGCCGCGCGGGAAAGGGAAGGCAACCCGCGGAGGATGGTCGAATCCCCCTCCGTTGACAGCCATGCGCTCGTCGCGACCCACGCAGTAGCGTCCGGTGCCGTATCTGAAGACAAGACCGAAGTTGTTCTTTCCCAGCCGGACGTCTCGGAGATCGGCGACCGCCTCCTCGTGATCGAACGGCAGCCCACGGAGACATGGTTTATGATCAGTTGGCAGAAGAGTCCCTTCACCGCCGGCGGTAAGTTCGTTACAGTCGACTGGGACCCCGGCGAGAAGCCTGGGCTGTCCATCCGGGACGAGAAGGCGCGCAGGACGGCGCAACGGGGCATGCGGAATGTGCCCCGCAGTTCCGTCTGCCAGATGTACGGCGACACGGTCGGCGCCTATCTCAACTCCGCTGACCTGTCGGGCAAAGGAGTCGACGCGGACGGGAATCCGCTGCCCGGGTCCGAGGGTTTCAAGCAGATGGTGACGCCCTCCTATAAATTCGATCCGAAGGCCGCTGTTCGCCCCTGGAGCTCGCCGGACAGCGTTCTCCGTGTCTCGCTCGACCTGCAGATCCCGACCGCCGTGGGCGCGTGGATCGGCCAAAGCGGCGACAACACCGTCACCCACAACGACATCGGCGACCTCTACTATTCCGCGGTGTCGGTGGGCTGGACCTGGGGCTTCGGCAATAGCGTGGCGAAGCGCAATAACATCAGCTACAACCACTTGCACCACTTGGGCCAGCGGCGCATGAGCGACTTGGCCGGGGTCTATTCCCTGGGCATCTCCGACGGCACGGTCATCAGCCACAACGTCATCCACGACGTTTACTGTTGGGGCTACGGCGGCTGGGGCCTGTATCCCGACGAGGGCAGCTCCAACATCCTGTTTGAAAACAACCTGGTGTACAACGTCACGGACGGGGGCTTCCACCAGCATTACGGCCGGGATAACACGGTGCGCAATAACATCCTGGCCTTTAGCGAGCAGGAGCAGGTGAGGGGCACAGCCCAAAAAAAAGCCGGGGACCACCTCTCCTTCACGTTTGAACGCAACATCGTCTATTTCGATCAAGGCGAGCTCTTTGGCAGAGACTTTCAGTGGGGACCCGATGTTCAGGTGAACCTGAAAAACAATATCTACTGGCGCGCGGGTGGGCAGCGCTTCGACTTCGCGGGCAAGTCGTGGGACCAGTGGCGAGCCATGGGCCGGGACAATGAAGGCTCGATCATCGCCGATCCGAAGTTCGTGGACGCTGACAATTATGATTTCCGCTTCGCTTCCGACGAGGTCATCAAGCAGACCGGCTTCAAGCCCTTCGACTACAGCCAGGCCGGGGTCTACGGCGCTGCGGACTGGATCGCCCTGGCGAAGGAGTGGACCTACGCCCCGGTCGGCACCCCGCCCGTACTCCGTTAGGTGGCGGTGAAAGAGAGTCACCATGTCAAAACAAAATAGGAGAATAATCATGACAAACCAAGGTAAGCCTGTTCGCCGGGCGGCCGCAGTGTTGCTGGCTTTCGGCCTCATCGCCTGCGCGCTGCCGGGCTCTGCCGCCGAGCCGGCGGGCCCGGAATGGAGCTGGGGCCTGCCCGTCTACCAGATTGCCACCCGCTATTACAATGAGATTGGCGGGTTCAAGGAAATCGAAAAGGACATTCCCCGGCTCAAGTCGCTGCATGTGGGCATCATCTACCTCATGCCGGTACACCCGTGTTCCCAAGACACCTCTCGGGACGCCCAGATGCGCTGCAACAATTTCCGGAGTGTCGACTACCGCGGGGTGAACCCGGCGATGGGTTCGCTGCAAGACTATAAGGAGCTGGTCAAAGCCCTGCACGATAACGGCATGTACGTGATCCAAGACATAGTCCCCTTGTACATGCCCCCGGAGAACAACCTGCACAAGCTGCACCCGGAATGGTTCAAGGGCGAAGCATGGGGGATGCCGGCCTGGGACTATGATATTCCCGAAGCCCGCCAGTACATGCTCGAGTCGCTCAAGTACTGGATCGAAGAAGTGGACATTGACGGGTACCGCGTCGACTGTGCCTCCAATGGCCAGCTCCCTGAACTGTTCCAGGAAATCATCCCGGCGCTCAGAAAGATCAAGCCCCTTTTCATGCTGGCCGAGGCCGATGGAGCGCGCTTGCACCCGCTTTATGACATGACCTATGACTGGCGCAACGCCAGGACCATGATCGTGGAGATTGTCCAGAAGGGTGGGCCCGCCTCGCTCATCGACGAAAATATTCGGTGGGATCTGTCCGAGTATCCGGTTGGCGCCCTGCGCATGCGACACCTCGACAACCACGACTTCAACGTGGGGATGTTTCCCGGGGGGAGAATTCCCGGCAATATGGATGAACGCTACGGTGGGGGGCAGAAGGCCTTTGCCGTACTGGTGGCCACGCTGCCGGGGAAATGGATGTATTTCATGGGCAACGAGATCAACAACCCCCGGCTCATTCCACATGCCTGGGGAAAGGAGTACGACTGGTTACGCTGGCCACCAGAGGCCTCCGATGCCAGTGAGTTCACGGATCTCTATACGAAGCTGGGCGCGGTGCACCGCTACAATCCCGCGGGGTGGGGCGGAAGCTACCGGTACCTGAACACCAGCAACAACCACGACCTTTTTGTCATGGAGCGGAAGAAAGGGAACAACGTTGTGTTCGTGGTCATCAACTTCTCTTCGAAGCAGATTTCCGGGACCATCCGCGATGCTCTGCCCGAAGGCGACTTCACCGAAGCCTTCAATGGCGCGACAGGGCCGCTTTCAAGTGTCGTGAACCTGCCGAGCTGGGGCTACCGAGTCTATGTTAAAGACACACCGCCTCCGGCCCAGTCGCCAATTAAATCGTCAGGGAGGTAACGAAAATGGAAAACAAGAACATATCAAGACGCAGATTCGTTTTATCGGGAGGTATTGCAGCAACTGCCGCAGCCCTTGCCTCTCTTGCCGGGGTCGCGGTACAGGCCACACCTTACTTTTCCGCACAGAGGAGGAAGCCCAACATCATCGTCATTCTCGCGGATGACTTCGGATGGGGCAGCTTGGGTTGCTACGGTGCGCCGGCACAGTTGAAGACGCCTAGTCTTGACCGGCTCGCGCTCGAGGGGCGGCGCTTCACCAACGCATACGCGCCCAGTTCGGTCTGTTCGCCAACGCGCTACGGATTAATGACGGGTCGCTACGATTGGCGCACGCGTGGAGATGGCGGCGGAGTCATCGGTGCCGCAGCTCCGCTGCAGATTGAAACCGACCGTCTCACGCTTGCATCTCTCTGCAAAGGTCAGGGCTACCGCACCGCTGCGTTCGGCAAGTGGCATCTCGGCTTGCAAACGCCTCCGAGAACAGACTGGAACAAGCCACTTGCGCCCGGTCCCCGGGCAATCGGATTCGACTATTTCTTCGGCATCGCGGCGAACGCGTGGAACGGCCCGCACACATTCATCGAAAACGAAACACTTCTCGGCCGCATCCCCGGCGAGGATGTCAAGGTAATGGAAAACTATAGCCCGACTAACTATACCAAGGGCATCAAAGAGCAATACAAGACGGATTATCTCATGGAGGCGTTCACCGACAAAGCCACAGACTGGATCGAGAAGAACAGTTCCAAACCCTTCTTCATGTATTATGCGGCCACGGCGGTGCATAAACCGCATGATCACCATCCCCGCTTCACGGGGAGTCCGTTCGACAAATATGGCAATTTCATTGAAGAACTCGATTGGTGTGTGGGGCGGATTCTGACACAACTCGACCGGCTCAAGCTTGCGGACAACACGCTCGTCATCTTCACCAGCGATAATGGTGGCGTGATTTTCCAGGGTGACCCAGAGATCAAATATGCTATGGATGCCGGTCTTGCCATCAACGGCCCTTTACGCGGCGGCAAACATAGCGAGTGGGAAGGCGGTTTTCGTGAACCTTTCCTCGTGCGCTGGCCCGGCAAAGTCCCCGCTGGAACGGTCAGCGACCAGGTCATCTGTCTCACGGATATCTTGGCGACCCTCGCGGGCATGTTCGACGTGCCGCTGCCCAGTGGCAACGCCGAAGACAGCTTTAATGCGTGGCGCTTGTTCACGGAGGAGAACCCCGGTCCGCCTATACGCGATCACGTCATCATGCATGCTGCCAACAGTACCTACGCGATCCGCATGGGCGACTGGAAGCTTGTCGAGCGCAAAGCGCCGAAGCAGAATGAGCTGTACAACATCAAGGAAGATGTCGCGGAGACCAAAAACCTCATGGCTGCCAATGCCGACCGTGCGGCGCAGATGCAGAAGATACTCTCCGAAGCCCGCGACCGCGGCTACACACGTCCCGACGCCGGCAAGTGACGGCATGCGAAAGCAAAGGGGTCAGCGAAAATCTGCTATGAATCAGTCAGGAGATCACATGAAAATCTGGGAATTCACTTTCGGCAAGGGCCTTCCGAGCGTACGTGTTGCCGGCGTTCTGCTTTCGACGGTGCTGGCTTTGCTGGTCGTCGGTCCGGGGCGGGCGCTCGCCGCTGATTTCTACGCGGGCGGCGATGGCGCCTCGGACCACAACCCGGGCACGGCGTCTAAGCCCTTTGCGACAATCCAGGCAGCCGCCAACGTGGCGGCGGCCGGCGATTTCGTCAACATCCGCCCTGGCCTTGGCCGCCCCCGACGCCAACCGCAGACTGGAGAACCTCCCATGAACGATCCGCAAAGAATCATTGTGTGTGCGCTGGCACTTTTCAGCGCAGGAGTTTCTGCTGACGAGCCTTACGGTGTGCGGCCAACACAAAGACCTAAGCCGCAATTCCAGTACGAAGCCGACGGCATCCGCATCTCGATTCCGACGGCCAACGAGCCGAAGGTGAAGCGTTTCGGCGCGGACAGCATCCGTGCGGCGGCGAAGTACCTCGATGACGGCGCGCTTGCATGGACGCGCGGCACCAAGTGCGTTGCGTGCCACACGACGGGTGCCTACCTGCTGGATCGGCCGATGTTGACCAAGCAACTCGGAGAGCCTCGCGAGGAAGTGCTCGCGGAGTTCATCGCCGGCATTCAGGACGAACGACCTCCCACCAAGGAGAATCAAGGCATCACCTATTACTCGCTCGCCGAGCGCGCGGTCTGGCGCGCCGCGGGCCTCGTACAATGGGACAAGCACGTCACCGGCAAGACCTCCGCGCACACGGATCGCGCGCTGCGGGCCATGTTGCTTCAGCTATCCAGTCACGGCGGTTTCTACATGGCGGACCCCGTCGAGATTCCCTATGAAACGACCGACCTCGAACTCAGCCAGCACGCCGCGCGGGCCATCGTCGAGGCGCCCGACTGGCTCGCCAGCCTCAAGGACGCTGACATCCTTCAGCGCATCGAGAACCTAAAGACTTTCCTCCGCAACGTGAAACCACGTCACGACTACGACCGCGCCGTGCGCATCGGCGTCGCGTCGTTCCTGCCGGAAGTCGTGAGCCACGAAGACCGCGCCGCCGACATCGCCATGTTGTGGGCGAAACAACATACCGACGGCGGCTGGAGTACGCGCGACATGTCCGACACCCGCAACTGGAGCGCGCACATGACCGACATTGTGATCGAGTTGATCGAGGGCCTGCCCGACGCCGCGCGTCCCGAGAGCGACCCCTTCATGACCGCGCTCGCGATCGTGCTGCTGCGCGAGAGCGGTGTGCCCGTGAACGATGCTCGCATCCAGCGTGGCATTGCCTGGCTCAAGGCCGAGCAACGCGAGAGCGGTCGTTGGTGGATGCACTCACTCTATCGTGGCAACTATCATTTCAGCACCTACATCGCCACGGCGAAGGCCATGCAGGCACTTGCGATGTGCGGTGAGATTCCGAATCTGAAACCATGAACACACGAGAGGATACAGAAGATGAAAAAGAGCATTGTCACCAAGTTCGCCACGCGTCTCTTTCCCGCCATTATGACATTGGTCTGTGCCGCTGCCGCGGCGGCGCAAATGCCTGAACCGTTCCGGATCATGAATCTCGAATCCCGCTCCATATCGGCGGGAAATCCGACCGGGGAAAGAGGAGGCGTTCCCGAAGGTACAACCGATCATAGAAAGGGATTACCGGCCGGCCAGAAACTCCGGCTTGCCGATATTGCGGGACCGGGAATGATTCGATCGATGTGGTTTACGATCGCAAACCGCGATCCGCAAGCGCTGCGAAGCTACATTATCCGAATATACTGGGATGGATGTAAATATCCGTCCGTCGAAGCTCCATTTGGAGATTTTTTCGGCCTTGCATACGGAAGGGCTGCGCACTTTTCGACTCCGTATCTCGGGGTAAGCGAAGGCAAGGGATTCAATTGTTTTTTTCCCATGCCATTCGCGAAACAATGTGTAATCGAAATAGAGAATGACAGTCCGAGGGATGAGCCGCATATATTTTATCAGATAAATTATACCCTTGGAGATAACATATCTCCAGACATGGGGTATTTTCATACCCATTTCCGCAGAGATACACCGCCGGCAGGGAAACCTTTCAGAATACTCGAGGTGCAGAATTCGGGAGGTGTTTTTATGGGGATGAACATCAGCGCGCTTCCGCGCTCGAAAGGTACCTGGCGTGAAGGGGATTTCCGGTTTTATTTTGACGGCGATAAGAAAGCAACGATTGTCGGAACCGGCTGGTCGGATTGGTTTCTTTCCGCGTGGGGGCTCGGAATCCACCAGAGCGCATATGCCGGCTCGAATTATCAGGTGAACCACCCGGAATTCCAAGACAAATACTTCTGCTCAAGTTACCGGTTTCATGTGCTCGATCCGATCTATTTCCGCACCGGACTGATGGTCGAGCATGACCAGCGCGGTTACCCTGGTTTTAATCAAATCCGCGAGGACGACTGGAACAGCACTGTGTACTGGTACCAGCATCTTAACGGCATCGCCCTGCCGCCCCTTCCTTCACGGCAGGAACGTATTCGCGGCATCGAAGTTCAGGACTGGGAGATTCAAGCAAGAAACCGCAGATAGAAGCCTTTCTATGAGGAATGAGCTACGGCATCGCACGAAAATGTGGAAATCTACGTTCGGCAAGAGCCTGCCGAGCATTCGTGTTGGCAGCGTCGTGGTTTGCACGGTGCTGGCCTTGCTGGCCGGCGGGACGGGGGAGGTGCTCGCCGCCAATTTCTACGTGGGCGGCGAGGGCGCCTCGGACCGCAATCCGGGCACGGCGTCTCAATCCTTTGCGACAATCCAGAAGGCCGCCGGCGTGGCGGCGGCCGGCGATTTCGTCAACATCCGCTCCGGCATCTACCGGGAGACAGTCGTGCCCGCCAACTCCGGCGCGCCAGGTCGACCGATCACGTTTCAGCCGGACGGAGACGCCGAGGTCACGGTGAGCGGAGCCGACCTGGTCGACGGCGACTGGACCGTGTACAGCGGCCAGATCTATCAGACGCCCATCGCCCTGCCGCTGACAGGATATGGCGAGCAGATCACCGGTAACGAAGCGCTCTTGGCCAATCAGGTGTTTGTCGGCGGTAAGATGATGACTGAAGCCCGCTGGCCGAACCTGGCCGATTCGGATGACCTGTTGAACCGGGCCGATTTCCGCCCCATTGCGAAGGATGCCTGGACGACCGGGCCGGGCGGGACCGCAATACTCCGGGATACGGGTATCCCCGACATTCCCGGCGGCTGGGCCGGGGGCACCATCTGGTACATCGGCTGGTACGCTTCCTCGACCAGCACGATCACCGCCTCATCGGCCGGGCAGATCGAGTTTCCTTCCAAGGCCCCGGAGAAGTTTCGCGACTCCTATTACCTGACGGGAAAGCTGGGTGCGCTGGATGCCGAGAAGGAGTGGTTCTACGATGGGAGCAAGCTGTATCTCTGGGCGCCGGGCGGAGGCCCGCCGGCGAATGTGGAGGTCAAGCGGCGGAACTACGCCTTTGACCTCAACGGAAAATCGAACATCACGATCAGGAATCTCCGCGTGTTTGCGGCCACGATCACGACGGACCCCACCAGCGCAAACATCACGCTGGACGGGCTCAGGGCCCAATATATCAGCCACTTTGCGACCCTGCCGGCAAAGGACGTGATCTATTCACACTCCGATGATAGCGGCATCCGGCTGATGGGTCCCAACAATATCATTCGGAACAGTATCGTCGAATACAGCGCGGGGCATGGGATCGTGCTGGGGGGCGAGGGGTGCGTGGCCGACAACAACCTGATCCACGATATCTCCTATGGCGGAACATACTGCTGCGGCATCTTTCCCGCGCCCGGCAGCGCCCGGCAGACGATCACGCGCAATACCATCTATCGCACCGGTCGGTCGGGTATCGATGGCGTCTATAGCAACAAGGAGATCGCCTACAACGACATATACGAATTCGGGCTGCTCAACACCGACCTGGGCGCCATCTATTCGGCCCGGAATGCGGACCTGACCGGCACGCGCATCCACCACAACTGGCTCCACGACGCCGGCAACGACGCCGGCCACGCGTTCCCTGTCGGGGCGGCGATCTACTTCGATCAGAACGCCAAGCCGGCGCAGATCGACCACAATGTGTTCTGGAACAACCACATGAACGATGTGCGGCTGGAACAGGCCAAGCCTCCGTTTCACCGGGTCTTCAACAACACCCTGGCATCCACGGACATCAAGTACTGGTTTGCTTTCCATTCCTATCCCGGCGGCAGTCCCGAGAACCTCAATAACAACATCTATCGCGCGTCGATCCGGCCCGACCAGCCGGGAACCAACGAACTGACCGCCGCGACGGACCCGAAGTTCATAGACGCTGGCGCTGGAGGGCTGAAGTTCAGGCTGCGACCGGACTCCCCGGCCATCGACCGCGGGGCGGTGATCCCAGGCGTGACCGACGGATATGTTGGCAGCACTCCCGATATAGGCGCCTACGAGTATGGAGGGGAAGAATGGGTGGCGGGTTGTACAGACGAGTTACTCTCAGAAGTTGCGTTCTTGAAGAACTGAACGGGGCGGTGTATCCTGCTGATGTCAGCAGACTTCAGCCGCCCAACGTGGGCACAAGTACAAACCATGACCAAGACCAAAACAAACCAACGCTTCACGCCAGAGGATGGGAAATGTCGGTTCAATCTTCGCAATTGGAGCAGCAGCATGGGACCACAACGTACACACCGCAGAACCTTCCTGAAACAGACCGCCGCGACAGCCGTGGGGACGCTGGGGGTTCCCTACCTCGTGCGATCACCCGCCTTGGGCAACGGCCAGACCGCGCCGGCCAGTGAGCGGATCACCGTCGGCGCCATCGGCATGGGGGCCCAGGGACAATACGACATGAAGGTCGTCATGCGGGACCCCGGCGTACAGGTCGTTGCGATCTGCGATGTCAGCGAGGGTGGGTCGGGCTATCCCACCTGGTATGGCACGGACAAGGGCGGGCGGCGGTACGCCAAGCAGGCGGTGGAGGAATACTACGCCCAGAAGGCCCCCTCCGGCAGCTACAAGGGCTGCGACGTCTACACCGATTTCCGCGACCTGCTGGACCGCCAGGACATCGACGCGGTCATCATCGGCACACCCGACCACTGGCACGCGATCATGGCCATCGAGGCCGCCCGCAACGGCAAGGACATCTACTGCGAGAAGCCCCTGTCCCTCACCATCGGCGAGGCCCGCGCCATGGTCAACGCCGTCCGACGCTACGACCGCGTCTTCCAGACCGGCAGTCAGCAACGATCCGAAAGCGGATTCCGCTTCGCCTGCGAGCTGGTCCGCAATGGGTACATCGGCGAGGTTAAATCCGTCATCGCCAACATCGGCGGCCCCTCCGGCCCGTGCGACCTGCCGGGACAGCCGACGCCGGACTTCCTGGACTGGGACTTCTGGCTCGGACCCGCGCCGTGGCGGCCCTACAACGAGAAACTCCACCCCGCGCGGTGGCGCAGCTTCTGGGACTACTCCGGCGGCGGGATGACCGACTGGGGGGCCCACCACTTCGACATCGCCCAGTGGGGGCTGGGGATGGACCACACCGGCCCGGTCGAGGTCCTTCCACCCGACGGCAAGGACATCAAGGTGCTCACCTTCCGCTACGCCCATGGCATCACCCTGACCCGCGACCAGGCGAACGGCGTGTTGTTCACCGGCACCGAAGGCAAGATCGAGGTCAACCGGGGCTACCTCAAGACGTGGCCCGAGAGCCTCCAGCAGGTGCAACTTGGCCCGGACAAGGTCCACTTGTACAAGAGCGACAATCACCATGCCGACTGGCTCAACGCCATCCGCACCCGCACCAAACCCATTTGCGATGTCGAGATCGGCGCCCGTTCCGTCACGATCTGTAACCTGGGGAACATCGCCTACTGGCTCGGCCGTCCCCTGAAGTGGGACCCTGTCCGTGAGGTCTTCCCCGGCGACAAAGAGGCCAATCGCATGTTGGACCGGGCCCAACGAGCCCCGTGGCATCTCGCGTGACCCAGGAGCGTCGCGCGCCGGAAGCCGCGTCCCCACGGCAGCAGTTCGAGAGTGTGGACACCAAGCGAATAGACGGGGACATGTTCCCAAGAAAATGAGCGGAAAGCGCGAAAAATGGTCTTTGCCGCGCACGACACAATAGTCCGTGAGTGCGGTTTCGATCCGCATCGCAAACCCCGAGGTGACCCGATCCTCCTGATTCGTTCGATCGCGACGACGAACCCGTGCGACCTCGATGGGGGCCCGGCCAAACCGAACCTCGTCCACTGCCATGGTGGCGCGCCGTTCGTCTGGCCGGGTGGCACCGTTCAATTGGCTACCAAACAACTGACCAGAAGCAATATGGACGCCTATTCTGACGTCCGGCGACAGAAGGGGATCCGCTGTCGTCCAGGCCACCATCGGCGGCCATGATCGCGACGTGAATCGAGCGGGACATCGGTCGTTCCAAGAGACCTGGAACGCTGCAAGTCACTCTGTCATCGATGGAGAAGGTAACGACTGAACACGCCACACAACTACTGGGGTGGACCAACCCAAGCCATAGAGCGCGCAACACGCGCGCCACAAGGCGATTGGTTTTGCCTTCGGCGCGGCTTCGGCTCCGCTTCGGCCAGCATCATAAGTCCCGTAATGTCAATTGTTAGTTGCTGTCATACAATCACTTAGACACCTGGGCACAGAACTTGTGGTCCTATGCCCCTGTGACAATGTCATCGTTTGGGTGACCATCTTCGCAGAAGACTCAACAAAGTGTCACTCTGTTGCGCCGGTTCGTCAGGCGCTACAGTTTTCGCTGCGTCTTTCACGCTCATCTTTGCACTGGACTTTTGTGTTGCTCGGTTAGTTGGGCGACGAACAAAGGCAGCATGCTTGCCCCGCCGCGACGAAGAGCTTTTTCTCGCGGCAAGGCCTTTTCGACTCCTGCCTGTGTCTCTTGGGCTATGACAGGGTATGGTTTGCCGGAGAAGTTCGACTCTCCCACGGTGGCGCTGAACGCCGCGTCCTCGACGGTGAACATCGGTTGGCCTTCGGGGATGCTCTGGTTGGAGTAGATGAGGCCACCGACGATCTCGGTCCGTCCGCCATGGAGGGTCTGGCAGATGGTCCCGCGCTTTTCCGTCTTGAGGCCCTGGATCCAAAGCGTGCCGCCGTCGTTGATGACCTTGGTCTGGTCCCCAGCTTCGCAGTTGAGTTGGCGTGCCCAGACCTCCTGCCCCTGGCCCAGGCGGACGGTACCGACGCACACGTCCTCCAGGAATAGCGGCCCCGAGCCGGTGTACTCCAAGCTGCCACCAAAGGTGACGCCACTGATCACGACCGGCCGTGAGCTGGCGTGTTCGATGCTCAGTTGCTGATACAGCAGGTCCATCCGTTCGATCGTGACAACTGGCGCCGTCCCTTCGACGACCTTCAGTTTGCCGTTGCCCCTGAGCCTGCCTTCCAGAGCCGTGACGATCTCAATGGCGCCGCGAATCTGTACGGTTCCGTCGATTCGCCAATTGCCGTACGGGAAATACAACACCCTTCGGCCGGAGTCCACGGCCTTTTGGACCACTTCGGTGCAGTCTCTGCCGTCGGCTGTGCCACCGAATTCCAGGGGACTGACCCAATCGACCAACGTCCTCGACGTGACCCGCGGCGTCTCTTCGACCGGCAGATCTAACGACTGCTTCGGCGTCTCGAACAGCGCAAAAGGCGGGTGCGAGACGAACTCGTCAACCTGCCCTCCCGGGACGCTTGTCTTCTCGCCGACCTCGTTGCGAATGGCCGTCCGGTATCCAGCGGTTTCCAGACCCCGAGCGAACAGGACGCCTGAATTCTCGACAGCGGCAACGTCTGAGTCACCCTCGCGTCTACTCAGCGTCGAATCCAGCAGCGTCATCACGCTGTACATGCCCTCATTCTTCACCGCCGGAACATCATTGATGCTTTCCAGCCCGCGCAGGCTGACGCACTGCCCGCCATTGAGAACGCCAACTACCCGCTGGTTGCGAACGACGATCCGTTCCAACGTAATCGAGTCCACCGTGTGCCGCATGGAGATACCGACATCGAAGCCATCGACCTCTACGTCCTGAATGAGACATGGTCCCTGTTCGTCGGTGTAGCCCAGGTCCAACCCGATGGGGCCGGTTTCGTTGCCGACGATCCTTACTTGCCGGAGGCTGCCCTGGTTGTTGGCGATGTACTGCACGCCAATGGCGCCGGGATTGCCGCGGCCTGTGTGGAACGTAAGGTTGCGGATGCCGTTGCGAAACCGTTGCGCCGGGGCCTTGCCGGTCCAGACCATCGCCTTGGGAGCGTTCGCGTCGCCGAAACCCCGGCACCTATCCTTCAAGCGAATCACCGTCCCGTCGCGACTCTGGCCCTGGAGAATGACCCGCTTCTGTTCCACGCCACCGTGTGAGCCTGTGGGCCAGCGGAGCGTGTCGCCGATGATGTAGGTCCCATTCGGCAGGTAGATGATCCGGTTGCTGCTGGGATGATCGTCCAGGGCCTTCTGAAGGGCCGCAGTCACATCGGTCTTGCCGTCTCCAGGGACGCTATAGGGAGGCCGGCTCACGTCCACCACGCCCGCATCTGCAGGAAACACCACATCTTCGGTCGCTCGCGCCCGGGCGGTGCCGTGTGACCGTCCGGCGGCAGCACCGGGCGCTTTCAGCCAGACGGCATAGCGGGTTGCGTCCCACGAGCCCGCGTCGAAAAAGGGACGCAGTACACCGCGTCGGACCGGTTCTTCTCCCCGCGTGGCAGCCGCCAAATCGCGCACGTTGCAGGTCCACAGCATCTCATCCGGCCAGGACTGTCTGCCCTTGGCCGGTCTACTCTCGAACCTCAGATCTTCAGCCATCAGACTTGCCAGTGCGATATCCTGTGGGGTGTCGATTTCGGGGTTGTCCGCCCGGTCGAGGGTCAAGACCAGAGGTCCGGCGGTCACCGCCACCCGACCCTCGTTGGAGCCGGCGCCGAGGTGGACCTGCGGAGTGAACGAGAATGAGAACCGAACGACATCATCGCGTCGCCATGTACGCCGGACCGAGAGATATGTCCCCGGCTCACAGGGCAGGGTCTCATCGCCGACGGCCACACGCGGGACATCCGCCCAGCGGGGAATCCGAAGAGCCAGGCGGAAGTCGACCTTCTTCTGCGGATCGATCTCAATCGTACCTGCGGCATCACTCGGGAACCGGCTCTTCAGTGTGATCGTGACCGGAATGCGGTCGATGGTCAGATGCCACTTGGCAGGTGCGAACGTGTTGATACGGAAGCCGTTCGCATCTGTCATGCCGAGAAAGGTGGGCGCCAGGCCCAGAGCGCGCGGGCCTGATGAATTGCAGCAGTCCATGCCGCGCGTTCCCGGGGAGTCCGGACGGAATGGTTTCTGGCCCTCCAGGGGGATGTAATAGCCGAAACCCGACCCATCCGGTTTCTGCGCACCCAGGATCTGGTTAAAGAGGGCTTGTTCGAGGGACGCCGCATACTTTTCTTCACCGGTAAGGCGGAGGAGTTGCCAACAGAGTTGTATCCAGGTCGTGGTGACGCAGGTCTCCTGGATATGCGCGTCAGAATCGTTCGGTAGGTAGCCGTCCTGCTGGAAATGCTCGCCAACGCTGGAGCCGCCGGTGATGTACAGACGCTTCGAACTCACGTCCTCCCAGGCGTACTGGGCCGCCTGGAGGAATTCCGCTTTGGCGGTGGCCCGATAGAGTTCGCACAGCCCGACGTAATTCGAGAGCATCTCGTAGGCCTTGCGATTGCCGACCGCCAACACGGTCTTCTCCTTGAGCATGGCCGAGAGGATTCTTGGGCCATCGGGCTCATCCCAGGAACGGACAATATACATGGCGAAATCGAGGTAGCGCTTCTCGCCCGTGGCCCGATACAGCAGCACAATCGGTTCGAGAACCGACGTGGGAGCCATGCCGGCATGGGTTCCTGCGATGAGGATGCTCCGCTTGGCTGGGAACGTCGACGCCAGGAGGTCCCCGGCCCGTTTGCACGCTCTTAGGGCCTCTTCATCGCCGGAGATCCCGTAGTAAGACAGCAGGCCGATCAGGCAGTACTTGTGAACCCACACATCCCAGTCGGAATCGTTCCAGTTGACCCCGTCCCATGCCGCGCCGGGATAGAGGCCCAGGCGTTTCTCAGGAACGTAGGTTCCGAGATAGCCGTCCTCGCCCTGGGTGGCGATCAGTCCTTTGGCAACGCGGGTGATCTTCTCCCGTAAGACCGCGTCCTGTGATCCAAGCCACAGCAGAGACGCCGCATGCAGCCATTTGCCCACGTGTTCGCCGATCCAGGGATGAGAGCCGGGCCGGGAGCGAAACCCCGCCAGCAACACATCCTCATCAATGTGCAGGATGCGATTGGAGGCATGGGCGCGGATTCGCTCACCGACCAGGCCTGCGACTTCGACCTTACCCGGATCGAGAGGAACGGTCTGGTCGGATACGGCCGGTTCGATCGTCGCCCCGATGGGGATGGAACTCGATTTCTCCCAAGGACCATCTGACGCGGTGCCCTCGTACCCGACGTACAGACCGATCACGCTGGTTTGACCCAAATCCCTGGTTACTCCGTCGCGCGTCTCGCGCACGACGGGGTCCATCGGCGTGCCCATGAAACAGCGTTCGCGAATCGACATCGAGAACGAAGACTCCTCATTGATGAAGGCCGGGCGGCCCTGGTGGCTGTTGATCGTGTAGACGAGCCCGCCGAGGATTTCCGTTCTGCCGGCGTCCCGGGTGGCGACCAGGCGATTGCCCTGCTCGGTTTTGAGCCCGAGGATCCAGATGTCGGAGCCGCGATTGTCCAGCGTCGCGGCGATGTCCTCGTTGATGAAGTTCTCCACGTTGAACTGCCGGGCCCACACCTTCTGGCGACCGGCGAACAGGAAGCCGCCGTGCGGGCTGGCGGTGGTGTCTTCGAGGTAGATCTCGCCGCTGCCGCGGAACGCCGATGGGATCCCGTCGCATTCCTTGACCACCAGCGTGCGATTGGTCGCATACTCGATGAACACGCGTCCGCCGAAACCGCCACGGAAGCTCTCTATCACCACTACGGGCGCTTCGCCGTCCTCGATGCGGAACCGCGGAACCGCGTCATCGATGTCGCCCGCCGACTCGGCGAACCAGGAGTTCATTCCGACGAGTCTCCGCACCTTGCCGCGGACGATAACGGTCTGCCCCATCTTGTAGTCGCCGAACGGGAAATAAACGGTAGTCGCGCCCGAGTCGATGGCCGCCTGAATGGCAGGTGAGTAGTCCACGCCGCCCCGGTGGAACTGCTTCACACTGACCCACCGCTCCACGGGATCCCGTGGAAGTTCCGGCGTCTCCTTGATCGGGAGGTTCAGCGACCGCTCCGGCGTGGGGAAGAGGCTGAGTACCGGCTCAGAAACGAACTCTCCGATGTCCATGCCGTCCGGCGGCTGCCCGCGCGATGTTGCCAAGGCTTTGCGGTACCCGCTCGTATGCACGTTCCGCGCAAACAGCGAAGCCTCACTTTCGATCGCCGGGTTCTCAGAACCGGCGGGACCTTCCAGCGTGGAATCCAGCAGGACCATGAAACTGCCTGGCCCCGTGATGCGGACGGCGGTCAGCGCGCCTGCGACGGTGAGCCCGCGAATACTCACGGACTGGCCATCATTTGAGAATCCGCACACGGTCTGGCCCTGGAGGCGGAGATGCTCGAAGACCTGGCTGTTGACGCTGTGGCCGGTCTGTACGCCGATCGCAAATCCCTGCACGAGCAGGTTCTTGACCAGCAACGGACCATTCATATCCCGATGCCCCAGGTCCAGACCGATGGCGCCGTCCCCATCCTGCGAAATGATCCGAACGTCGCGCACGGCGCCGGTATTGTTCGAGTAAAACTGCAGGCCCACCGCGCCGGGGTTGTCCCTGCCGACGTCGAACGTCATATTCTTGACATAGTTGTGGAACCAGTCGGCCGAGCCGAAGCCGCCGCACCACATGATCGCCTTGGGGGCCTGCGGATCGCGGAACGTGCCGTCCTTCAGTCGAATCACGGTGCCCGCGGCGCTCTGGCCCTGGATCGTGAAGTTGCCCCAACAGTCCTCGCCCCGGGAGTCCTTCTTCGACCATGTCAGCGTCGAAGACACCAGGTAGATTCCATTTGGGAAGTACAGTGTCCCGCCCTTCATGTGGTCGCTGATGGCGGCCTGGATAGCCTGCGTGTCGTCGGCGACGCCATCGCCTCTGGCGCTATATGGCGGGGCCTTGACATTGACGACTCCCGCATCCGGTGGAAAGGCCACATTCTCCTCGCTCCCAATGGCCGACATCCCAGCCAAGGCCCACACGATCAAAGCGGTTACGCTCATCATTACCCTTCGTACGTCCGGCTGCAATTCAATACTCCCGATCCTTCAGAATGCCTGGTTGGGGCGCTGGGTACATGCCGTCAGGGCCGGCATGCACGGGGGCGGGCGAGTCCATCGTCAGTTTGTCTACGTTCGGGGCGAACTCCTCGTTGCAGTTGAGCATCTCCTCGTAGGTCACAATCCGACCGGTATGAACGGCGCGGCGGCCCATGGCCGTCACCAGACCTGCCTCGGTTCCTCGGCGGGCTTCGTTATAGGGTTTGTCATGACGGATGGCGTCGATCAACTCGTCCCATTCGAGCTGATAGGGATTCGGTTCCGGCTGCGGAAAGGCCCATGCCAGCTTGTCTCTGGCAAAGTCCTGCCCTCTATAGATGCGACACTTGGCGGGCGTGTGCATGTTCGTCGAGATCACGGCTGACCCCTTGGTGCCGTGCGCGTAACTGGCGAACTCATAGCGGCACCCCGACATGTTGCGCGCGTAGAGTAGAAGCTTGGCGCCGTCGTCAAACGTGTATTCCACGTCGTAGTGATCAAAGTTCTGATCCACATTGCCGCCCCGATGAGTCCGCCCACCGGAGCCCTGGGCGCGGACCGGCCAGGCGCCTTTCATCCAGCAGCATTCGTCCACGTTGTGGGCAACATAGTCCTGGACCAGGCCGCCACTGGCCCACATGAATCCCAGATAGTTGCGAATCTGCCACAGGAGTTCGCTCAGATAGCTCCGGTTCGGTCCGGTGAATCCCGCCGGCCCTTGCTGCCGGTATGTGCGAAGCATGTACAGATCACCAATCTGGCCGGACTGAATCCGGTCGTACAGTTCCCAGCGGGCCTCGCAGTGTCGGCACATCAATCCAACGCCTACCTTCAGGTTCTTCTTCTCTGATTCCTCAGCCAGTTGGAGCATCTTACGTGTACTGGGTCCGTCTACGGTCACGGGCTTTTCCATGAACACGTTGAGGCCTTTGTCGATGGCATAACGGAAATGCACCCACCGAAAAGCCACCGGTGTGGTAAAAATCACCACATCACTAGGTCGCAGGCAATCCATGGCTTTCCGATACGCGTCAAAGCCGAGGAATTGTCGCTCCGGCGGCACATCAACTTGCTCGGCGCGAAAGCCCATGACCCAACTGTCGGCCGAACCGCTGGTGCGCGGATCGCTGGCAGCCTCGATCAATCCCTTGTAACTGCGCTGGAGGCGGTCGGCGAAGATGTCTGCCATGGCGAACAGCTTTACCGGGCCGCTTTGGGTGGCCATGGCGTTGGCCGCCGCCCCGGAGCCACGTCCGCCACAACCAACCAGTGCCACCCGGATCGTGTTGTCCTCACCCGCATGAAGGCGAGGTGCCACCGAAGCCAGTAACGCGGAACCGGCGACAATCCGCCCCGATGTCTTGAGAAACTCCCGACGCGATGCGTGATCTTGTGACGTCCTACTCATAGTCAATTATCTCCTGTCTGTGCTAGCGCTGGGATAACAGCGAATGCTCACTATCGTGCGGTTTCCCCCCGCCATCAGATGTCACGCGCACCAGGGTCGCGAACGTTTCACCCCCCCCAACGTATGTTGGGCGATGATGGCGTTTTCACGGACCTGGAAGTCGAGCATCCCAACGCATGCGAAATCCGCGCCGTTTTCAAAGGTGTACTTGAACCCCTCGCGCGGGTGAATCGCACCGGCGGCCAGGACTTTGTAGGCAATCCAGGGCTTCTTGACCGTAGCCATGAACTCGATAACGTGCTGCGGCTCCATGCACCACATGTTATCATGTCGAGGCAGGTCGAAGGGCCCTGCCTTCTCCTCGGGCGTGGCCGACCAGTAATCGCCACGGTGCAGCGTCTTCATATAGAAGTCGACCGGAATGCCCGCCTTTTCGCACGCGATCGGCACCTCAAGGGAGTGGCAGGCTATCCCGGCAATCAGACCGTTCTTCCTGGTGAACTCCACGACCTTGGCGACGAGATCGAGCCGGCCGTGTTGCGTCAGCCGGTCGCCCATCTCGCCCTGGATAAAGGCCCCGTGGGCTCCGGCATCGATAGCCATCTGGAGCTTGGTGAAGGGGTCGTCGGGTCTCGGGAAATACTGGGCCAGCCACTGAATCTCGCCGCCACGTTCGTTCCAGTACTTCTGGATCACACGGCCCGTCGGGTCGTTGCCGCCGGCGTAGGGGTCGTCGATCGTGGAGATCATGGTATTGATGCCGCATTCCTCGCAGAGCTGCCACGTCTCCATGATCTTATCATCGGTAAAGTAGTGCTTGAGCAGCTCGGAGACGTAGATCATGTCGCGGGCGTGGGCGTAGCCATTGATCAGGTTGCCACCACAGATGAGGCGACTGATCTTGAGCTTGCCGATCTGCCCCATGGGTATGCTCATCGGGGCACTCGGCTGCTGGGGCTCCTTGGCACTGGCCTTCTGAGCCAGGAAGATCTTCTCTTCCAGGCTCATCCCCAAGACGCCCGTGGTGAAGGCACATGTCTTCAGGAAATTGCGACGGTCAAAACTCTCTGCGCTCATGTCCATCTCCCATTGGCGGGTGCTGGTCCGATCAATAAACCTGGGCGGATTCTTCGATTTCTGGGCCCTGTCACGCGTGCCAGTTTCTATTTCCATGATACGCTAACACATCGCTCGCCTGCAACGATTATAGCCAAAGAGCCACGGGCCTTTCTTTGGCACACCGCTTGACAAGGGAAGTCTCGCCATGGCGCTGCTCTGATGTGAGTTCATGACCGATCTTTTTCTATCGACCTGAAGCCGCAGACAGGCCTATCGCGACGGGCGGCGGTTCCTATGGATGGTCTACGGGTTTTTTCGCTATGACTTCCAGGGCCTTGACGCCCAAGGCAATCCCATCTACCGTGGCGACAGAATCACGGTATTTGATCCGCCGGTGGCTGTGAAGAAAGTGGCGCGGGTGGTTTACCTCGATGATTCGGACACGCTGATCGTTGCGGAGGAAGCCCGGGACATGCGGCACATCGGCCACGTCTTCATCTGCAGAGGTTATCTCGCGGGCAAGCGAGAGACAGTGTCCTTCGAATCCGCCGCGAGCTCCGACGCCGGATGTGTCGCGGCCGCATGCGATTATGTTTTCTCGTTTACACCCAGAGGGGAGCGTGCGCAAAGCAGTTCCGTGGTACTTCATGTGTTGCTTTTTTGCACGTATAAATGCATCATATGCAACGCTGACATCCAACATAGGGACTCTTAGATGCATATGGCCAAGAAGCTCTCGATGATTTTCGCGTGTGTCACGATGACGCTCATCTGTTTCACTATTGGCGAAGCGCGTATTGCGTCAGGGGAGGCCGGAGTCGCTTCTCTAGCTGAAGAAGTACGGGACCTGGGGTGCATTGTCTATGGTGCCCGCAGTAACGAGCTCGATTGGGACCTTTTCCTCATGCGCCCTGACGGCTCCGCACGGCGTAATCTGACTCGGACCTCCGATTTCAACGAAGGCATGCCGCGATTCTCGCCGGATGGTACCCGAATACTGTATCGCCGTCTTCCTCGTGGCGAGCCGTTTGACAACAACCGGCATGGTATGCAGGGTGAGCTGGTCGTGTGCCGTGCCGACGGCAGTGACGTTCAGGTTCTGGGTCGGTCCGGAGACTACACATGGGCCTCCTGGGGGCCGCGAGGCGAACGCTTGGCTTGTCTTTCGGCCGTCGGGGTGTATTTCGTGGATATGGTCGAGCGAAAGGAACTCACTCACCTCAAACGGCAGGGTTTCTTTCAGCAGTTGATCTGGTCGCCCGATGGTCAATGGCTTTGCGGAGTGGCCAATTCCTTTGGCACAGGCTGGTCCGTGGCCCGTATGGAGGTGGCAACCGGGCGCGTCAATGCCGTCAGTACGGTGGACTGCTGTACCCCGGACTGGTTTCCGGATTCCCGCCGCATTCTCTTTTCCCGTCGTCCTGACCAGTGGACCCAACTCTGGCAGGCCGATGCTGAAGGCCGACAACTCAGCCTGGTCTATGCCCAGGACGGTCGTCACGTATACGGTGGCTGTGCATCGCCGGACGGGCGCTACGCGCTGTTTACCGGCAACCAAAGCGAAGACGGTGATGCGGAACGATCCGGCTCGCCCATGGCCCTGATACGGCTGGCCGATACCCCTATGATCGTAGGGGTGAGCGCGGCAATGCGCCAGAAGTATCCGGGCGCGAACCACGGCCCGATACTGGTCCTGCCAGACGGCTGGGAACCCCATTGGACGGCTCACGATGTGGCAGGAGAAACACCGTGACTCATTGGTGCAAGTATCGACGCCTCTCTCTCTAGCTTTACGGCCATCAGTTATCTGGTGGATGCCGTCGTCGAATCCGGATATCCTCAAAGATACTGAGTAACCCGTGGAGGTCGACATGATGAGAACAACGGGGACGAGGATGATGGCCCTCATTTTGCTCCTGGGCGTCACCGCCTGGGTTCAACAGACTCCAAGGGCTTCGGCACAATCCGACACGCAAGATCCGGCTCCCGAGGGCACGGAACTGGCCGCTGAAATCAGGGCCCACGGCTGGATCGTCTACAGTACTCGGACCGACAAAGGCGATTGGGATCTGTTTCTTATGCGTCCGGACGGATCGGCGCGGCGCAACTTGACGAAGACCGCGACCTTCAACGAGGGCGGTGCCCGTTTCTCTCGTGACGGCCGTCAGCTTCTCTACTATCGCATGCCCGTAGAGACCATCGTGGACAACAATAAATACGGCCTGTATGATCTGGTTCTGGCCCGTGCCGACGGGACACAGGCCGTGGTGTGGGGCAGACAATATCCCTGGGCCTCCTGGGGACCCACGAGCGGGCAACTGGCGTGTCTCTTACCCAAGGGCATCCAAATCATCGATGTGGAGACCCGCCGGGAAATCCGTCGGCTTCCTCGGCGAGGTATCGTACAGCAACTGGGTTGGTCCTGGGACGGTCGGTGGTTCACCGGTACGGCCAACGGCCTGGGCGTCGCCTGGTGCGTGGGGGCTCTGAACGTCGAAGCCACACGGATCGGGGCGGTCGCTGAGACCGATCGGTACAACTGCACCCCGGACTGGTGGCCGGACAGCCAATCCATCATCTATTCCCGCGGCATTGTCCCCGAGGCCAAAGGCCACGCTCAGTTGTGGCAGGGTTTCACTGATGGACGACCGCCGCGGCTGCTGGTGGCCGAAGAGAATTGCCATCTATACGGCGGGTGCGTATCGCCGGACGGCAGGTACATACTGTTCACACGCTCGCAGAAGGACCTGGGAGAAGTGGACATCGCTCAGACCACCATGGCCATCTGTCGGGCGCAAGATGCCCCCATCCTCATCGGCCCGGGCGACTGCGACGGTATGCGGGATCGTCATCCCGACGCCCGTACCGGCCCGGTGCTGCAGTTGGAACGTGGCTGGGAACCGGACTGGACTTATGCAGCGATAGATTGATCTCCGCAAGAAGGAGAGAGACATGACCAAGATCGACGCTACAACCGGCAAGCGATCGGCCGTTCTATGCATTGCGTTTCTGGCGCTGAGGATAGCCCCGGCAGCGACTATGCAGACCCTCAGGGTGCATCTATCGTGGGGGTATCGCTCGCCCGCGGCACGTGCGTTCTACCTTCAATGCCAGGGGCGTGGGATCACGATCGCCGGACATACATCGCAAAGCATGGAGGCCAGCGACGCGTACAAAGGTGGAGCATGGAGTACAGCAGCTGGGGCCGGGGACGTCGATGGAGCGATCGTGAACGTGTCCTGGCCAGAGGCGGTGAAGCCGCTGCTTAAGCCCCATTCGATTTGGCAGCACCTGCTCGAGAATGGTACGCCGGGTCAGGTCGCGCGGTTGAAGGATGATCCCGGTTTGCAGCCCGATGCGCCGGTACTGACCCTGCTGACGGCGCGGGACGGCACGCAGGGATTCTCCCTCGGTTTGGAGCAACTGGCTCGGCACCGGGCGATGTGGCTGCCCGAACATGATGTTTTTGTCACCCTTGCTGATGCGCCGGTGGAGTTCGCTGCTCATCGCGCTTCGCTGAATGGTGAGCGAGTGCTGGATCGGGTGGAACGCGAGCCGGAAGCCACGCTCGCCGAATGGACGGGCAAATGGGCAGATTTCGGCAATCCCAATCAGCCACACCACGGACAGGAAACGAGCTGGCTGGGCACCGAGGGCCATCTGACCGGATTCGTCGCCCGGCACGGCTCGATCTATAAATTTGGCGTGGACCGTTGGGGCAGCGTGCGACCCGACCTTGCTTGCGTCCACAAGTTCCGCTTCGACGCGCTTTGGCCCCAGTGCCGGTGGACGGGGCAACGTATCGTGAACGGATTGCCCGTCATCATCACCGATCTCGAACGGAGCGGCCAACGCTGCGAAATCGAGCAGTTCGCCGCGCCGCTTCGCCCCACAACGCCGGCCAAACGCGGTGAAATCGCCAGCGTCTTTTTCACCAGAGTCCGGATCAAGGGCACGGGCCCTCTGGGCTTTGGCTTTCGCCTGGCCACGGAGAGCAAAGACCGGCATCCTGAGTTGCGGAAAGTGGCGGGTCGCTGGTGCGTGGTGGATCGTGAGACGGACAGCGTGTGGCTGATGATCGAGCCGGACGCGAATCTGACTGTGCAAGCACGGGCATCAGTCGGTGCCGCCGATGATGATCCACACCTCGAATTTGATTGCATTGGGCAACTCGTCGAAGGCCAGAGTCGTACTATTGTTCTTAAGCTGACCGCGCCGGGCTTGGCCGCAGACGCTGCTTCGGAACTGGCCGCACTGGATTGTGACAATGCCCGTGCCGCGACCGTACAGTACTGGGAAGGCTGGCTGTCCGAGGGCGCACGGTTCGAGGTGCCGGAAAAGACCGTTAACGACCTATTCCGCGCGAACCTCTGGCATGCCCTGGTGCTACCGCGTCATCGCACGGACGAAAACGGCGTGGACCGCATTGACCTGCCTTACTCGAATTTCGCCTACGGCCAGTATAATGCCGATTGGCCCATCAACCAGGCCGTTTATGTGGACTACATGATCCATGGCCTGCGCGGGCATTTTGCCGTGGCCGAGGAGGAGTTTGCCGCCATGTACCAGAGCCAGCAGCAGGCCGATGGACGCGTGGCCGGCTATGCAAACTGGGGGGTGTATTCGCCGAGTATGCTCTACTCCATCGGGCAGAACTTCCTGCTTTCGGGTGATCGCGCCTCGTTCGAACGATTGCTGCCAGCGTCATTGAAGGCACTCGACTGGTGCTTAAAGCAAGTCCATTCAAGCCAGCAAAACGAGGAAGCTCCAGGCCTCATCGTCGCGCCGCTCAATGACCTGACCCACGATGAACGCGCGTGGGCTTTTCCGAACGGCTACTTTGTGGCCGGCCTAGACTTGTTTGGTCGGGCCTTGGCTGCTTACGGGCATCCGCGCGCCGCCGAAGTTCAAACCGTGGCGGAGAAGATGCGCGCGCATGTGACTGCCGCATTTGCCCGTGCCAGTGTCAAATCGCCGGTGGTGCAGCTCACGGATGGCACCTGGAACAATTACGTGCCGTGCGATGCGATGACGCCGCGTCGTCTGCTTGACGTGTGGTACCCAACGGACGTGGACTGCGGCCCGCTGCACATGGCGCGGCTCTCCGCCATCGATCCGAGCAGTTGGCTCACGACCGCCATGCTGCACGATCATGAGGACAACCTTTTCCTCAACCAATGGGGCATGGCAAATGAGCCTGTCTACAACCAACAAGCCACTGTCTATCTCCGGCGGGACGAACCCAAGGCGGCCATCCGTGCCTTTTACAGCATGATGGCCTGTGCCTTTTCGCACCATCAACTCACGCCACTCGAACACCGCTGGGCGTGGGGCCAGTATTACATGCCGCCCAGCACCGACGGCGCCTGGCTCGAACTGTACCGTAACATGCTGATCCGGGAGCGTGATGACGAGTCCCTGATTCTGTTGCAGGCGACGCCGAGGAAGTGGCTGGAGCAAGGTAAAACCATCACCGCTGAGCGGGCACCGACATACTACGGCCGGCTGTCGATGAAAGTAGAAAGTCAGGTGGCACAGAGCAAGATCCGTGCGGAAATCGGCATGCCAAACCGGAAGCCTCCGAGAATGTTGTTGGTGCGCTTCCGGCACCCGACCGGAAGGCCTATGAAATCGGTAAACGTGAATGGAGACAACTGGACCGCTTTCGATATTGAGAAGGAATGGGTGCGCATCAGCAGTCCGGATCAGAAGCGATACGCCATCACGGTCTCTTATTGACGAAGGCTTCTTGCCGGACCGGCAACGAGTTCGGAAGGAAGCAGAAGAACTGAAGGAGATGAAACATGTTGCACCGGTTGCTATTGATGCTCATTGTCGTACAGTTGGCGTCGGCCGGAGGTGCCCAGAATGAGCCTGTGAAGGTGGTCGTTTCCCTCGGCGAGCGGATTGGTCCGATGGAGATCGACAAATTTGCCCTGGGCCAGGGGGGATTGTCGTCCGAGCCGATGTGGGATAGCCGTATCGCCGAGGTCCGCGCGCTTCGGCCCAGGATCATTCGAATCTTCATTCAGGAGTACTTCGACCTCTTGCCGGAGCCTGGCAAGTACCACTTCGACACGCTGGATCGCAGTATCGACACCATTCTCAAGGCCGGCGCCAAGCCGCTCATGTGCATTTGCTTCAAACCTAAGGTCCTGTTCCCGGTGATCGACCAGGACATTGTCGAACCGAACGATTATGCCACCTGGGAGGACCTCATCTACAACCTGGTACGACACTACCGCCAACGCGGCGACGGTATTTGCTACTGGGAGGTGGCCAACGAACCCGACATCGGCGAGGATGGTGGTTGCCCTTACCGGTTCAGGCCGGACAGTTACGTACGGTACTACCGGCACACGGTTGCGGCCATTCTACGCGCCGATCCTGAGGCCCGCGTAGGTGGGCCGGCCCTGGCCAATGTGCGTTCGCCCATCCTGCCGGCGCTGCTGGACGGGGCCTCCTCCGATCCGGACCGAACGCCGCTGCATTTCGTTTCCTGGCACATCTACAGCAGCGATCCTCAGGCCATCCGCGGCACGATCGACTACGCGAAGAACCTGTTGAAGCAACACCCGGACCTGAACCCCGAGACCTTCTTGGATGAGTGGAACCTGAACCTTGGGTTTCCACCATCCGATCCACGGATTCAACCGTGTTATGTAGCCGAGGTGGCGTGGCAGATGAAAGACGGAGGCCTGGATTATTCGTGCTATTATCATATACGCGATTATCACGTTTCTTTCGCACGCTTTGCGAAGTTCATGTCACCGGCCGGTACCGCGTTCATGGAAGGCTGGTGGAATCGAATGCCACAATTCGATGGCCTGTTCGATTTCCAGAACAACGTCCGTCCGGCGTATTTCGCGTTTAAACTGCTTTCGCGGCTGACGGGCGACCGCCTGCGGCTGACGACCGACCGTTCGAACCTTCACGGGTTTATGACTCGTGACGATCGGTACTCATCCTACCAGTTCAACTTGGTGCTCTGGAACTTCTCCACGTCGCCGGCAAGGGTAGAGATTACCTTCGAAGATGCGTCCGGCGATATGACGGCCAAGCCGATCGTGCTGGATGCGATGACGCCGAGAAACGACGAGATCGCACGCCTCAGGCCCGAGCCTCCACTGCGTATCGACTCCGAACAGCCGAACATGCAAGTCACCTTTGAACCCTATCAGGTGCGGTTCTGGTCACTGGAACGGAAGAGATAGATTGTGACTTCACCCGTACAAGAAGAGGCGGATCATCGGCATGATCACATAGGTAAGATCATCCATCTTCCCGGAATCTACAGCGACTACTTCCCAGATCACCCGAGGCGACGCGTTTGAATTGGAACCTACCCAAAACCGCATGCGCGATTCGACGTGATCCGCATGCTTGGCGTAGCAGTGATGATATTTTATTCAAGCAGACCTCGTCTTTGTATTGACTGGATAGGAGAGAGCATTCGCGAATCAGTAGAGGGGCATGTCGACGACAAGGGGAGGACCAACCCAAGCCGCGGAGCGCGCAACAGGCGCGCCACAAGCAGATTCGTTTCGCCTTCGGCGCGGCTTCGGGTCCGCTTCGACCAGCATCATAAGTCCTGTAATGTCAATTCTTAATCGTTTGGTTACAAACACTTACAGACCTGGGCACAGAACTTGTTGTCCTTTCACCCTCTGAAGTTGGATTTCGGTAAGCTATGGTACTGAAATGAGTTGGGGGCTTCTCCGGTACTGCCTCCGCTTCCATGTCTCCATTTTGACTCCGCTCGCCATCTCGTATGAACTCGCGACGGGACTGACCGTCGAAAACTGCCGATATCATGGAGACTATGAAAAAGCCATGGGTCTACAAGCGAAAGAACATCAAAGGTTGGTGGGTTGGCTGGTATGAGGGCGGACGACGGAAGGCCAAGGCGTTTCCGACCAAGGCCCTCGCCGAGCACTTTCGCTACCTCAAGTACACGCAGCTGAACTCAGGAGAATGTCATGGCCAAATACCTCAAGCCCGATCTTCTGATCATCGACGATATGGGCATCAAGCAACTGCCCAAGCGTTCCGGCGAGTACCTGTTCGAAATCATCATGAGGCGGTACGAGAACAAACCGACGATTATGACTTCTAACAGGCCTTTGGAGGACTGGGGGAAGCTGCTCGGTGATGTTCCATCGGCTACGGCTATCCTGGACAGGTTCCTGCACCACGCCGAGATCATCGCCATTACCGGCCGCAGCTACCGGCTCAAAGATAAAGGCGCCAACGGCAAAACGGAAAAGCCACGAAAAGGCAAAGATGACGATAAGCGTACCGACAAAAAGAAGACCTCGGATTAAACTCCGCCCGGCCTGCCCCGCTCGGCATGCGGCGGCGAGGCTCCGACGAGCTCCTGTAAGGCCCATTCTCGCAGCGCCGCCGGTCCGACCGATACAGGCCTCGTTCCTTCCAAATCGAAGGAATTTACCTTGAACTGCAATGAACAATCGCTATACAAGAGAAGAAATCACTGGCTGGGTTTGACGCGCCCTTCACTGGCCGGTTCTAACGCGCCCATTGACAGCATTCTTGGCGTGGGCTTTCTGATCGTATGATTATTGCAGGTTTCGGTAGGTCCGTTTGACTGCTTTTCCTACTGGTGGCTTCTGAGCGCATCTGCACTATCGGAGGCGCCAGTCCAAACCGAACGGCAACCGCAAGCTATCACCTTATCCTTATGCATGCAATCCAAAAGGGGTTGCCCCTCCTTGGAGGTTCCCCAGGGAACCAGCTCGGTGCCGGCGCCCGGTTTGCAAAGCATTATTGTCTGCTAAGAGCGGTGGGCTGGGTCGCACGGGCAGCGGTGCGAGCGCAGACATAAAGCTTTGCCCCTGCCGGGGATTAGCCCAGTTGGGTCAGCACCTCGCACGGATAGCGGTCCGCGATTCACGTTCGTGAATCGCCGGGTATCGATTCCCAAAGGGTATTCAAGAAAAATCATGGGGCGGGCCTCGCAGGAGGCTGGCCCTCAACAAGTAAAGGAGATGAGATCATGACTGGAGAGAGAATCAGCACAGCCGAAGAACACCCCGAACTTGACGCCCAGCAGGACCGCGAATCCGGAGCGAAGACCTTCGTGGTGGATTTCGTGCGGAGCAAGCCAGCCAGAGCCGTGGTATTGGCCAGAAACGCCGAGGAGATCTTGAGCAAACTGGAGGAAGGTGAATTCGAGGAAGAGGATGACGACGGATGCAACTCGCACATCGAAGTCATCAACGTTAGTGAGGTGAGCGAATGAACTTGAGGGAATACGGCCATATTCGGAGCTTCAGCCCTAGGAAGCTGTTGGAGCACAAGGAGGTGAGAGAATATGACGGAGAAAGCCGTAGTGTGCGTGCAGGCCGGTGAGGAATACGAACTGCACTTGAAGGATGGCAACGGGGGACCGATTGACCTGGGAACTGAGCTGATCGAGGCGCTTCGCAAGGCGGATGCGGGCCAGGCACTGCAGGCGGTGGGAGCGGCTTCGCTGGGTCAGTGGGTACGCCATCCCGCGGATGCGTTCCCAGATGCCCGGCGGGACATCGGATGGATTTACATAATCCGCCCGTGTCCGGCAAACAAGAGCAAGAGCCTGGAGATCCACAAGACCAGTTACGGCCACGTCCGGCGGCGGTTCACATGGCTGGTCTGGAAGGGAGAAGTCGAACGGACAGATAAGGTAACGGCGATGCGACAGATGGAGCTGGCGGAGATGTCGGCCAGAGCGACGCTTGAGGCCCTGGATGCCTTCGAACGGGCGACCCCGTAGCCGGTATGGGCATGCGAAAACGGGCCGGTCCTGCTCCCCTGGCGGAACCGGTCCCTCAAGAAACAGAAGGAGGAATGAACATGAAGGACTTTGAACGGCTCGCAACGCAGGAGCTTTGGGATGCCATTGCCCACAACGCCCAGCGGGCCCGACGCACTACGAATTGGGTTGAGCTGCTTGACAACATCAAGGTGCTCTGTGCCCTGATCGACGAACGCATAGAGGTCTTCCAACGGAGGCAGCGCACCGAGCAGTTGCTCAGCCGGCATCGAAGGGGCGACCAAGATGGACGACGCGGGATGATAAACCCACGAGGAGGTGATAAGAGTGAAGTATGAAGAGGCCGTGGGCATCGGCCGGGTCAGGGCCGACCAGGCGGCAGCGGCCCTGCATCGCTGGACCGGGATCCAGACGACCTCGTTATGCGTCGTCAGGCCCGCACCCCACAGTGACCCGGATAGGACGGGGTCCTGGGAGCCAGTGGGCAAGGGTTGCTGGAAGGACATCAGCAAGCACACCGGCGCGCTTGGATCGGATACATACCACCTGATCATGGTGGACGAGGCCGGTAGCGTTAAGGCGTGTAGCAACGACCGATTCGAGTTATCCGAAGTGCTCAGACTGGCCCAACGGCTCCCTTTTGCCGTGGCCGAGCCGGGACGCAGCGAGCTGTGGCGCGCGCTGGAGCAGGAGGAGAACGCCCGCGAGGCCCGGGGGCGAGTGTTGCACCCGGACGCGTAGACTGACGGCCCCGGCTCTGCTGGGGCCGGCGTACTCCTCTGGCACGAGGCCCGATGGCTCCGGCCTGATGCCAGTTCGCACAGCGCAGGCTCATCTGGGCACTTCCTTTCCTTTGCTTGATTTCCCGGCCTGCAATCACCTCCGATCATGCGCGGAACCCATAACTCTGCCTAACGCTGGACGAACTTGCCGCGGCAGGTAAAGGATTCCGCGAGTGGACTACGCGGAGGTGATTGCACTATGCGAGAAATCAACG
>Ga0272441_10001933_pt1 | contig 43375 bp, 45 predicted proteins | sample SSMProp6N_FD_193582 | JGI IMG/M metagenome (GOLD analysis project Ga0272441, IMG submission 193582) | Marine sediment archaeal communities from Little Sippewissett salt marsh, Falmouth, MA, United States - SSM-Prop-6N | ecosystem: Environmental > Aquatic > Marine > Wetlands > Sediment ...
CCGCCGGTGGAGCCGGAGCATACTTAGATTACCCACGACCATTTGTGGTCACATCGAAGTCCAAGGCAATGCTCTATCTCGACAACACGCATGAATGGCGACTTTTTCAACAGCCCCACTGTCCCCAAGTTTTCGCGTGTGGCCGCCACCGTGGAACTCATCGTTCGGGTTGCCCGCATTTCATCCGTCGGCAGATCACGTGGCTCTGCCCCCGGGCTCCCACTCGTCTCCATATCACGTGTCTTCAGTGATGAAAAAGTTGAACTCAAAGCAGCCGGCGCCAGGACGGGCAATATTGCGGCAAGCACGACGGCGGTAAAGACATGACCCCACATCATTGATGAGGACGACAGACTTCTGGGCCGCAGAGCATTCATCCCTACTTATCCTTCCACATGAGTATATAGATAACTGATCGACGCGCGCAAGTCGTTAATCCGTACCAAACATATGTCAGGTCATTCACCCGGATAACATGATACCCCCGGGCCGCCAATGAAGAAGCCGCCGCCGTCGCGTCCTCCGCATCCAGCTCCCCGTGATAACCTCCGCCTAGTACACGAACTGGTCCCCCATTCGCATCCACGCGCTAGAAGAATACCTGCACCGGCAACAATCGGTTATCCACAAATTCACACCCACTCATAAGAACCAAAAAAATGGCTACTATGGCGGTTCATTTGCATCTCTGGGAACGCAAAAACGATCATACAAGGGACGAAGAGGGACAACTGCCTTAATAGCATTATCATTGGCGTGTTTGCGAAACTTAGTTAAGTGGGCGCTTCCGCAGTGAAAACAGAATGAGTGCGCCGCCCAGCAGCAGGACAGCGGCAACAATGGCCGCTATGAGGCCGACTCGGACACTGGCCGAACCTGAAGGCTCCGCGGGATTGTCTTCACCCATAGCGCGCGTGTCATCCGTTATGTTACCAGGCGGGGCTTCCGCGCTGGCCGCTTCAGTTTTTTGTGCCGCCTCAATTGAATCGGACAGGTTGGCGAGCCTCGACCTTTCTTGAACGACCACATCCCAGTTCTGAGATGGGTCGTTGGCATCGTAATATTCGCGAACCTGGCTCAACGGAATTGTGAAGTGGGCGTCATCGATATCGGCGTTGATCTGAAGCGTTTCCAGATCGGTCTGGACTTCAATTGTCATGGGTGCAGCATCGCGCTCGCCACGTTCTATGGCCCGTGTCCTGACGGGGACGCGCATTGTTTTGCCATCGGCCGTGGGAACGAGTTGAGTTTCTTCCACAGCATAATCGCCGAGCACCCAGCCGTCGGGGTCCACCAAAAGGGTGAACCGGACGGGGTAAAAGTCTTCGGAATCCGAGAAGTGGACGATCGCTTTATACGGGTTGCCGGAATAGATCATTTCCGGCATGGCAAACTCGAGCACGGTAGTCGGTTTTTCATTCACCGAATCGCGGCCGATAATCTTTGCGTTTTCTTTTAAGCGATTCCAGAACTCCTCCGATTGCACCGCTTCAAGTGTAAAATGGGGTGAACCTATCGGACGTGCAAAATCCAACGGATCGAACAGCGGGAACACCGCACCATACGGCAGCTTTTCATTAAAGGGGGAAGTGGACACCGTGAGCGCCATTGCATCGGGAGAATACTCCTGATACTTTGAATCGTCCTTAGCCAAATCCTGAGCAAAGGTCTGTTTCGCACTCATGTTGAAATTGCGCTGGTTGGTGCGAAAGTGATTTTTCTCGATGTAGAACTCGCGGCGGGCGGTTTTCAGCACGTTAAGCTGTTGTGCGGCCGCCTTGGCGAAATCCTCGTGGTCGTAAGAGTAGGTAGTGTGAAAAACAACCGATCTAATGTCCGCCCAATTTTGCCGGGCGCCATTTAAAACGGTTTGTACATCCTCAGTCGCATGACTGGGTACAGATACGATCAAAGTTGCAGCCACCATAAGTGCGGCGACAACGCGACCGATGAAAAACATCTCAAGTAAATCCTTTCGCCAGATGAGAACCGACGGCAATCGGCTCCCGGCATTACCGTCGATTCGGGATGACTTAACCCACTATCATGGACAAATACTGGTCATATTCCTATTACCGCCGCATGAGCCGATGCCCGTATTGCATTCGCCTGCCCGAGTGCCAGCAAATTGTGAGCCGCATTGGTACGAACTCTGATATTTTCCCGGTGTGTTCTCGGGCAGTAAACACGACTTTTTCGTGCCCGAGTTATTGGTGCATGCGGCATAACCATAGCCGGGCACATCGTAGACGCGTACACAACTTGAAGTATCGCAGTTTTCGTCGCCGCAGCACTGGTACGCTTGAACGTGTTCCGCCGTCAAAACATAACCAACGGCAAACGCGATACAACCAGCCACCAGCATGAAAAGCATCTTCTTCTTCATTGTCTGCGTTCCTTTCTCACATTTTTCTAACTACACCGAATAAGTCTTTCCTCATGCGACAATTACGATACCCTACATAGGGCAAAAAACGGCACCAGAACACGTGTCTTATCAGAACCTGGCTTATCTTCTTCAATGCAGAGCAAAATATCTCCCGAAATTGTCGAGTTTTTAAACTCTTTTCCAGCACTTATGGTCGCCCCGAGCACGACATCTGGGGCTGACCGTGTCACATGGAGTTGAACGGCATTTTGCGCGGACTCAGGCAAGACGCGCATTTCCTCGATTTCGACTTTTTCACCGGGCCGCAAACCAATTAGTCGGCTGGAAACCGACTTTTGCTTTGAGTCCTTCAGAGTTCCGAAATACAATGAACTCGGCTCGACCTTCACCCGCCCCGAGATATTTGCCAGTACCGGTACGGAAACAGCCAAACCCTCAAAATCAGGCGACGTAATAACTACGCTTGTGCGCAAATCTCCAACTGGGGCATCGTTGGCCAAGCACACACGCAACTCTCCCCGCATACCGTTTATGTCGATGGTGCTCCTTGTGTAGAACCTGGAATCTCTAGGCTCAAAGAACGGGGCTTTTCCCTTGAACAAAAGCGGGTCGCCCATTTCCAAGGCTACGGTCTTCTCGAGGGGCAGATCCGACTGCAAAATGCGGCCGAAATTAATCACTTTTTCGGCCGGCTCAATTGGACATTCAATTCGGCCTTTCAGGCGTAGTAAATAGGTGCGGTGCGAAGGATCGTTGGTCTTCAGCCCAATGGTTACGTTGAAGTCGTCCCGCTTCTCAAACGTCGACACCTTCGCGACGAGCATCTGGGTGGAGTTTGGCGCCACCGTGTCAGACTCAAGTTTTGTGGACAGGCACCCGCAAGAGACGCGGTCAATCCCAATCTTGAGATCTCTCCCGCCGACGTTCGTTATGGGCAACGTGACGGTGTTTACCGCATCCCCCAAGACAACACCCAAGTCCACCGGATCGGCCAGCTCTTTGAGAGTTGGCGGCTGAAAGTAATATTCTTTGGCCACAAACGCCCCTGCGAATAACATAAGTGCAAAAAACAGACTGTGTACGGCATACTTTGGTGTCATACCAATGCCATTTCTGCATGTAACGGCATAACCATGTTAACTACAAGTATTATTGACTGCCTGGGTGTCTGTTGTCAAGCCCCTTTTGCGCTAGACAATATGTCGTCAAGCACCCACTCTTGCGTCCAGATAGGAACGGCAGACGTTCTGCAAGTGATCGCGCGGTGCCTGAGAAAAAGGCGTGATATCTCACAAATCGAAATAAGCCTAGGTGCACCACACTCAAGAAGAAGGTATTAACTCGCATCGTAGTCTCTATTGCCACCGCCTTTAGCTCGGCTCTTATAAAAGTAGAAAAGAAATATGGCCGTGCAGAACATCACTGCACCTATAATGAGAGCAACGGCTACATACATTACGGGAAGTACGGCGCCCGATTCTGGTTGTTGCGAGTGTTCTGGGGATTCAACCGGCACTCCAGCATTCGAACTTGTGCTGTTTTCGGGGTTGACCATCCGATCAACTTGGTTCGATATCGTTTTAAGTTCGTTCGCATCAAACTTCATTTCTATCTTTCCGTCTTGCCAGAAATACTTCATGGCAGAGCCTGAGCGTTCGTCTAGAAAGGAAACAGGTGTCCCATTCGGGACTTCTATTGTGAACGATTCGGAATCAATCGCTGGGTTCAGGTTGATGTTCTCGCGAATGTGGTGGGCGATTGTCTTTTCTTGAGAACCATCGGCGTATTTTTTGCTTTCGGTAAAAGTCGCCTCTGAGATAACAGGTACGCCATCCACCTGGACGATTTTCACATCGTCTAATACGCCTGCGACTTCGCGCAAACCCGAATTGCCCGTTGAGGCGCCTAAGATATTTCCATTATAGGAATGTCCCGTAGTGCGGGTTATGGTCATCTTTCTGATGTTATAGCCTTCGTCAGGATCTATAACCACTTCAACATTCCCGCAGGGGGTATCTCCCGACAACACAAGGAGATCCTCTCCCTCAGAACCCAAATGGCCTTCATGAAGATTTAAGGTATCACTTGCTTTGAGAAGGCTGACAACCCCTTTGGTGTTTTCTCCGTCAATTATTCCTTCAAGGAAAAGGCCATACGAAAGTGCGCCGCCGAGGAGTTTTGTATAGAACAGGGCTGTGTCGCTTGAGACAGAAATGCCTTTGGGAACGGCGCCCTCCACATTATCTGGAACGGCTATATAATAGGCTTGATCGTCAAGTACGCCTGTCAATCTGTCGCCAACATAGCGGAAGTCGTCAAGGTTCTCCACTTCGGGATTAAGATAAGTTCTTAACTGTATGTACAGCTGTTTGTCATTTCTCAGCAATGACGATTCGTAAACCAGGGAAGGTGGTTGTTTGGATTTTTTACCACCTTCATGTGAGATAACCGTTTTGGTCGTATAGGAAGACTTTACGCCCAACAGGTGAAAAGTTTTGTCTAACTCAGCCAACACGCCGAGAGGTTCAGGCTGCGCATAGCACAAGCCTGTCAACGCCATTGCAATTACGTTGACAAAGAGCACTGCTCTTGAGACTGACGGGCTCATTAGTACTCATTCCTCCAGCGTTATCCGACCCCGCAAACAATACCCCCCTCTGTATTCGTCCCAAGGTCAGTCTCAGCCCGAGAGGCCGTCGGTTCAGTGTGTTTCGGCTTCTTTGGCTTAATCGGCTAGGGATGAATAAGCCACCATCGCTTCGGCTATCGTTGGGAGCTATCCATAAGAGTGTTGACCTTTTTTAGTTACAAGAACTATTGTATTTGTACACCATGTAGGGGTGTGTGTCAACATGATTGTGTAGCAGGTCGGCAGTAATCACTGGTACACTACAATTTCCCGAAGCGTTTTTCTTTTCAGGATTTTTCCGCCTCCCCTGCACCGCAATCGTCGGAAGTGGCAATTCTTCGGAATGCCCGATCTGTTTGCTGCGGAACAGGTTATCCGATTCGCCGAAACGCGCACGGGAGGCACATTTAGGAACGTCTGGCTAATTTTGGCGGGGCTAGACTTCCATACTGATGAAAACGCGCGGCTATAAAACAGTTGCACTACTTTCTCAGCAACCACTGCCATTGATCCCGTAACTTTAGAATGCGCTTTTCAAGAGTTGAACGGTAGGCGGAAAATTCAGGGTAGGAAACGAACTGACCTCTAAATTTCCGCTTGAACTGTGCAACGGCAGGAATGTTGGCGCCTCCAAAATCGAACTCGCTCAATTGGCCCTCGCAGTCCTTTAATGCTTCCCACACTAGTAAAGAGGCGGCTCCCGTCTTGCGGAGCTCAAGGTGTGCGGCAGCCAATCCATAGTAGGCGCGACGGTTGTCGTTGAGAATCAGGCAGGCGGCGCAAGGTGTGGCATCAGGCATTAGGGCCAAGTAGGAGCGTGCCACTCCCGTGGCAGTCAGTTGTGTGAGAAGGCGTGCAAACGACTGCTCAGAGAAAGGGATCTTGCTGCCTTCGTGAAGAAACAGGTCCCTGAAAAGATGGAAGAAGGCGGCGGCATCCTCGTCGCGCTGGATCGAAATACCGCTCTTTTCGGCTTTGCGGATGCGGTTTCTGACTTCGGATGCGAGACTACGCCACAGGCCTTTCAAGACGCGGGATCTGAGCAGATACGTGCCCCGTTGCACCGATGGCCACTGGGGAAGGCAATCCTTGTCAAGACAGAAAGGTGAGTACGTGAGAATTGTCTGTGAGAAGTTTGAAGCAAACACGTCAAGTGCCGGCGCCAACTTCCCCTTGGTCTCAGCGTTTACCGAAGAGGCCAAAAGCAAGCCGGCATACGGTGTCGCAAAGGCACGGCGTGCGATGGAGAACGGTCCCCTTTTTCGAACCTGGGTAGGGATGCCGCCTATCAGGGTATCCCCGCTAAACAGGCCGTAGATGGCGAGAGAGTCGCCGACCGCTTCAGAAACGGGCGCCAACCAGCGGGTCTGGTGATAAATGGTGCCGGAAGGTTGTTTCCGCACCATGTCGTCCCACTGCGAATATTCGGCGGCTTCAAGTTTGCGAAGGGTAATCATGCTTTGACACATCCTGCTTTGCGCGCTTTTCGAGCGACTTCCTCGTAGAACTCGGTGAGCAGGCGAAGTTGGTTTGCCAGGGAGTAATTCTCTGCAATGGTTTGGCGGGCGCTCTGTCCCAGTTGGTCGGCCAGCGAAGGATCCCGAATCAGTCGCAAAATGGCGTGGGCCGTGGATTCAGCATCGTTAATTGGAACCAGCAGCCCGTTCTCTCCATCGGCGATCATCTCCTCGTTGCCGTGAGTACGCGTGGCGACTATGGGCCTTGCGGCGGCCATGGCTTCGAGCAATGCAAACGAGAGCCCTTCGTAGCGCGAGCACGAAACAAACACTGATATTCGCTGAAGAACTTGCTGGATGTCTTCCACCCATCCATGGAACGTTACCGCATCGCCAAATCCGGCGCGGGCGGCAAAACACCGGCAGTTCTCAAGCAATGCGCCTGCGCCGCAGATCTCAAAACGTACGTCAGGTTGTGTAGCGTGGACGCGCGCGCACGCAGCCAAAAAGATAAGCGGGTCCTTTTGATCTCTCAGATTTCCAAAAAAACCTACAACCGGAGGCGCAGCGGGCAAGGGCTCTGGGGCAGGAGGTAATTCTACGCCGTTGCATATTACTCTTATACGGTCCCGATTGAAGCCAATTTCCAAGGCCAAGTCTCTTTCAGATTCGGATACGGCGAGCAAATAGTCCGTCCAACGCACGGCAATCTTCTCGACCGCCCAATAAGCGTGGCGTAGGGGGCTTCGCATCAGGAAAGAAAAGGCGTGCGGGCTGTAAACAACTAGGCCCGCCTTTGCGAAACGCGCCGCAAGACGCGCAAGCATTCCGGCCTTTGAACTATGGGCGTGAACAATGTCCACAGGATGTTTGTTGAGTATTGCGGCAATCGCCATCACGGCGCTGTAATCGTGGATGGGGCTGATTTGCCGGCGCATATCCACAACGTGCACCGCAATTCCACGCCGGCGAAAGGTTTCAATAGCCGCAAGAAACGCTCTGTCTCTCCGGGTCGAACAAATACACGAGTTGCGGATTCGGGAAGGATTGGCGCCTAGTAACACGTTCTCCAGCCATCGGCGAGTTCCTCCTTCCGTGGCTTCAAGAACGTGCATGACGTGTACAGGCGCAATGTCAGTCAACACTCGTTACATCCCCTGGTAAAAACTCATAGTTGCATTCAACCGACTCTGGCTTGGTAATCCGCCTGATAAGGTCCAGTTGTGAGGCGGAGAGTGCGGCGCGCCACTCTTCGCGCAAAAGGATTTCGTTCTGCCGGTCAAATCGCATATTATTTCCAACGATGTGATGTTCACTCGCCCTGAAGTTGAGCATTTGCGGAGTGTACTCGATGTTGAGGAAGCGGCATATACGGTCGAGAACCTCGGGAGGATTCAAGCAAAGGTCTTCGTAGCGGACGCGAAGGGTGTTGTTCGGCGCAAAACGCGCCGACTGCCGCACGCACGTTCTGAAGTTGCGCTTCCAGATTGTTGCCGCCCGTTGAAGCGTGTGGCCATTATGCTTGGCGGCGGACATCGCACAGCCGGCAGGATGTCGAACAAGATGAATAACCTCGAGATCGATTTCAGGCGAAGCCGCCAGGAATTGCAGTTGCATGGGAACCTTGGACGAATCGACGATGACCGATGTGCCAAGAAGCCGTGCCGCTTCGGCGTAGAATCGGAGATTTAACAATCGTTTTTTCTCGAAGGCGTTTGCCGCAGAGATCCGTTGCCGTAGCGAGTCCCGCAAGCGTTCTGCTGAAGTATTGCGGAGCGAGCCAAACCAGAATGACGCCCCGCAACTGTTGGGTGCCAGTGCGCCCGTGCCCCATATACCTCGCGAAAGGTCGAAAAGAGGCATATCGATACGCCGCTGAAGTTCCTGGTAGAAAGGACACTCCTGGATAGGCTCTCCGCAGGAACATGTGAAAGGCCGGCCCCGATCGAAGTTGGGCGGGCCGATGACTTCACCTGTCGTGGCCATTTGTGGGTGGGCGTTGAGGAGAAGGGCAAGTAGTGTCGAGCCGGAGTAGTTGAATCCGGCGATGTATACGACAGTCAGATGCTTTCTCTCCATCAACGACTCCCAAGCCGTCCGCGGCGGCGCAGAATGCCTGACCCCAAGGACATTATGGCGCGCGCGTACCAGGATGAGCAGAAATTTGTTTCTGGATAAGAGACTGGACGCGGCGAGAACGAGTTCTTGAACCGGGCGACGGATTGTACATCCATGCCAACAAGGTCGATTTCGCTTAGAGATTTGGAACACATGAGGATTACGTTCCACCACAACAGGCTGACGGCGTCGGTTTTCCGCAGCACGGGATGCGATGCGGCAAGCATGAAGTAAGCCCGTTTCACGTCTTGTCCCACAACCAGCATGGCGGCCGTGTCACCTTCTTTGGTGTGGGCGGCAAAACATGTGACAGCAACACTGGCACTGGCTCGGCTTAGGGTTGCGGTGATTTCATCCTGCGAAAGCGGCATCTGCAATTGCTGCCTCTCGTAAGTCCTTCGATACAGGGCATGAAAGTCGTCAAAGGAAGTGCTCGGCGCGATGGTGACGCCTGATTCCATCGCTTTTCGAATACGCTGCCGGGCGTGGCGGTCGAAACGGTCCCATGTCTTTTGCGTTTCGGAAATATCGAGGACTGCCGTAAAGTTGGAAGCTTGGATCCAGTTCTTACCCAAGGGCGGCAGGGACACGTGCGGCGAATGCACCAGGCGGATGCGGTGGTAGCGCTTCTCAAGATGATCCAGCAGGGCATTAATCGCCGAGGGATCCGCTTCGTTTGCTGCTACCAGTCCGTTGTAAGCGGTTGCCCATGGTTTGTGAGCGGCACTAAAACCAAACTTCCGGCTTTCGCGGACCACAACGCCCGCCTGGATGCCGTCTGAACCGGTAAGGAAGTGGATCCGAATGTCCTGGCCCATTCCCTCAGTGAGGGCCGCCAACCACGCGCTGGAATGGTAAAGCGTGCCTGCAGGGCACCGTGACACAAACTGGTCCCATTCCGCCATCCGCGGAGAACCCGCCGTTATGCATTCGATTTGATGATTACTCATGGTTGTTGAGGAACCTGCAGTCCAGTGAAGCCGCTGATGCGCGCTTCGTCGACTTTCAATATCGTTGGCACCTTCACGGTTTGTGGAGGAACATCGCGCTGGTTGGCCAGACGGGCTGCGAGGACCTTGCTCAGTTCTTTTCCAGCGCTGTCGAAATTACGCATCAAGGCAGCCACACAGCCTTTGCCCAAAGTTGCCTCGGTTCCCAAAACGGGGATTTTTGCGGCACGAGCTTCCTCACAAATGGTGGAGGCAAACCGCGAAGAATTGGGATCGTCTGGAAGATAGAGAAGGTCGCAGCCTCCAGCCTTCACCAGGGCGGCCACGCAGTTTTGATAATCTGAATCAGTGCGGCACAAGCCGCGCGGGACGGTCGCCCGTATAACCGACTTGCCCTTTTCAGCGGTTGCCTCAAGCTGTTTCGCCAACTCCAGGTTTGGGCCATACGCTTCGCTAAACAAGATTCCGAGGCGGTGCAGGTTCGGCAACAAACTGTTGGCCGTTTTCCATATCGTACCGGCGTCTGGTTCACAGTTGATAGCAGTCACGTTGGCGGAAGTTGCGGGAGTCAAAGTCAGCACCTGGATTTGCGGCAGGTTTGGACATTTTTCTGCAATGTATTTGGAAAGGTAGTCTCCAAAAACTACAATGATCGTCGGGGGATCTTTCTGCAGCGTTTCAATTTTTCTGGCGAGTTCGTCATTATCGGCCATTATTTCCCACCGATCCAATATGTATGGCGTCTGGGATCCGTCTGCCGCGTTGTATGACCGCAAGACCGCATCTGTGGAAGTCAGCGGCAACCAATCGATGGCGGGGACATCTGTGAGTGTTTCCGCACTTGTGGGGGAGATCGCCGGCGCCATCGAAGCAAACAGGACAAAGAGAAAGCAATGCATTAAATCCAATTTCAGCTTCATCTCACGCCTTAACGTTAAGAAGCGCAGACGCGGCCTTCTGTCGAAAAAGATCAAGCAAGGCCGTGTTCCATCGCTTCGGGTCCATTTCGTTTTGAACAAAATCCCGAGCCGCTGCCGCCAACCTGCATGTCAGCGGATTATTCTCCCACACTTCCACGCATTTTCGAGCTATCTCCTCCGGACTCTTTTGCGGCACGACAAATCCAGTCACATTATCTTGAATGACTTCTGGAATGCCGCCCGCATCCGTGGCCACGACGGGAAGCTCAGACGCCATGGCTTCGAGGATACAGTTGGGAACGCCATCGCGATCGCCGTTCTGGGCCACAATCGAAGGGGCCACAAGAATGTCGGCAGTCGGGTAACGCGCCAAGACATCATGATGCGGCAAGGTTCCGGCCATAATGACATTGCGGTGCAGACGATATCTATCAATTGTCCTTTCCAAAGTCCTACGCTCGGGTCCGTCTCCGATTATGGTGCAGACATAAGGGAAGTTGCTGCACGACAGGGTATGGCAGGCTTCGACAAGGTAGCGCAAGCCTTTTTTCTCCACAAGCCGGCCAACGGCCAATATTTGGCAAGGCGGCTTTCGCGGGCGAAAGGTGCGCCGCGCACATGTACTGGTATTCAAGCCATGCCGGACAAGTTCAAATGATACGCCGTACTTGCTCAAGAGATACTGCTGGTTGCCGGCCGTGCACGTAAACCGTCTGCAGGCGTTTTCAAGCACGATCCGCGGAATGTGCGATGCGTAAATGTCATGCGCGTGGGCCGTAAGGCTATAGGTAATGCCGGTGAGCCGCGACAAACAGAAAGCCACCAACGCAGGCGTTCCCAAAAAATGTGCGTGGACGTGTGCAAATGAGGAGACGTTTTCGAACAGGTGGCATGTCCTCGCCATTGCGCCTGCCAGTGATTTATGCGATGGCGCAAACGGATCATGTAATAGACCGGAGTAGATTGACCGAAGATGTTTATTGCCAAGAATTAAGAAGACATCCGAAAAACCGGGCTTTATATCCTGCAAAGAACACACGACGACTTCGACTCCATTCGATTGCAGAAAAACCAGTTCATTTTCAATGAACGTTTCTGTTAAACATGGGTACTGGCCAACCAGATATAGAATCGACCGATGTTGCTGGGCATCAAGAGTGCTGGTGGCGATGAAACGTTACCTCCACGTTGTCAAAATAGATCCCGCCTTTGGACGTCACAAGCCCCAGGCGTCCTGAACGCGACGCGCTCAACGGCACTTTCACGATCTCTTTGGAGTCGATGCTGCAGGTGATATCGTTGTTTGAATCGGTGATACTAATATCGTGCCAGGCGCCTAATAGAAAAGGCTGGCGAAGGGGCTCCGACAAAGGTTGAACTGTCCCGTTTGTAACAGTTTCGCACCGGAAGAGGGAACCGGTTTTGTCAATCTCACAGGTAAGACGGCAGCCGTCGTTTTCACCTGTGGAATAGAAGAGAATTGTGAGCCGGCATTGTTGCGTAACCATTGTTTTCAGGCGAACGTCATAGTCGTGCCAGACGGGGTATCCGACGAAGGCTGCGCCTCCCTCCGGAGCCAATTGCGCAAGGCAATCCGCCGGGCCTGCTTCAGCGCCTGCCGTATTACGCAAAACCCGCCATTTTCCCGACTCAAACTGCCAGCTGCCCGTGTTATCCGCATCGCAGCCCGCAAATCCGTCAAAGAAATGAGTCACTTCCTCCGCCAACCCCTGGGGCATATAAAGTCGATCATTGGTCAGAATTAGCTTGTCCAGTGCCACGGCATCGCTATGGTTGGAAAAGACCAGGTAATTCACGCCTTTCTGAAGCGAGAGTGCGGAGCTCGGCACCCAGTGCCATTGATTGAACACGGCGTCGTTACCAAACACGATAGGCGCCTGTTGATTCCAGTGCATAAAGAATGCATTGGAGCAACCATCTTTCCAGCGGGTCCGCGCCCACAGTACGTAAAGGCCGCCGGAAGGCACGTCAAATCGGAAAGTGACACGGCCTTTTCCGTTGCCCCGCCAGCCTTGGCCTGATCCCGGCGGTATCTGGAGATACCCGGCTCCGCTTGCTTCTTGCTTATCATTCACCAGTTCCATGGGTGCGGTCAGTTCGGCGTATTGTTCCGCTTCTATAATTCGGGTAACCTCTTGAGAGGGGAGGCGCTGAAACGCCAGAACGGCCACAGCGCCTATGGTCAAAATAAGAGCGAGCCGGTTCATGTGTAAGATCGTCCGTTCCGAGCCAGCCCTTGAATCACAGCAATCGGCGCCAGCATGGGCGTGACAAAAGGAGGCGTAAAAAACGCTACAAAAGACCACAGCGCCAAAGGCCACATGAGTGGGCGTCGGGAACCATCGGGATCTCGCACCCCATCGGCAATTCGAAATAACCAGAAAAGAAACGCCGCCAGCCCGAGCAAACCAGTTGTAGCAGTTACCACCGCATATCCCAATTGACTACCCGGGGTCAGCGTGTTGTCTTTCGGCAAGGTCCGATAGTATTCGCCAATGTGACTTTGATATTTACCAGGTCCCAGACCCAGCAGGGGCGACTGGCCAAGGACCGTTACCGCCGCATAGGCTTCGAGCCAGCGCTGTTGCACGGGGGACTGCAGTTCAGCAATGGCCTCAGGCGCTTTTTCGCGACCGGATGCTGTAACCCAAACTGAGCCGGCCAAAAAGAAAACAGGCAAAAACACCGCTGGGTTTCGCGCAAGCCCCCGCTTACCCGGCGCCAGTGCCATGTACAGTGACGTGAACACGGCCGGAAGCAAAAGAACCGGCATCCCGGCGCCAAACAGCAGTAATGAAACGCGGCTGTTGACCGCATACAACATAACGCCGGCCGACGATAAAACTGCGGCCACCCCGGCAGCCCATTTTAAGCCACGGTAGCCGTAGGGGGAATCGGACACCATCGCCGTGGCTGCGGCTGCTGCCCCTCCATAAAGACCAAGCTGAATGAGGTCCGGCAATCCGCTCCGGAAGTTTCCGACGGTCAGTGTCGAGAGCAGTACCACACCGGCCAGCGGCAGAACAGGCGTCACGGCCTGTCCAGCAAGTCTTGCGTTGCCCGACAAAGCTGACGGCAGCAGCAGGAGTGCGCTGAGGGCGGTAAGCAGATCGCATGGCGAGAGGACCATAGGAAATTGAGGCAATTGGATGGAAATCGGACATAAGGCTATTGCCGCGCAAAACGCGCATACGCCAAGACGTGCCCCAAAATTGAATGGAACCTTGTCGTAAGACGCTTTCAAAAGAAATGTCCCCCCAGATTCGCTGCAAGCAACACATATGCCGAATAAAGAATGTAGATGTGGGCGGCTGTGCCGTAGCCGCCCGCAAGGGCTGTTCGCGCCAGCAGAAAGGCGGCCAATATTAAGGCAATATTGATGGTGGCCTCGCAAGCCACTCTTGCTTCCAACGCGTGATAATGGGAAATATAGAGGAATCCGGCCCCCAAGGCAACCACTGCAGTAAGACTGGCCGTCAGCACTGCATGAAACCATGCTTGATCTGCGAAAGAGCTGTTGAAAGAAGACTCTCTTAGCGCCAGCACGCCCAGCATGACCACCAGAATTGCGGCCGGCTTGAACGCAATTCGTGCCGCAAGAAACGTTGTGGGCAGAGGGACCGCAAGCTCAGCCGATGATACGAAAAGGAAAGCCGCAACTGCCCCCAGAGCAGACCCACTCAAACGTTGGCGCCGGGAAAATCCTTTGCTGGCCGTTGCCACAACCGCGGCCGCGATGCAAAGAGCAAGATCCTGCGGACGATTCATTTGGTGCACTGCGCCAAGAACCGTCAAGGTCGCCAAGGACGCTACAGTCAAAATATTTCTGACGCAAACGGATCTTTGTTTCCAGCGTGGGGGTTTCAATTTGTCCTCCCCGGGAGAAGCGCTTCTCGGAGCCTTCCTCGCCACAAGGCCGATATGGCGACAGCGAACGTGGCCATACCCGCTGTGCCGGCAACAACAATCAGCCGCGCTTGCACAAAGGAAGAGGCCATAGCGCCTTTGTTCAGGCGCAATATCAGCAAGACCACAAGGGCCGCGGCAACTGCCGCGGCGGCAATTCTGGATCCGTCGGCGAGCATCCGCGAGAAAGGCACCCTTTCACGCCATTTCCTCATCACCAGGATCAGGCCCCCCACTTTCAGTCCTCGGCTTACCGTTACGGCAAGGGCCACTCCCGGAAGCCCGAGATACATGGGGAGCAGCCAAAGCAAACAGATCCGAATGATTACGCACAGTGCCCCAATTAGTGTCGGGGTCCAGACGTCGAGCCGCGAGAAGAAGTGACGCATGAGCAGCATCTCAACCGCCACAAATATCATTGACGGAGCCAGCCAAGACAACACTTGCGCCACCTGTCGTACCGCGTCCCATTCAAAGTGTCCACGGTGATATACCAAAGCGACCACGGGCTCGGCCAACAAGCACGTAAGGATTGTAATTGGCAAGAAAATAAGGGTCATGGCGCGTATGCCCGTTCCCAGCATGGTTGCCAGTTGCTGGCGGGCGCCGGCGTGGTTAAGCTCGGCAAAGTAGGTGAAAAGGACCGTAGCAGAAGCAACGGAGACAATAAGTAAAGGGAGGTCCACCAGTTTTCGCGCAAGAACGAGTGCAGCCACCGACCCTGGCGCGAGAGTAGACGCAACCGCTCTTTCGACGATCTCGCCCATGCGAGCGAGAACAGTTCCGATGCAAGGGGCGACCATGAGCAGCAGGGCTCTTCGGTACTCCTGCGTCTTGAAATCAGCCAATGATGGCCGGTATTTGAACACGCCGTGCAGGCCCGAACACACGACCAGGAAGTACGTAAGCATGCCCAGCGCCGTGCCCCACAATGCTGCGCTTACGCCCCACTGCCTACCTAGACCGACTACTATGACTATTGCCGTCAACTTCATGGCCAGTTCCCCGAAGGGAGGCCTTATGAACTTCCGCTGGGCGTTGAGAAACGCGTTCAGCAGGGGAAGCAGACACATGACTACGGTGAACGGCGCGAGCTTGACGATCATGGCCTCGCAGATTTCGCGCCGTGGCGCATCGAATCCGGGCGCAAGCAACCGGGTTACCGGACCGGGAAAAAGAGCCAGAAGAGCAGCCCCAATGAGCAGAGGGCCGATGAAGGTCAACAACCAGGTGTGCAACTGCTTTGCCGCGTCGCCGAAATTGCCTGCCACAAACCTTCCGGCCAATCCAGGCAGCACGATGGGTTGAGCAATGGCAACCGCCATTGTGAACATCATGCCGGGTAGCGAGATCGCCACAAAGAAAACCTCAAGATTAGATAGATCGAAATAGGACGTGAGGACGACCTTGTCAAAGAATCCCATGATGCGGATAAGAAGCGTCAGTGCCGCCACCGATGAAATTGAGGCGAATATGGATGAGATTCGATGCGTTCTACTGGCTGTCATTTTCCGAAAACCGATTCCTCGTATACGTCAATCACTTGGCGTGCCGTCCGCCGCCACGTGAATTCCGAAGCCCGCCTCAGTCCTTTGTCCCGGAACTGGCGGGAGAGCGACGGATCGGTTATTAGGGCGTCAATCGCATCTACCCAGGCTCGAACATCCGTCGGCTCCAGCAAGAGGGCAGCCCCTCCCGTAACCTCGGGTATGGCGCCTCTGTTCGATGCGACTACGGGCGTTCCACAGGCCATGGCTTCCAACGGGGGCAGTCCAAAACCTTCATCGAGCGATGGGTAAAGCAACATCACTGCACCTTGATACAACTTGACCAGGTCGGCACGGTTAATGTAACCGGCAAACTGGATGACGTTACGGACCCCTTCCTTGTTGGCGAGCGCGGCGATGCCGCGGGCCGCATTGCCGTGCGATCCGGCAAGCAACAAAACCAAGTTCCTGCCCCTTTTTCGCAATTCCGCCAAAACGCGCACCAGAAGCGGCACGTTCTTTTTGCGTTCCAGATTGCCCACAAAGAGCACGTAGGGCGATGGCAAGCCCTTGGGATATTGCACGCCCTTTCCAACGCAGAAATCTGAGGCGACGCCAAGCGGCACAACGCGGACACGCTCACAACCGATATCAAACAGTTTGTTAAGCCGCGTCGCTACATACTGGCTTGGAACAATGATTCTGGTGGCCGTCCGCGCCCCGTGCGGAACAGTCCATCTGAAATGGCAGGTGTTTGTCCAACGGGCCAGATGCGAGTGCTCAATCGCAGTGGTGTCGTAAATGCTCAAGACGGTGGGCACTGGGAACCTGAAGGCGGACATGGCGTAGCCGGTGGCGTGATAGACGTCCACGCGTCCCGCCGTGGCGCGGGGCGCAAGAAACTGCTGCCACATGATCCGCGAGGCGCGTGAAATCCCTGCCATCCTGCTTGTTTGATACTGTACGCAAGGTCTTTGCGGCAGATCATGCCGTGATTTCGGAGACGCATACACAACGACATTCATATCTTCCCGCGCATCCAAGAGGGCTTTCAACAGTTCGCGCACCGCTCCCCCCACTCCGGTTTCATGCGGTCCCGTCAGAAAACATTCATAGCCGATCCTCATGCGACAATGCTCCGGTAGATGGTGCTAGTTGCCTGCACGTGACGCGCTATGCTGTACCGCTTGCACTCGGTGCGTCCCATATCAACGCACCGGGCCCGGCACGATGGATCACTAAGTAGTCTTTTGAGCTTTGACGCGAGGGCATCCGCCGAGCCCGCCGCAAATAAGTAGCCGTTGCACCCGTCCTTGATTAATTCAGCGGGGCCGCTTCCGTCTGCGGCAACTACAGGTGTGCCGCAATGCCACGCCTCCAGGATCACCCTCCCAAAAGGCTCTCTGTCGGAAGGAAGCACCAGAATATCCGAATCGGAAATAATTTCGGCGGCGTCTGCAACGTTCCCGGTAAAGGTTACTCTTGCCACAAGGGAAGGAACTGCGGCAAGCTTGTGCAGATGCTCGGCGTAAGAAGCGTTTTGGTTCCACAAATCGCCCCCGGCAATACAGTAATGAACATTTGCGTTGTCCTGGGCAACAATAGCCGCCGCTTCCAAAAACACGTCGTGTCTCTTCCATGGGGCTATCTGGGCTACCATTGTTATCAGCAAAACGCCCGTGGCGATGCCTATTGAACGCCGAAAGGCGCCCGGGACCGGCGCAGGAACAGGCTCGTCTACCCCATTAGCCACCACATGAACACGGGGACATTTGGAGGGCAAAGATGCCCGAATAAACTCCGAAGGGACTATCGTCGCCGCAGCCAAAGAACAAACCAACCAATGCAATAACCGGTGGCGCGGGTAGTCGCGAATATGAAACAGCAGCGGCGTTCGCGCGAAAAACGCTCCTATTAGAGAAGATACGGCTGCTTTGACACCGTTTGCGTGAACCAAGTCCGCACGTTGACTCCTGATTAGGCGGCCCAAGGCCAATCCCGAGCGCAGTAGACGCAGACGCAACACCATAAAGACCTTTCGGAGGCCTCTGACCCCTTCATACACCGGAAAAGTGATCGCTAAGGTCTCTAAACCACTTTCTACAGCTTTAGCCCAGACTTCAGTCGACGCTCTGCACGCAACAAGCACTTCCCCTGCCCGCGATTGCGCGACGCCTACGGCGCAAGACAAAATACTCCTTTCCGCGCCCCCTAACTCACTGCTATATATAACGTAAATGACACGCATTATACCCCTCCCCGTCTATCATTACCACAAATTAGCCACAGACGCAACAGAATGGCTTAGCGAATTCAGTTATGTCGGTTGTTCCAATCTTTCGACGCCTAAGCGAGTCTTGGAGGTCCTCCAGCCTGTCCAGGCGCGAGAAAAAGATTTTGCATCATAATGGTCATGACTTACTTAACCAGAGCCAGCCGCGAACGCTTTTGGGCGGTGGAGTAGCAAGGCCTGCCGGCCTCGCGCATAAATGCATGGTATTATAATAGTTGTATAAGCTATGGGAACAATGCCTTGCAGGCTGGTTAAAAACCCTATTTTCTGACGCAGGCCCACATGTGGGTACCGTAAATGGATTTGGACCCAGAGAGGATCATTATGTCTTGTATCCCTTAAAAAGTCCCTTGACAGTATTGGGGTACATCAGTTATAATCCATTACGTTACGATTTGTAAAAATAGGAGGGGATAGACAAATGCGGAAATGTATAATGGAGTTTGTGGCGTTAGGGGCGCTGGTTGTAGGGCTCACTTTGTGTGTATCTCAAATCTATGCAGCCCAATGTGGGTGTGACGGAACATGTAACATAACGGCATGCTCAAACCGTACCATGTGCGATGAGGCTGGAGTGTTCACTCCTACTGGCTTTACGGCCGGCGCACCGGGAATGGGAGACGGTGAACTTGACTCGGGTAGTCCCTGCGGGTACACTTGGAACGGCCTCGGATGCTGGACAGCAACAACTAACGTATGTGGGGGGACCGTTATCAGCAGTACTTGGTGTACGCTGTAAACAAGCCGAAGCGTCTTTGGGATCCGGTTTAGCCAAGGACGCTTTTTCTGTATAGCACCTCAGAACGGCAATTGTAACGGGAGTGCTGCCCAGTGCTGAGAATGGCAGTGATTTTCTTTTTTGCTAGTGGCCTGTCTGAACAAGATTCTGATCAGGCGCTACTCGCTGACATCATGATCCAGCAGCAAGTCAATTTCGCGGCTTTGACATCGCTGGATGTATCCGTATTGAGCAAGTATACATTTGAAGAGACAAATGTAGAAGTGCCCAAAGGCGCATTTAACTTGCATGAGATTCGGTTCCGTTTCCAGGCTGAGAAGTGGCGTACAGATTTTGTTGCCGTTCAGACGATTGATCCTGAGAGGACTGTTGGCAAGAGAATTGGTTCCTACAATGGGCAAACGTATTATTCCTTCAATGACCGTGCCGGTCTGCTGGAGATGGGCCCAACGCTTCAACCTGGCGCCCCGCCCTACGTTACGGCCGCGGAAATATTTCTGCCGTACATGTTTGCATTTAACTGCAAAGAGGAAAAAGTATTCGAACTAGGTCAGGCCGAAGAAAGATGGGCTACTGTCGCGCAGTCGGCAGCGGTCCTGACTTCCCATGAAATTCGTGTTGGCAAAGACTGTACAGTCATAAGCACTCCACCCGCGTACGATTTTGATGTTTGGAAACGGCTCAATGTGCATATGGAAGTTGCATTCAGTATTGTTGATAGATTTTATCCGGTCCAAGTCCGTCTACTTCTTCCCAACGGGGTTTGCATTCAGGATCTGCAAGTTGCACAAGTGCAAACGGTTGAAACGGAGCGGGGCCCCATAGTGATTCCGCTGGATGTCAAGGTGAAGGGTTTTAGTGAGGGCGGGGATCTCCTCTATAGTTGGGACATAACCACTCAACCTGACAAGCTTGCGATTAACCAACCGATTCCCGAAGATTGCTTTGTGTTGCCTCTTTCTATGGCGAATTTTGTACTAGGTGACGACGGTAAGGCAGTGTCGCTACGCACTGAGACTCTGGCCAACTGGACGGCTTCCCTCGCGGAGGAACCGCCGTTTGAAGGAGGTCCCGCGGTCACTCCAGCGGAGTCACAAGCAGCAGGTCAGGCACAGGCACAGGAAGCCCCAAAGCCGGTGCAGGTACAAGACACTTCCGTAGGTTCGCATCTGCCCCTAGCGGTGATAGCAGCCTTTTTTTTAGTGGCGGTTGTGGTCGGCGGGGTAGTTTTGTGGCTTACGATGGGGCGGGGAAATTGAAGAACAGCGCTCCAATCCGGGTACTTTGGGATGGTAAGGTGTAAGTGTGATCGAATGAAAGACCGGGGAAGACTACTTCTTGTGACAGTTTTATTCTTGGGCGTTTTCTTTTCGAGTGCGTCCTTGTTACTTTGGCTTTATGTACCTAGACTCTCAATTGACGCCTCTGATCTCGCCCTGGGTGAAGTGCCACTAGGCACGCGGATTCGGAAGGAACTTACATTACGTAACGTCGGTCGTAAGCCCTTGCATCTCCTCAAGATTGCCACGTCGTGCACGTGCACGACCAGTGAGCTCCAAACAGACGTCATTCAACCGTCGGAGTCGGGAAAACTCATCATCGCCATAAGGACGCCAACTCAGGAGCATAGCGCCACAGAGAGAGTTTTTGTACAAACAAACGAGCTGGGTAAGCCGACGCACGAGTTTCCTATCACGTTTACGGCAACCGCCACCGTAAGGGCCGAGCCTGAATGGGTGAATTTTGGCACGCTCTTGCCGGGCACCCTGCCCGCTACGTCCGCGGTAAAACTTCTTCCGCTGAAACTGTGGTTTGCAAACCAAATTAATGAAATAAGACTCGAATCGATGAGTCCGCACCTTGATGTACACATGACAGAAAAGGCGGGGGCTTACAGCTTGGAACTTCTGCTGCTTAATTCGTTACCTTTGGGAACGCTGAGCACCGAAGTGCGGCTGTTTTTCCCTTATCCCCATCCTCACGCTGTGGCCATTCCTGTCCACGCCGTGCTCAAAGGAGATTATGGATGCCGTCCTGATTCTCTGTTTCTGCGGGCAAGCAAGCCCCAGGCACTTCCGTTGGTGCGATGTGAGCTCACCGGAACCGGACCAAAAACAGAAATTCTAGCAGTGAAGCCCTCGGGTGAGGCTGCAGAATGGTTGGATATCAACGTCGAAGAGGGAGCCGGCAAGTCCAAGCTACTTGTCGTCACAATGCGGAATGAGCATCCCAGAGGCCTTATTCAGGAGTGCATACTACTTGAACTTCGGGAGGGACCGACGGCACCCCTGCAATTCCTGCAAATTCCTGTCATAGCCGCAGCTGATTTCAGTACAGAAAGTACGGCTGCCGCACCGCACGAAGAGGACGGTGTCATTGAAATCAACTGAAACAACCTTGTCACCCCAACAAGGCGGTACGGAAGGTCCAACGCCCGCTGTTGAAATAACGGCGTTAACCAAATCTTTTGGGAAAAAGAAAGCTCTGGAGAGCATTTCCCTTTCGCTTGACAAAGGGTGCATTCTGGCATTGATTGGGCCCAATGGAGCCGGCAAGACCACGCTGATAAAGACACTGCTTGGGCTTCTCCGTCCATCATCAGGCACATTGCGCGTGCTTAGTGAACATCCCAGCCCAGCGAACAAGTATCTGCTTCAGCATGTTGGTTATTTGCCTCAAGAGGCATTCCTTTACACGTGGATGACCGTAAAGGATACGTTATGGTTTACAAGCCGTTTCTATCGGGATTGGGACTTCGATTACAGTTACCGCCTGCTGCAAGCCTTTGGGTTGGAAGAAGCTGCCAGAATCCGGGCATTATCCCATGGCATGGTGGTAAAACTTGAACTTGTGCTGGCTCTGTCGCATAAGTGCAAACTGTTGATTATGGACGAACCCATGGCCAGTATCGACTTCTGGAGTCGACGAGACATTATCGAACAGCTTATCCAACACCATAAGCTTTGGGAGACCACCATCGTGTTTTCTTCTCACATCATATCTGACGTGGAACAAATAGCTACCCATGTGGCGCTGCTTGACGAGGGGCGCCTTGTCCTTTTTGACCGGTTGGCAGACTTGCTTATGCATCGCTCCACGACCGAGCCAGGTATCGCCGAGGTTTCCCCCAAAGAAAGCCGGTGTTCTCTTGAAGACCTGATGAGTCGATATAGGAACCAGTTACGCTGATGATACGCGCTCTCTTCTGGAAAGACTCACGCCGCTTGGTGGACATGATTGCGGCTACTATGGCGTTGGCCGCCTTTCCCTACATATCAGTAGGCCTGTCCGCTCTCCATGTGTGGCGAAACCTCGTATACTCCATGCTCGCCAGCTGTTCGGGTTTGGCGCTTGTGGCGGCTTTGCTAGGGGCGCACTCCGTCGTGGAAGGCAAGAATAACGCGACCGGCCCGTTTTTGGCCTCGCTACCCTGTAGTCCGGCTGTCGTGATCCTCTCTCAAATAGCGGTAGGATTGGCAACTATCGGCACCGCACTTACTGCCAACGCGGTTGTGGCATGGGTCGCATCAGCGCAAATCGCGGAGCATTTTTTCCCGCGTTTCCTATCCGCAACGCACGTGATGCAGGCCACGGCAGGCTTTCTAAGTTTAGTACTGCTGGTTTACGCGTTTTCGGCCTTGCTGGGCGTTCTGCTTCAGTCTCATGCGCTGGCCGGCGTGGGGGCCTTGACCCTTACCTTTGGCTGCAGTCTGCTGTTGATGGTTGGGGACCTGGTTGGTAGAGCCTTGGAAAAGGACCCAGTCGGCCTACTGCAAGGGCTGTTTAAATCCATGCTGGGGATGGGGAGAATTTCCTTCATTACCAGCTTTCTTGTGCTGGGGCTGGCCGTCTTTTTTGGAAAGAGAAAAATTGCAAAAGGTTAAGCCCGGAAAGCCGTTGTTGCTGCATTTGATTACCGGTGGTGGATGAACCATCCGTTTGGGTATTTTCGGGTTATATAGGAGAAAAACATGTCGAAAAGCGAGAGGTGCGCGTTTTGGTTGTCTTTTGCGTTCGTTTTCCTGACTCTGGCGGCAGCGGCCGAGACTCGCATCGAGGTTGGTCTGCTGGGGGTGGGGCCACGACGGACGGAAATGCGGCCCGATGCGGAGAACTGGATACTGGGCGAAATCAGAAGCTTCCAGAAAGCCAACACCGACATCGTGGTGGACGTCCTGGAAGTTGCAGACAGACGCGAACATCAACCTATTGAACAATGCCCCTCGCTTCCGCGTGGGGTGCTGGGAATCTGCAGCGAAAGTGGGTATGAAGTAAATTATCTCGTTAACCGCCAGGAACTCGTTCCTATAGACGACTTCCTCCCCGACCCTCAGTTCAGCAAGGAAGATTTCTACGCCAACTTATGGGAGCCGGTCACCTATAAAGGCAAGATATGGGGCGTTCCTTGGGCAACTACCGCGATGGTTCTGCAATATGACGAGAAGTTGTTCCGTGAAGGCGGGTTCGCAGGTCCCCCTGAAATGTGGGACGAGTTCATGGAGATAGCCCAGAAACTTACCAAAGACACCGACGGCGACGGCCAGATCGATCAGGCCGGGTGCGAGCCTGTCGATCAGTGGACCGCCCAGTATCTGACCGGGCACTTGGCAATGCAGATGGGAGTCCGGCTGTACACCGACCAGGGCTTTGCCCCTTACGACCAGAAAATGGAGAATGTCTTCCAACTTGTCCGCAAGATTGTCGGCTTCACGGAGTCACTGTCGGCGGGAAAGAGCGGATTAAAGTATGCCATGGGCTTCCGCTTTACGCGGGGAGCGCCGCTTCTGGAACCCGCCCCAAACACGCGCTTGGCATTTCTGCCGACCTGCGGCGAAGAAGTGCTCGCAAACTTTGATACGCTTTACTTGGCGATACGGCGAGGTGCGCCGGAGCAGGAACAGGCGGCCTGGAGACTGGTCAAGTGGATTTCACGGTCTGATGTGGCCATGCCAAGAGTCTTAGGAGGATACCCCGCCCGAAAGGACTTCATAAACCGCGAGGGTTTTAAACGCCTTGCCGCGAGATGGTACCCGAATTTGGACCTGCTGTGGCGGGCCAATGAACGCCTTGTCGACTTTGGCCCATGTCCCATGATGGGCCGCTACGCCGCCATGGAGCAACTGGCGAATTCGATAGGATTTGGCGCGCTCACCGGTTCCGAGGCAAAAGAGGCGTGGGATGCCGCCGCCAAACAGTTAAACGAAGCGGCCAAACTGGTTGGTCCTGGAAAAGTCCGTAATTATGAACTGTTCAAATAGTCAAAACCGGTTGCAATTCTCCACGCAAACCGCTGGCCTGGCGTTGTTGGTTATGTTCTCAACCATGCGCTGTTCCGAAGGAAATCCGACACAGCCAATGTCGCACACCGGAGACGCGCTGGATGTAATTGTGAAACAGCATGCCGGCACCTTGGAGAATCTCCCTGACGATCCAAGCGCCCAGCAAGTCGTCGAACGTCTGCTGGAGACTGCTGAACGCAATGGAATGGGGTCTCCCGATGAGGTGCGCGCAAGCCTGATGTATCGTTTCGCCAATACCAACATTGGCGTTTATTTGCTGGATAAAAACGTCGCACAGGAGGCGGATCCTGATCGTGTAATCGACTACTGCACCGAAGTGGAAGCGAAAGCACCCGGCACTCCGCTGGCACTCGCCGCCCTGAACAAGCGCCTCCAGGCGTTATTAGATGGCGATCCCACCGCTTTTCTCAATGCGTGCGGGGCCATTGTCAACGCTCGACCGGCTGTCCCCGAAGCACGCGTCGCTATATTCAGCCGGGCCCAGTACGCTTATGAAACCGCAAGATATAAAGAAGCCGCGCGCGATTTTGTCCGGTTCTGGGCAACATGGCCCCAAACAGTGCATGCCATGGCCCTCGAAGACACGGTCCTGTCCACCCTGCGGTTGGCCGGATTCAGATTTGAGGCCGGACTTCTCGAACTCGAAGAGGCCGATGCGGCCGCAAAGCACTTATGGACTGAGTGGGAAGCTTTTCCCCAGGATGTCCACCTTGAAGAAGACCTGGCCGCACTTAGCCCGGCCAGTGCTTACTTCCGCTACACTCCGGACATCCCGAGAATTGTGCTCTCGCTCCAGTCCCTGCCCGAACCACAAAAACCGGACCCGCTATACTGTGTGCGACTGGCCCTCCTTCACACCGAACGCCTCGACGCACAGGAGCTGGTCAAGATGGTTGCCGCCTTTGTCTGCGCGGTTGGCGATACCCTTCAAAGCAGCCCTCCAGCCTCGTCGCTCGAATACCTTTGTATGTCCTCGATCGTCATGATTCACGAACTCCAAAAGGTGCGGAATTTCGGCGCCAATAAAATTTCGCCACGGCAGGTTAATGAACTCCTCCTGCAAATAAACGACCATAAGCTCGAGCTCGCCCGGCTGCTTGCAGCTGACAAGGGCGCTGATGGTGCGCCAATCTTCTTCGACGAGGTCAAGAGATATGTCGAAGTCGCTTCAGACGCGGGCGATTACAAAAAGGCGGGGGGTGGCTACCGGCAATTCCTGGCTCAGTTTCCAAATTCCGAGTCCGCGCCGGACGCCCTTTTGGCGTTGGCTGAGTTTACGGCCAAAAAGCTGGAGGCGCCCGCCGCCGCGGTAGATGTGTACGCCGAACTGCTGCAAAAATATCCAAACACTCCACAGGCTCCCGTTGCAAGCGTGAAATCGGCAATCCTCTGCTACGAAACCAAACGAACCTCAGACGCTTATGAAACTGTTCAACTCCTGCTTGCGGAACATCCCGACTGCGCCCAGGCCATGAACGCCCGCTTTCTCGCAGCCTTATGTGAGGCGGAACTGGGACTTGACGACTTGGCGGAAGAGCATATGACGGAAATCGCCCGAACACCCGATCCAATTGCGGCAAGAGCCTTGTTCTGGTTGGGGGGAAGGCGCATTGGTGAACAGGCATATGATCGGGCGGAGGAAATCTTTGACGACCTGATGAAACGTTTCCCAAGAACTACCTACGCAAAACAAGCTGCGGCCTATATGGACCGACTGGCTAAGATCACGGAAAACGCCTCCTCTCAATGAAGATATCCTTCTGGTTCTTATTGGTGTTCAACGTCGCGTTGCTGATGCCGGCGCGCGCCGCCGGCCATCCGAAACAGTGGACCCGCATGATCGAACTGGAAACCGGCGGCCGGTGCGAAAAGCCCGCCAGGATAGTCGACGCACAGGGGGCAAGTGGCGGCAAGGCCGTTAAGATCAGCGCCGAAAATGCCCCCGATTACGTGCCGGGCCCTCCAACAGGCGATCCCGGTGTGATCATCGGACAACTGGACGTGCCATTTGCCCTCTCGGAGGCCGCTTCTGTTTTTGTTTGGGTAAGGCTGAAATGGCATTGTGTCTGCTCCCGTGAAATCGCCTATACGACGTCTGCAACAACCTTCACTTCTGGCGAGAACTGCACGCCCACCTGCATAAGTATGGGCACGGCGCCCGGTGTCTGGCAATGGGTGTTTCTGGGCCAAGGAAGGTTCAAGCCGGGCGACCACCACGTGACGTTTTTCCAGCGCGGCCACCTGACGCTCGTTGATGCCATTGCACTGTCAACGGATCCCGCCTATACGCCTCCCGGATACACCAATAACCGCAAACGAGCCCTGATTACCGTAAGGGATGACGCGTGGCGCCAGGACGCCCGCGGATGTTTCTATGTACTCGATGAACAGGAGTGGGCAGACTGGCATCTGACCGTTCCTATACTCGTGCCAGTCCAAACCAAAGCTTCCCCCGAGGCCCGAGTCGGCGTTCGCTTTCGCCTGGCATCCGAAAACAGAGCAAGTCGACTCATGCTCCAACGAATATCACAAAATCGCATCCGCGCCGTGTGGGAAGACAGCGAAATGAGCGGTGAATCCTCATGCGCTGCTGAAGTCGAAGGCGACGGCCTGTGGCACGCCTTGGAGGTCGTCAAGGTCGGCAGCCAAATCTCAGCTTGCCTGAACAGCCAGCCCCTGTTTGAGACCAAAATTCGACTGGCCGGAACTGCCACGGTAGAACTCGCCGTCGAAGGCCTCACCCATGCCACCGTCGAAGATGTCGAAATTGAAGAACTTCGCTCCTATACGGAAAACTTCGGGCAGACGACCAACCGGTGGGTGCCGCAGGCCGGCAAATGGTCGATCCTGCCGGAGGACACGGCTGCGGCCATGCCCGCCGGATACTTCGGACACGGGCAAACAACTTGCGCAGCGACAGCTCCGCCTCAAGTGTTTGACTTTCCGATAACGTTCAACGCTACCCTGCGCCCCCTTTCTGGTTTTGCCGGAATTGCCTGCGCGACAGGTGATGCAGATACGTTCATAGCTGCGGGTGTCTCCGATTCCGGAGGGCAACCGCTTTTTCAAATCGCCCGTATGGATCAACGAAACCTGATCCCACTGAAATCCCGCCCCTTGGATGCCCAACCTGGCGATTGGCACCACCTGAAAATCGAAAAAACCGCTGCCTGCGTTCGCTTTTCCTGCGATGCAAGTCAACCATGGGAATTTGCCGCGCCAAGCGCGAAAATCTCAGTTAAAACCGCCTTTTGTGTCGGCCCGCAAAGCTCCGCCCTGTTTACAAACATGTCCGCGGCCACGTATGCCCCCTCCCCTTCCCTGGTGTTTTCGTTTGGGGCCGACAAAGATTGCTGGTCATTGTGCCACTGGCGACAGCGCAAGGGGCTCTTTTTGCCACGACAACACCCCGACCTTTTGGTTATCCGCTGCGAGGAAGGACAGGCGCTTCTTGAGTATCGCAACCCGCTTCCAGCCTCTTTCACTGCGGCGATGATGATCTTCTCCAAAGAACAACGCGGTGGCCAACATTTGCAGCGGCCACCATCATCGGATATGCCTGAAATTCCGCTCCCCGTTCTTCCCCAGGACGCCCGTATTGGTTTTCGCTACACGGTCGGAGCCAAGTGTTTTGAGGTTTCCGTGGATGTGGCACAGACGCGGAGCCTGCAGTTAACCGACGATGGCGAGTGTATCGGCTGGGTTGTCTTACCTCCCCAGACCGCCTTCGAGCGGGAGTTGTACATGAAGCTCCACGCAGGAACAATCGAAGCAGGCATTGCCGGCCAAGCGCCCATATGTGCCAAAACCAAAGACATTTCGGCCGACGCACTCGGCCAATTGGCACTATTTGCAAACGGAGGGCCCCCCGACGTTGAAGCAGACCTTTCTCAAATCAGAATCGAGAAGCTATACCCGCGTCTTGAAGAATAAGAGGGTTAGAACAATGGTTAAGACCCTCGTATGGGCCTGCATCGTGTGCGCGCCCGCCTGCTGTTACGCTACCGCGGAAACCTCAGTCGAGGGCCGTAGAGGCCCCCGCGCCACAATCGAACAGACGGAGGTTTATTTGGGCATCTGCCCCTATAAGCAACCGGTGAAACATCGCTTTTACGTGCGCAACGACGGCGACGAACCACTGCGGTTCTTCTTCATCAGCAAGAGCTGCGGCTGCGTTACGGACGTCCTCCCGGGATCGAGCGTATCGCCCGGCAGTGAAGCCCCTGTTGAGGTGGGATACAACCCTGTGACAGGAAGGGAGCGCACAGGCGAGAATTCTTTCACCGTGCTTGTGGGAACGAATGACCCCACGCGAAAACATATTCAATTTACTGTAAAAGCACAACTCGTCAAACCCGTTGAAGTCAATCCCGCAGTTCTTGAATTCGGCCGATTGACCGCCACTGATCTCGTTGAGCGATACCTCACGATCAATTGTTATCACGATTCAAAAGAGTCCCTCATTCTTTCCGTCAGGCCGTCAGATGAAACGCTTGCCGTTTCGCCAGTTTCAGAGACACCCACTCGGAGCGGCCTTGCTGTTAAATACCTGGTTACACTAAACGGCGCCCGGCTGCCGTTAACCTACCGGGGAAACATAACCGTCACGACATCCCAGCCGGAATTGCCAACTATCGAAGTGCCGGTTCTGGCCTCCTCTGTCCAGTCCATCGAAATCGTGCCGCCTCGAATCCTGTTTGGAATCGTCCAAAACGGCACGGAAAAGACATGCACGGCAGTCGTTCGCGAAACAACGGAAGGAGTCGCTCCAGCCAGGGTTTCATGCCCGGATCAGAGGATAACCGCTGAACTCATGCCGGCGCCCCAAAACGATACGTGGCACGTGCGCGCGCTGCTGTACACAGACCAGAAGCCAACTGACCCTCTCATAATCAAAACTTCTATCCATATCAAAGCGGCTGACGGCCGGATTATCGCCGAAATACCCGTCTTTGGAGTAGTTGCCTGTCCTTCGCAATAAATGGATCATGATGATTTCGTCCGCGATCGGTATCGATTGTGCAACCCCAGGACGCCAGTTCGGCAAATCGCTTGCGTGGGTGTGCGTAGTCCAAAGCGCCAAAAGGGGTTTCGTTGAGTTTCACGGTAGCTTGTTCGAAAGTCCTGCCTTCTTCTGTGAGCATAAACGTTGCGAGTCTGACCATATCGTTCATTGAGCCCGTCACCGAACGGTTGAGAGATTTTGCCAGGGAGATCGTCTTTATCTCTGGCCCAAGGCGTCGGTCAATAATCGCTTCAAATCCGTCCGCCAGCAAGCGTCGCTCCAGACAGATGTTCAAACCACCCTGAAACTGCTCCAGACGCTCCAGGCCAACCGCGGGGATCAGCATAGAGTAAAGGGTCGTCGTATTTGCCACGAGTAATACGGGTTCACCTTCTCGCAGCGAAAAGACCCGACAAGTCCAATCTGCAACGGGGTTCTCGCACAGCGGTAGTGTGGCGGTGACCGTGACGCCGATCTGCTTGGCAAAACTCCCGGTGACGCGAACAATCATGCAAGAACTCCTCGTATGCTTCGTGCGCTATCGTACAATGAACCTTTCATGCCGCAGCGCTCCATTCGTGCCGGTGGTGGAGACCGCCCAGGCGTGGTAATGCAACAACATTGTCGTGTGATGACGCCCGATTCGTTACGGGGCGTTCCAGCGGCGTATCTTTTTCAAGACCCAAATGAGTTCGATCTTCGTGATAGTACGCGAAGTAGGACCGAAGGATTTTCCGCAGATGGTTCTCGTTGAAGACAACGACATGATCCAGACATTCGCGCCGAATGCTCCCGTGGAGCCGCTCGACGTAGGGATTCTGCCAAGGGCTGTGGTATGCCGTCAGCACCTCTTCTATGTCCATCGATTTGACGCGTCGCCGAAACCAATCTCCGTAGATACTATCTCGGTCTCGAAGCAGGTATCTCGGTGCAGTGTCCCACGGGAATGCCTCAATAATTTGTTGCGCGGTCCATTCGGCCGTGGGATTTTCCGTGACATTGAAGTGAACGACCCGACGACGGGCGTGACTCAAGATGACAAACACGAACAGCAGCCGAAATCCAATGGTCGGCACGACGAGAAAGTCCACGCCAACCATGTCCGGCATGTGATTCGTGATGAAGGTTCGCCAGGTCTGAGAGGGTGGTTTGGGTTTGCGTCTGCGTAGTACGCCTGACTCGGTTCGCTCTGAGATCTCGATGCCAAATTTGAGCAATTCGCCGTGAATCTTCGGAGCGCCCCAGAACGGATTGGCATCAGCCATCTTGAGAATCAATGCCCTCACATCAGAATCCAACACCGGTCTTCCGCGCTTGCCCGTCCGAGACATCCGACGCCAGTAGAACTTGAAGGCCTTTTTATGCCACCGGATTACGGTTTCCGGCTGCACAATCAGAAGGGCATCTCGCCATCCCGACCAGACGCGAGATATGACCACCCAGAACAGGCGGTCCCGCTCCTTGAGCTTCGGGCGATGCTGGTTTCTCTTGAGGACGATGAGTTGCTGGCGAAGGGCAAGATTCTCAGCCGTCAAATAGGCGATAATACTGAGCTTTCCAGACAGCCATCCACAGCAGTCTTTGATGATTTTGAGCATCATTGAAGCTTACTCCGCAGACGGTGTAAGTTCAATGACACCAATGCGTACCAATAAATGCGAACGACAGTGGCGCGTGAACAAAAAGCGGGTCCACCGGATCTGGAAGGAGGAGGGCTTGCAGCGAAAGCGAAAACGCAAGAAGAAACGGGTGTTGGGGCCAACTGAAGGCGTCCCCGTCAAGGCCGAATACCCGAACCACGTGTGGACCTATGACTTCATCGAAGACCGCACCGAACGGGGCGGCAAGCTTAGGATGTTGTGCGTGCTCGACGAATTTACGCGGGAGAATCACCACATCCGTGTCGACCGTTCCATCAGCGCTCAAAAGCTGATCGCGTCGCTCGAGTGGCTCTTTCTGCTCCACGGGCCGCCCAAGTACATTCGCTCTGACAACGGCCCTGAATTCATCGCCAAAGCCCTGCGGGAATGGCTTGCGGAGCGCGGCGCCAAGACGGTCTACATCACGCCAGGCAGCCCATGGGAAAATCCTTACATCGAAAGCTTCAACGACAAGTTCCGCGACGAATGCCTTAACATGCAGGTCTTCATCAGTGGCCGCCACGCCTAAGAAGTGGTGGAAGCGTGGCAAAAAAAATACAATGAAGAACGGCCCCACAGCAGTTTAAACTACATGACCCCGGCGGAATTCGCCGCGAGTTGCCGCAACTCCAGTCGGCGTACGGCCTCCCTCCGTTGTGGCAAGCGAACGGCGGCAAGTGAAAGCACAAAGTCAGAAGCAACTACTCTCACTACGGTTGGTAAATATAATGGGGGCAGGCCAAGGTGAATCCCCGTGCATGACGTTCCCCGTGGTGCTTCCTGACGATACGCGCGAACTCCGTCCGGGGAATTTGCTCAAGAAGTTGACTAAACAGGCTGGCGGTCTTTACCATCGAATTACCCTCCTTGCTGGCGTTGTGAACCGTTTGTTGCCAAATTCGATTCTTCAACGTCCTTGGAGGGTTGTCACCATGCCTTTCTCAGAAAGCTAATTTGGACAAGAGTGCTTCGAGATGATGCTATGGACTAACGCACATTTCCAGATTGTTTTGAGCCGCCAGGAGGGATGAAGGTCATTTGGATGGCGCTCGCCGGGGAACAACTTCCAATGCGAACATTGCGAGGGCTAACGCCAAAAGCCCCCCTGTTTTTAACAGTGACATGTAACTAATAAGCTGACTGCCTGAAGGCGAAAAACATCCACAACTAATTTCTAAATGTCTCAACAATGCGAAACCCTGTGCGCCGACGAAGGTTGCAGTCAACAAGGCCCCCGTAAGGGAGGCGCCCAATATGCATATGCCGCCCAACAGGCAAATTCCTGTAAACAGTTCCAGCCATGGTATGGCAATGGCCACCACAGCTCCTGTGGTTGGGCCAAAGAATTCATAACCGTAGACCGCAGACAGAAACGCAAACGGGTTACGGATTTTGGGCAGACTGCTCCATATAAAGACGCCTCCCAGTATTAAACGCAACGCAAGCAGCGCGTAATCGGAGACACGAGAATTCACTGCCGACTTTGTTCCGGCTGAATCGGCTATTTCCATCCTTCCCACCCCTCGACGAACAACGCAAGGTTTTTGTACCCTAAATTCTGCAAGTGCTTTGCCGCCGCTGAAGAGTATGGACAACCGGCGCTCTGGCAATAGACAATTACATAGTGATCCGTGGGCCATCCCTGCATGGCCTGTTCATACTCCGCGGCCCCGCCGCTGGGTTCAATATTCAGGGCGTTCCCGATATGGCCCGCCTCGTAGTCGGACTTCCATCTCGCATCGACAAGAACCGCACCGCGCTTTATCGCTTCCTGGACTCCCTTGACTTTCAGTTTCGGCACAAAACTGATTGAATGCTCCTCCTGGATTTCGCGCACCGTGCGCCACTGCCGGAGCATTCCTTCCTTGGTGCCCGAATTGACCACAAACCCCGCGCATGATGCAACGACGATGATCGTTGAACATTGCACCAAGGCAGTCCGGACACGCAAAGGAAACGGCCAAGGTTCCCTCAGAAAAAGCGATTTCTTGCCAAAGCGACGCGCCGCTGCAACCACGAAAAACAGAGCCGAAAACCATAAGCCCTTTTTCCACACTGCGGGCCACAGAATAGAAGAAATCGCTATCGGCTCTTCAGAAACGACAAGGCCTGATCCATCCCATATTGCCGCTAACTCGTGCCAGGGTATGTCGCGCGTTTCTGTCGGAGGGTCAAACAGCAAAGCTTTATTGTTCAGGCCTTTAATAAATAACCCAAAATGATCGTAGCGCCCTGCCGTCTCGCCCGATTTCAGGTGCAAGATTACCGGGTAGGCACAGCGCCGCAGGTCTTCCGTTGCCAGATTTTCTAAATACATCGTATGGAGGCCGTTGGCCTTACAAGCGTTCGCCAGTTCAGCGAAGGTGCTCCCTTTGGAAGAACCAATGTACTCGGGCTTCAATAACGACTCAATCGAAACAGTGTGTCCCGCAAGTTTCACGGCGGCGTAGACACAATAAACGCCGCAATAGGGCCCTGCGGATAAGCCTTTGCCTTGGGGGATGGGTTTCGGGGCTGCTTGAGCATATGTGAATGTATGCGGGACTAGACCTAAGACTACAACGACAAGAAAAGAAACAGGTTTCACACTAGCAGTTCTTTCTCCGGCTTCGTCTGATTCTCGATAGTACCGGCAATGCGCCAAGAAGAACCGCCGCGCCAAATAGGCCAATTATTACGAATCCCCCTCGCCTCGTGAAAGCGATTGGAATCTGGCCGGAAGTCCCCGTCTCCTCGGCGGGTTTTGTACTTTCCTGAACTTCCTCTTCGCTCATCCCGGCTAGGGCCTGTATCGAGACGTCCATTTCTTGAATAGCCTGCGTATCAACGATCGGGACGATCTTGCCATTCTTCCATTTCGATGGAATACCGGCGAAGACATTGTCAAGTATCCTCGTCCCATTCGGCACATCCAAAGAAAACGCACCTAGGGCTTCAAAATCGGGATTTAGATCGATTTCCGTCCTCTCAATATCGGAAACAACAGAGACCTGCCGCCCATCTGCGAACGTTGTCACGGCCGTGATCGTTCCTGCCGACGGAATGAGTATTCCATTAACCTCGGTAAAACGCACGGAATCCAAAGAAATCGCCCACGTGGCCCCCTCGCCGAACATAATCTCAGGCGTTGAATCCTGCAGGACGTCATCAGACCTCTTCTCGATCCGGTACTTCACCAACTGATATTGCTTCTGGGGCGCAATCCAAGCCGACGCAGTGCCATATTTGGACTTCGATTCCAAGACAAAGCATGCCTCGTTCGAGCTCGGATCTAATTCCTCGCGAATACTCGTCGCCCCATCTCGCAATAATTCCAACAGCGGCTTGCCCGCACTGCCGTATATGTCCCCTTCAAGCCCCGAACCAAAGATGGAATCATTCGGCGGCCCACCCATCGCGCTGTTGTCGTGATGTACATGAACTGCAAAAGGCGCACCTTCATCGCGTGGCGGGCCGCGAACTTCAAACAAGAGGTTTTCATACCCTTTTTGTCCGACAAGTCTGTCGTTGCGGAAACCTCCGTTCTTTACGCGAGACAAATCGGATTTATTGACTGTGATCCAGCCCCCTCGGAGTTGCCACCGCCCGGCATCCCTATAGTAAGTATAGGTGCCGACAAGTTTTTCTTGCGCCTCCACATCGTGCGAATCCACCTCAACACGCATCCCCGCATGTTTTAACCAGGATTGGGAGGCCTCACATCGGTTCAGGATCGTTTCCGCGCTGGGAACATCGCCCGAAAAAAGAAGAATGCACCCAATTACAGCCGAAAAACACATTAGTATACCCGCCGAAATCTCACCCTACCGCGCTAAATACAGTACTCCTCATTCGGGGTATTGCACTTACTGGCATCGCACCCCGATATGTCCTTGTCAGAACAGACAATTTCGCCATCTGAGTCGCAAACGGCATATTTCGTCGTACAGACTTTGCCCGACAAACTTCCGCACGGTTCCTGGGTTGTAGTAGAGCAGCATTCGCCAACTCCCGCGCCTACTGCAGTCCCGGAAGGCAACAACATCTTCGGCAATCCGCCCATGCAGACCGCCCCTACGCCTACAAAAACAAATACAAACCCTTCAAGCAGAACGTTTATCTTCATTGGTCTCTCCTTGTGCACATCTGCACTATTGACGCCCTCAGTGCATTGTTGGCATAGGCCATATTATCCCTCTTCCACAGCTACTCTAACACATGCATACGGGTTATACAACTGAAAAAAGGCTACGTCAAGAAGTTTCTGGCCTACGTCAAGAAGTTTCTGTAAAAAGCCTTGGCAAGCTCTAAAGCCTTTCGTTGATGTTGCGGTTGGTATGCCCCTGTCCTTGCGGAAAACTCACCCTTGTTGCTGGGCAAGGACTTAGAACGGTTGCTTCGCCTGCTGGGTTCGCCAATTCGCGGTGCCATTTGTTACTCTTTCCGCTTCATGAAATCTCGTCGTTTGGGGCATGATCGGAGTGGCAATGTTCGAGTTTATTGGACTGTGCGCTGGTTTCTTGGCGGCGTTGGTCTCCACCGCTGACACTCTCCTCATCAACACAGCCTACACATTCATGTACGACGTTCTCGCGCCATTGCGTGGAATTGATCTCTCTTCCCTGCCAGAGAGCCAGAAGGACCACACCATTGCCATATTCAGATTCTGGGTATTTGTCTTTGGTCTGCTGGCAGTTCCGCTCATCTTCAGTGGCTTGACTTTGTATCAACTCGTTTTCGCCGTGTTCTCATCGCAGATCGTGCTCTTCGTCCCGATACTCTACGGCTTGCTCAATCCCGACGGTGCAGCGGTGCGCGGAAAGGGGGCCTCCGTGTCCGTTGTTGCGGGATTCGTGCTCGCGGTAGTGTCTGTTATCGCTGGTGTGGCTAGTGGCGTGTCAGAGCTTGTTGACGGAGCGCCTCTTGTAGCGTTCGCTGTGTCTATCGTGCTGTTTTTTGCTGTGCCGAAGTTACAGCGGAAAACGTTCCAAGGGACTGAAGTGGCGAAAGGAGGTGCGGCGTGAAATACGATCTCCTGCAATGGCTCATCGGAATAGACTTGACGTTGGCGGTTCTGCTGTTTGCCGCGACCGCGAATGTTGCATAAAAGAATAACTATAACAGATCATACGCGAGATAGCCACCTCCTGCGTTGACAAGATCGCAATTTCACTATCGGCTGGCAGCTTGACCGAAGCCGTGAAACACAATTCAGAGCAGGAGGTGCGCCGTATCATCCATAGGGCAAAGCCGAACTTTTCGTGTTTCAGTGATGTCAGCCTGTTCCTGCTGAGCATTTCTTTCTGGACGTTTTCGGCGTTCATTTCGCACAGTATCGCGGCGATCGTCTACAGATTCCTGAATCCCACCGTAACGGAGGGGTTTGTGTATGCAGTGACGTTCGTGTGTGCCGTGCTGTACCTCTTGAACGCCCTTATCTTCATGCTCGGGCATGGAACTTGGTCTCTGCTCTTTTCATATGTAACGTTGAAGGAAGTGGACAATGCCTAGCTCACCGAGCGCGGGAACTGTCGCAGAGGAAATTGGGAGAGCAGCATGGCAAGCTGCGCAGGTGCGAGCTCCCTATCTCATCGAAAGGCCGGCTCCCGAGGACTGGCGACAAGGCATCGCTTCGAAAGTGGTGTCCATATTCACGAATGAGTTGGAGCCTCTTGCGGACGGGCGTATTGAGGATGCTGCACGCATGGCGATCAGCGAAGTGTTGGGCATCTGCTATCTAGGAGACTACGCTTTAGAGACTGGCTTGTCCTTCAATGTCGCTCCCGCCGCAAGTGCTGTAGCGGATTGCGCGGTTTCCTCCGGCGTTGAGGAGGGGATGGCCGCAATGCTGATACAAAGGATGGCCAGCTTCTACTGTGATGAAGAGGCAGCAAGAACTGGCCGCATATATCCAGACTTGTGGCACACTACGCGTGGTGTGAGATACCAGTTGAAATCCGCTGATATCTGCCTGCTGCAACGCATGACCATTGCTGGGAGCCTCGGAGAGCCGCCGGGGACACATGACGCGTTAGATTGCGCATCGGCAGCATTGGATGTTGTTGACGATGCAATGGATCTGACGGAAGACGCGCAGTGTGCGAACGGGAACCCACTCGTGGCTGTTCGCCATGATTCGGTCAGGCTCAGGGCAGTCTTCGAATGGTGTGTTTCGCCGTACATGGCGAGTATGAGGAACGCCTTATGCTCGGGGTACCTCCCACGTTTCGCTGGTGAATACGTGCTGAGCGCGATAGAGCGAGTCCACGCGTGCCACTTGACCCTTGATTGCGTGTCCGAATGATCTACTCAGAAGCATTCGACGCCGGACCGGCTCTTCGCGTCGTAATAGCCGTACCGACGCGTGGGTGCCGCTGGGTCCGAAACGGGAATCCGTGTCAGCATTGCCCTGTGCCTGGGATTCTGGCGGAGCATGGAGCAGCGACTGGTATTGTTTCATCTGTCGAGGAGGAGGTCGCCAAGTATTCTCGACGGAGAGTTGATACGGTCTGTCTTTACTCTCCTGGGAGTCTTTTGGATGTGTCGGAGATGGGCGAACGAGAACTTGAAGAAGTGGTTCGCTCTGTTGCACGCGAGCTGCATCCGAGAAGAATCGTGATCGAGACCCGTCCTGAACTGATCGACAAAAATGTGCTATCTGTGTTGCACCGTCTGATCAAGTTGGCGCGCATAGAAGTCAACATTCCCGTGGAGTCGTGGAACCACAAAACAAGGATCGCGCTGGGTAAATCATTCAGCAATCGTCGGTTTTCTCGTGTGGCACGCGAGGTGCAGCGCACAGGGTGTGGCTTCTCATCAAGCGTACTGCTCAAACCGCCTTCACTCTCTGAAAGCGATGCGATCTCAGATGCTCTCGATACGATCGACTGGCTGAGTGAGCTTGAACCGATGCATGTTGTGCTTGAGCCGATGCATGTGTTTGGCGGTACTCTTCTTGCTGCGCAGTTCTTAGCGGGAGAGTACGCTCCGCCTTGGTGGTGGTCGGCAGTCGAAGTGTTCCTTCGCGCTAAGAGTCCAGCAATCAGACTTGGTGGGGAGTTCCATTATCCGAAGCCGCTTGCATACCCGCGTGGCTGCAACGAGTGTACTCCTACCATCACAACTATGCTGCGGGATACCAACTTTCGAGCAACGTGCGAGGATTACGTTGCTATCTCGTGTGACTGCAAACGATGCTGGATCGAGGAAACGTCAAGCAATCAAGGCAGCGTGTGCATCTGAGACTGACCTGTGCGGGGATATCCGAGCGTGACCTTTGGGTTCCTGCAACACAGGTGCAAGGTCGTGGCGAGCGAACGCGGCGACAGCAGAAAGAGATTCATCCAGAAGGACATAGACGGCACTGAGGAACGAAAATGCCGCCTGACATCAGTATGAACGACGTGCAGTAGATTCTATCGAGATGTCCTGCAACTTCCTTCAAGGCAATGCGTTACGTGCAGTGGCCTGCCCCCATTTTATGTACCAACCGCAGTGAGAGTAGTTGCCTCTGGTTTTGTGCTTTCACTTGCCGGCGTGCCGTTGCCGCAACGGAGGGAGGCCGTAGGCCGACTGGAGTTGCGGCAACTCGCGGCGAATTCCGCCGGGGTCATATAGTTTAAACTGCTGTGGGGCCGTTCTTCATTGTATTCTTTGCGCCACGCTTCCACCACTTCTTCGGCGTGGCGGCCGCTGATGAAGACCTGCATGTTCAGGCATTCGTCGCGGAACTTGTCATTGAAGCTTTCAATGTAAGGATTTTCCCACGGGCTGCCTGGCGTGATGTAGACGGTCTTGGCGCCGCGCTCCGCAAGCCATGCCCGCAAGGCTTTGGCGACGAATTCAGGGCCGTTGTCAGAGCGAATGTACTCGGGCGGCCCGTGGAGCAGGAAGAGCCATTCGAGCGACGCGATTACCTTTTTTGCGCTGATGGAGCGGTCGACACGGATGTGGTGATTCTCCCGCGTGAATTCGTCAAGCACGCACAACATCCTAAGCTTGCCGCCGCGTTCGGTGCGGTCTTCGATGAAGTCGTAGGTCCACACATGGTTGGGATATTCGGCTTTGACGGGAAGGCCTTGGGTTGGCCCCAACACCCGTTTCTTCTTGCGTTTTCGTTTTCGCTGCAAGCCTTCCTCCTTCCAGATCCGGTGGACCCGCTTTTTGTTCACGCGCCACCCCTCCCGCCGAAACCGCGCCAGGATGCGCCGAACTCCGTAGCGCTTGTGCCTGGCCGCGAGCTTGCGGATACGCTTGCGCAACGCCGCCTCGTCGCTCTTAACGCGCTTTTCGTAACGAGCCGTCGAACGGGCAGTGTCCAACAACTCGCATGCCCGGCGCTCGCTGCATTCGCCCCGCTTAACCAACCCTTTCACGACCTCACGTCTGGCGGCGGGGCTTACCACTTTTTTGAGTTGATCTCCTTTAAAAGCCGGATGTCTATCGCCTGCTCCGCCACGATGCTCTTCAGCCGACGGTTTTCCTCCTCCAACTCCTTCAGGCGCCGCAGTTCCGCCACGTCCATCCCGCCATACTTCGATTTCCACCGATAAACCGACTGCTCCGAAACGCCGTACGCCCGGCATACCTCCGGCACCGGTTTGCCCCTTAAACTTCCTTGAGTATCCGGATAATCTGCTCTTCGCTATACCGCTTCCGCTTCATCTGAGAGTCCTCCTCGGCTCAATAGCCTACGATTTCTCTCACTCCAGTTGGTAGCAATTTCGGGGGGCAGGTCAGCATACCAACCGCAACATCAACGAAAGGTTTTAAAGGTTGCCAAGGCTTTTTACAGAAGCTTCTTGACGTAGGCTGCAGCAGCTGCGAAATCTCTAGTGGCCAACGGCACGCCTGCTTTGCCTGCACTTCGGGAAGCACGCAATGCAGCGGATCAAAATGTATTGTGGTGGATTAATGCCACGATTGAAGAAATTGAACGCGGGGAAGAATAGGAGAAGTACTATTCTTGCTGAAAAGCTTGTCCAGCGCGGATGGTTCCTCATCATGCGCCTGTAAATGAGCATAAGTACTCGCCGTCAATTCTGCGAGTAAATGCCTGCACCACTCGCTGATCTTGAAGAGTGGCACTCCCTCAATGGCTGCGGAAAGAGTATAAAGGTAGAATTCGTCAAGCAAGAGGTAGACCTACGCGGCCAAATTCAGATACCGCCACACCACCTTTTTCGACACCCCCACAAGCTGCGCCACTTCAGCTTCGCTTTTTCTCGCATTTATATGCGCCAGTTCATGCAGCCATAGTGCAACCTGCTGACGAGAGAAGCATAAGATATTGTCGGGTAAGACGTTACACGTGTACAAGAAGGTCCACAACCAGTACTTAACTGCTTTACAAATGGGACGCCATTTGTTAACCCTGTTTAGAACTGGGGCCACACCCTCGGTTCTCAACTTTTCATTTTGGTCCAGACACGCCATTATGCCCGCACTTCTGGCCCGGATCGTCACTTTGTTCCCATCCAGCACGATATCCTCAACGAGAATCTTGAGATAGGCTTTGAGTGTCTGGGGTGAGGAACCGAGCAGTGTTGCACGCAAGTCTTCCTGAATTCTCTTGATGTGTCTGCGGCGGTTAAAAAATGTACCGGGTGGCGGTCTAAAAGTGCTCCCACCCTGTGAGCATAGTATGTAAGGTAATGGCTTTGGTTGTCAAGGGGGGTCTCGGGGCGGGATTGCGCTCTCCCGATCGCATCGGGTGATAGACCTGCCGATGCCTTGGAAAACGCATTGTGGTTGCCGAGATGGCTGGGGCTTGAGGTGGTTGAGGTTCTCTGTTGCTCTGTCATCCCTCCCCCTAGGGGGAGGCGGGTTTTTCTGGAGTTTCTCGGGTTTCTTTTTTGTTCCGACGTTTGGCCGTTTTAAGGCGGTAGCTGTCTCCGTTGGCTTCGATGATGTGGACTCTGTGGGTGAGGCGGTCGAGGAGCGCGCCGGTAAGCCGTTCGTTGCCGAGGATCTCGGTCCAGTTCTCAAACGGGAGGTTGGTGGTGAGGATGACGCTTTGTCGTTCGTAGGCGCGGCTTAATATTTCAAACAGGAGTTCGGCGCCGGTCTTGGTGAAGGGGACGTAGCCGAACTCGTCGAGGATGAGCAGGTGGCATCGGTCGAGCCGTTTGTGGAGGCGCCCGAGCTGTTTGTTATCCCGGGCTTCGAGCAGTTGGGTGACGAGCGCGGTGACGGTTTGGAACCGGACGTGTTTTCCCGCGGCGCAGGCGGCGTGGCCGAGCGCGATGGCGATGTGGGTTTTGCCGGTGCCGGGGTTGCCCATCAGCAGGATGTTTTCGCGCTCGTCGAGGTACTCGCCGCGCATGAGCTGCGTGACGAGCGGGCGGTTGATGGAGGGCTGGGCGGCGAAGTCGAACGTGTCGAGCGTTTTGATGGCGGGGAAAGCGGCGGCGCGGATACGGCGTTCGGCGGCGCGTTGTTCGCGCTCAAAGCACTCGCGTTCGCACAGGCGCGCGAGAAATTCGACGGCGTCCTTGCCCTCTTTGGCGCAGGCGGCGGCGACGTTTCTGTATTCGCGCTTGACCGTGGGCAGCTTCAACAGCTTGAGGTAGTGGTCGAGGAGGACAGTGGGACGTTCGGGCGTCTTTGCTGGGGTGTCCATCAGTTGAGCCCTCCGCGCAACGCGCGCCCTTCAACCAGGGCGGCGTAGGCCGCGAGGTCGGGCGCGGCCACGCGGACGCCCTGGAGATGCTCGCGGCCATCGAGGATGAACGTGGGCGCGAGGGGCAGTTCGTCGGGGTAGAGATACTGGGCGACGATGTCGCGCGAGCAATAGCGCAGCTTCAGTGCCTTTTCGATGGCGCGGGCCACGCGGTCGATCGGGTGTTTTTCCAACAGCCGCAGGACCCGGATGTATTCGCGGATCCCCGGTAGCCGGTCCTCCTCTTCGAGCCGCTTGCGCAACCGGTGGAAACACTCGGGTAACTCCCATTCGGCGAGCGGGTCGGCGTAATCGAGCGCGCCCGGCTTGCGTTCAAGCAACTCGAGGTAGTGCGTGGCGTCGTAGGCGACCTCTTCCTCGCCCCACAGCCGCGGATGCTGTGCGATGACCTCGTCGTGCCGGCAGACCAGCACCTTGTCCGGGTAGCCTTTTACGACGACGGTGTGGTGGGCCCAGCGCACGGGCACGGAGTAATCGTTGCAATCGAACCGCACCAGCGAGAGCCGGTCGGCCGTGGTGGAGACTTTGCGGCACGCATCGAACGGCGCCTCCGGCAGCGGCAGAAAAGCCGCCTGGTCGTCCCGCAGCAGGTCCTTTTTCACGGCGCCCTTGCCGCGCACCTTGCGCTCCAAATCTTCCCGGCAATGGCGCGCCAGATGCCAGTTCAACTCCTCGAAACTGTCCACCTCCGGTACCGGCACAAAGAAGTTCAGCCGCGTGAACTTCACCATGCTTTCCACGACGCCCTTCTCGTTGGGCCGGCGAATGCGGCAGAAATGCTCGGCAAACAGGTAGTGGCTCTGCAGTTGCAGAAACCCGTCCGTCAGTTTGCGGGCGTGTGCGCCGATGATCTGCGCCACGCTTGTTTTGGCGTTGTCGTAGCTGATGCGGCGTGGCACGCCCTCGAAGAAAGCAAACGCCTGCACATGGCCGTCCTGAAACGTCTCCGTACACTCCCGCGGGTACGCGCGAACATAAACCGCATCCGAATACGGCAGCGCCATCACGAAAAACGCCGCCCTCGTCAGTTCGCCCCCCAGCTTGATCAGCGCGAAGCCGAAATCCACCTGCGCCTCACCCGGCTCATGACGAAGCGGCATGAAGACTTCCTGCGACGTCCGCTTAAGCTCCCGCACCGCCTCCTTCACCTGCGTGTAGCCCCCCGTGTAACCCTCCTCCCGCAGTCGCTCGAAAATGCGCTTCGCCGTGTGCCGCTGCTTTTGGGGGATCTGTTCGTCTTTCTCCGCCTGCAGGATGGCCGCGATACGGTCCAAATACGGCCCCAGCTTCGGCTTATCCCGCATCGGACACGCAAACCCTGGCGGCGACGAATGCGCCAGGATTTTCTTGATTGTATCGCGGTGAAGCCCCGTTTCCCGCTCAACCTGCCGAATACTTACCCCCTCACGAAGCACCTGCTGACGAATCTTGTTCCACTGCTCCATATCGCGTAACACTCCTTGTGACCTCCCGCCCAAGCGGGGCCCCATGCCCCGAAAAACGAGAGTCTAAACAAGGGTGGTACACTTTTCGACCGCCACAATACCCGGTACACTTCTCGACCGGCGTTTACACTCATATATGCAGTTTGTACCAAAATCCAGCGCCTCGAGCGGAACCCTCTCGTTGGCGCCGTGAACCAACCGGGAGAAATCGATCTCCTTGGGCAAGATCATCGGCGTGAACCCGTAGGTCTGGATCCCAAGCCGGCAGAAGAACCGGGCGTCGGAAACGCCAATTCCTGCAAATGGGATGGGTATCGCCTGAGGGTCAAACGTCTTCAAAATGCCGGAGAGCGTTTGAAAAAGGCCCATGTTTACCGAAGAGGGGCCGGGACAGTGGTACGTTACCTCGATATTTG
>Ga0272441_10001934_pt1 | contig 43375 bp, 40 predicted proteins | sample SSMProp6N_FD_193582 | JGI IMG/M metagenome (GOLD analysis project Ga0272441, IMG submission 193582) | Marine sediment archaeal communities from Little Sippewissett salt marsh, Falmouth, MA, United States - SSM-Prop-6N | ecosystem: Environmental > Aquatic > Marine > Wetlands > Sediment ...
ACCGCCTCAGGATCCGGTAGTCGTGAATGAGTATCCGCCGTCCGAAATCACCATACCGCCGGCGGAGACGATAACTCCTACCTGGATCTATGCCGTTATTGGCATCGGCGCGGCGTTGATAGTTGTGGTTATCGTCCTGATTGTCAGGACTCGCCGACCGTAACTTGAACCCGCGAGGGTAACAATCGAATAGACACCAAGAGCCCCCTGAGAAATCGGGGGGCTCTTCTTTTATGGGCTACGGTTCAATGACACCAAATTCATGTATCAGCGGCCACGTGGGCTAACACTACCCTACCCGGATAATATTACGGGAACTTTACAGAGAATAAACATTTTGCTAACCAAATAGTAGGATTAGCAAATTATAATGAAATTAATATGTGCGTTCAGCCGGAAGCGTACACCGTAAAACCAGGGCCCCGTAACCCCAGACCTGACCGCTATGTATCACTTCTTCACCGTCAGCCCATAGGGGACAACCACACCCCGCTAATGCTTTCACTATTGGTTATCACAGCCAGCTTGTAAATAGCTTGAGTTTATTATATCTTTAATAGTCAGGTGGATATATACATGACAAACTGCGAAAACATCAATATTAAGGTAGACCTTCACGTTCATAGTAAATATTCGGTCAAGCCGACCAACTGGATTCTCAAGCAGTTCAGCATGCCGGAATCCTACACCCAGCCGAAGCAAGTCTACGAGACAGCCCTGGCGCGGGGTATGACCCATGTCACCATCACCGACCACAACCGCATCGGCGGCTGCCTGGAGATTGCTGACCTACCCAACACCTTCATTTCCTGCGAGATTACCGCTCGCTTTCCCCAGGACCAGTGCAAGGTACACGTGCTCACCTATGACATCACCGAGGCGCAGTTTGCCGAGATACACGCCCTGCGCAAGAATATCTATGAAATGATGACCTATCTCCGAGAGAACGATATCCGCCACGCCATCGCCCACCCCATCTACCCGGTCAATAACAAGCTCACCCAGAAGCACATCGAGCAATTGCTCCTCATGTTCGATCTTTTCGAGCTCAGCGGTTTCCGCAGCGCGGAAGTAAACGATAAGCTCAAGGTCATCATCGGCCAGCTGACCCGCCAGCGGCTGGAAGAACTGGCGGAGAAACACTGCGGCGACATCCCGAACCCCCGGCTGGACGTCGCTGGCAAGGGCTTTGTCTGCGGCACCGACGACCACTCCGGTCTTTTTATCGCGCGTAGCTACACTATGAGCCCGGCCAAGACGATTCAGGAGATGCTCAAAAACCCATCGCCGAACCAGACCTGTCTCCAGAACGCAAAGCCCGCCGACTTGGCCTACAGCATCTACGCTATCGGCTACCAACACCTCGACGGCCAGTTTAAGATCGACCGCTGGGCCCCGTTTGACTCTGGCCTGCACAACGTTTCCTCATTCCTGACCATGAAGAGCCACGACACCGCTTTCACCATGGCCTCAATACCGCGGTGGTTTGTTGATAAATTCTCCGCCCGCTCCAACGACGACACCAAATCAATGCTGCGTAATATCTTTCGCAGTCTGGGTAGATCAGAGGAAGCCCTTAATCCACAGAACGTCTCCCAACTATGGCTGCAGAGAGTTTCCCACGCGATTAATGACCGCTCCCGGGATATCTTCGACTACAACATCAATCAGATACGTAAGGGCGAGTTTTTCTCCATCTTCGAAAGTATCGGCCCTATTGCAGCGCTCTATTGCATGTCGATTCCATATTACGTTGCTTACAAGGTGTTTCAGGATACCCGAATCTTCGCCGAGAGTCTCGATATTAACGGCAATCCCCATCACCAACCCAAGGTGGCTCATTTTACTGATACCTTTTATGATATCAACGGAGTGGCCCTCACCCTGCAGCAGATTGGCCACTGGGCCCAGCGGCTCGGCTTCGACTACCGCTTCGTCACCTGTGCCGATAGGGAAAGCCTGATCGGGGAGAAGGTCTTCTCACCAGTCGCCACCTTCGCGATGCCGGAATACAGCCATCTCAGCCTCTCCCTACCACCAATCCTCGACCTAGTGGACTACTGCTACGACGAGAATTTTACCCACATTCACATCGCCACCCCGGGGCCGGTAGGGTTGGCGGGGCTCATTGCCGCCAAGCTGCTGCGCCGCCCCCTGTATGCTACCTACCACACTGCCTTCCCGCAGTATGCAGGACAGATAACCGATGACCAAACATTCGAGCAGTTCGCCTGGACTTACATGCGATGGTTCTACGACATGGCAGATACCATCTTCGTCCCGTCACAGGCCTTCAAGCAGGACCTGATTGAAAATGGTATCCGGGAATCGAAAATCGCCCTGATGCCGCGCGGCATTGACACCGAGCGCTTCAAGCCTAACGGCGGCACACCGCAGCACCAGGGCTTCCGGCTACTTTACGTCGGCCGGATATCGAAAGAGAAGAACCTGGAAATCCTGGGCAAGGCCTTCAAGCTCCTCAACCGTCCCGACGTCAGCTTGACCGTGGTCGGCGACGGGCCCTACCGCGAAGAGTTCGAGGCTAACATGAAGGGCCTTAACGTGGACTTCCCCGGCTATCTCCAGGGCGAAGACTTGGTTAACACCTACTGCGCCGCCGACCTGTTCGTCTTTCCCTCCACCACCGACACCTTCGGCAATGTCATCCTAGAGGCTAACGCCTGCGGCGTACCGACCATCGTCACCGACATCGGCGGCCCTCAGGAGAACGTCCGTGATGGCGAAACAGGGCTGATTGTGGAGGGGGACAGCATAGAGGCCCTCAAAGCCGGGATTGAGTCCCTGCTTGACAAGGACAGGCTGGCGGAGATGAAGATCAAGGCGCGGCAAAGCTCAGAGAAACGCAGTTTCGAGAGCTCCGTGCGAAAACTGTGGGAATTTTACAAATTACCGGCCGAAACGGTTAAAACTTCCTAGATAATATATTATAATAGAGGCCAATGAGAGTAATTGTTATCGGCGCCGGTTACGTTGGCCTGGTAGCCGGCTGCTGTCTGGCAAACTCAGGGCATCGCGTTACCGGCGTCGAAAGCGATCCGGCAAAGCTGGCGCGGCTTGTTAGCGGTAGCGCGCCGATAAAGGAAAAAGACATCGACCGGCTGCTCAGTGACGGCTTGGCAAGCGGGCAGCTCATCTTCAGTGATACCCTACCCCAGCCCCTCGCTACCGATGTCGTCATGGTGGCGGTGGGCACTCCCTCCCTCACCGACGGCGCCACCGATCTTTCCTACATTCAACAGGCACTGGCCGAGGTCAGCGCCGTCGTCAGCGAACCCCTGGTATTGATCATGAAAAGCTCCGTGCCGCCGGGGACCGGGCGGCGCCTGGCACAGCGCTATTTCGCGGATAAACCGGTCACTTACGTCGCCAACCCGGAGTTTCTCCGCGAGGGCCAGGCGGTTAATGACTGGTATCAGACGAACCGCATCGTCATCGGTACCGAGGATAGTACCCCGGTTGCGGCCATCCGCGAACTATACGCCGACATTGCGGCGCCGGTAATCACGACCGACATCACCAGCGCCGAGACCATCAAATACGCCGCCAACGCCTTTCTGGCGACCAAGATATCGTTCGTTAACGAAATCGCCAATCTCTGCGAGGCGGTCGGGGCCGACATCGACTACGTCGTCGAGGGTTTGGGGCTGGACCCGCGCATCGGCAAGGACTTCTTGAGGGCAGGACTGGGCTACGGTGGCTCCTGCTTCCCCAAGGACACCCGGGCACTGAATCTGTCGGCGCTGAATAATGGATACGATTTCCGTCTCCTGAAATCGACCATCGAGGTCAATACCAAGCAGCCGATCGTGGCCGTCCACAAGCTGGACGACATGTTGGGGGGCCTGGAGGGCAAGGAAATCGCCATCCTGGGGCTGGCCTTCAAGCCGGAGACCGACGACGTGCGGGAATCGCCGGCACTCGCCATCGCCCGCCTGCTTTACGAGCGGGACGCCCGGCTGCGGGCCTGCGACCCGGTCGCCATCGATAACGCCCGGCCGCTGCTCCCCGCCGGGGTACGGCTGAGCACGGACATCTACGAAGCAACCCAGGGAGCCAGCGCCGTGGTGCTGGTCACCGAGTGGCCGGAGTTCATCAACGCCGATTGGGCGCGCCTCCGTGAGGGCATGGCGGATCCTTATATCATCCTCGACGGCCGTAACGCCCTGGCGCCGGAGCGCCTCAGCGGACTGGGCTTCCACTATTCGGGCATCGGCAGGAGGCCAGCGTGAGAATCGGCTACGTCTTACTCCGTTTCCCGGTGCTGTCCCAGACCTTCATCATGAACGAGCTCATCGAGCTTACCAAGCAGGGCCATGAGGTCTATATTTACTCGCTGTCGCACGCGGCGACCGAGGTCGTCCACCCCGAGGTGGCCAAATACAAATTACTGGGACGCACCTACTACCCACCGGAGTTCGCCCGGATCAGCCAGCACTTCACCGATTCCGGCAACGGCTCCCGCGTCGGGGCGCTGCTGAGCCAGATGTACGGCGGCAATACGAAACGGGCCAAGTTTCTTCACCACACCATCTCGGCCATAGCCGGCGGTCATTTTATCAGGCTAATCGACCGTGGCCGGCTGGACGTTTTGCACACCCACTTCTACGGGGCGGCCTCGGCGGTAACAGCCCTGCTGGCCCAGGAAGTGGACTTACCCTTTACCTTCACCTGCCACGCCACCGACATCTTTACCAACCCCGAGCCCGATATCATGGCCCGGCACTTCGCCGCCGCGGCCCGGGTGATTACCATCTCCCACTATAATAAACGCTATCTCCAGAACCTGGCCGGCGGCGACGGAAGTAATATCGCCGTCGTCCGGGCCTGCCCGATCCTAGACAAGTTCCGTGACCTGCCCCGCCGGGAGAAGGAGGGGACTATCCTGACAGTATCGCGCCTGGTGGAGAAGAAGGGCATCGTCTACGGCATCCGGGCACTGGCCCGGCTGGTCAACGATTTCCCCGGTCTCCGCTACCGGATAATCGGGGACGGGCCGCTGAAGCGCGACCTCATCAGCGAGGTGAAGGAGCACCGCCAGCTTGACGGGCGGGTGAAATTCCTGGGGCAGATGGCCAGCAACGATGCCTTCCTCAACGAGATGAGCGAGGCGGCACTAACCTTACTACCCTGCGTCCGCATCGCCAACGGCGACCAGGACGGCATCCCGGTAACCCTTCAGGAAGCGATGTGCGCCGGGATACCGCCGGTCTCGACCACCGTCTCCGGCATTCCGGAGCTGATCGAGGACGGGCAGGAGGGGCTGTTGGCGACCCCGAACAATGTCGATGACCTAGCCCGCGCTATCCGCACTTTACTTAGCGATCCCGAGCGGCGCCGGGCAATGGGGGAGCGGGCACGGCAAAAGGTGCTCACCACCTTCAACAGCCAGACCGAAGTCGGCAAGCTCCTCGACATCTGGCGCCAGGCCCAGAGCGCCGGTGAACCCGGCGGTCAAGTGGCCCAAGCAACCGGCTGAGGCCGGGAATAACCGTAAATCCCCGGATTTACAGAAAGGTGACCGTATTGCAGGTACTGGTAACCGGCGGGGCCGGCTATATCGGCAGCGTGGTAACGGCGGAGCTTATCGCCCAAGGGCATCAGCCGGTGGTGCTGGACAACCTGGCCCAGGGGCACGAGGCAGCGGTAAGCCCGGGAACCATTTTCATCCGGTCCGACCTCGCCGACCAGGAAGCGATTGACCTTATCTTCCACCATCATCAGATCGAGGCGGTTATCCACCTTGCCGCCGATTCGGTCGTCGAGTACTCCGTCTCCCAGCCGAGCCGTTTCATTCGTAATAACGTCGTCGGCGGCCTCAATCTGCTCGATGTCATGGTCGATCACGGCGTTAAGAATTTCGTCTTCTCCTCAAGCGCCGCCGTTTACGGCAGCCCCAAGGAAACTCCGATCCCCGAATCGGCGTCGCTGGCGCCGGTCAACGCCTACGGCGAGACCAAGGCCATGTTCGAGCGCATCCTGCACTGGTACTGGATAGCTCATAATCTGAAATACATCTCCCTGCGTTACTTCAACGTCGTTGGCGCCAGTAAGGAGCTGGGGGAGGCCCACCAGCCGGAGACCCACCTCCTGCCCAATATCCTCAAGGTCGCCCTGGGCCAGCGCGATAATATCGTTGTTTACGGCACCGATTACGATACCCGCGACGGCAGTTGCATCCGGGACTACATCCACGTCGTCGATATCGCCCGGGCGCTTATTCTCAGTCTCGATCGGCTCCAGCAAAGCCCGGAGCCAGAAATCTATAACCTGGGGAACGGGGAAGGCTACTCCGTGCTGGAGGTTATCGAGGCCGCCCGCCGCGTTACCGGCCACCCCATCCCAGCGGAAATCCATCCCCGGCGCATCGGCGATCCCCCGGTACTGGTCGCCAGTGCCGACCGCGCCCGGCAAAATCTGGGCTGGAAAGTAACCTATCCCGACATCGACAGTATGATTGCCAGCGCCTGGCAATGGCACAAGGCGCATCCCACGGGGTATAATGACGCCCGTTAGCTACTGCTGACGGAACCCATAAACCTGAAGCCGAGGATACCTCACCGTGGCACCAAAATTGTTGAAACACTTTAACCGGAAACACCTCCTGTTCGGCCTCTACACCGGCGGGATTATCACCGCCTGCGTCTTCTTAGTGCTCCGGATTGACTTCCTGACTCGCTTCCAGCAGTACGGCTACCTGGGGCTGCTGATCATGACGGTGCTGACCACCTTCAGCTGGCCGCTGCCGCTGCCCTACATGATCGTGATTTTCACCCTGGGCGGTATCCTGAACCCGATCCTGGTCGGGCTGAGCGGGGGAGCCGGGCTGGGTATCGGCGGCCTCATTCTTTATTCCATCGGTCGCAGCGGGCGCCGTCTCTTCCCCCAGATTACCGAGACCGACCTCACCAATGACAACTATTCCTCCAAGTTTACGAACTTCCTGAAGCGCATCAAGGTGCCGAAACTTATCAACTTCGCTAAGCGGCGCGGGGAGCTGGCCATCTTCGTCATGTCGATGATTCCCAACCCCTTCTTCACTCCGATGGCCATCGCTATGGGCACTACCCGCTACAAGCTCGGCCGCTTCGTGCTCTCCTGCTGGGCAGGGCAGACCGTCAAGGCCATCGCCATCTCTTACCTCGGCTATTTAGGGCTGGGGTCCTTCCTGCGCTGGTGGTAAACTTGCCACCCCCAACTTTTACCTAATTTTTACAGTCCCTTAATACAACCATAATCTTCAGCGACTAGAATTTTATTAGTTAGGCAGTGGGGTAGGGCCCGCATGGATGACGGTAAGCCAAAAATTCTAATCGCCGAAGACGATGATGTGCTGCTGGGTGTGCTGTGTCACAACTTCGAGCGTGACGGCTATCAGTGCCTGACGGCCACCGACGGTAGCGCCGCGGTTAATGTGGCCCAGATGGAGAAGCTGGACCTGATTATCCTCGACATCATGCTCCCCAAGATAGACGGTTTCGAGGTCTGCCGTATTCTGCGCCGCAACATGACCACCCCCATCATCATGCTGACGGCTAAAATCGACGAAACCGATAAGATCGTTGGCCTTGAACTGGGCGCTGACGACTACATCGCCAAGCCGTTCAGCATGCGCGAGCTCAAAGCCCGGGTCAAATCCAACCTGCGCCGCTCCCGGATGCCCCACTCCCAGCAAACGGTGGAGGAGCCCCCGGGTACCGCTATTACCTCCCAGAACCTGACGATCGACACGGCGCGCTACCAGGCTACGGTTGACGGCGTTCCGCTGAACCTAACTCCCAAGGAGTTCAACCTGCTCGGCTTCTTAGTGCATAACAAGGGGCTGGTCCTTTCGCGAGGCCACATCCTGGACAAGGTCTGGGGCTATAACTACTCCGGCGATACTAGGACAGTGGACTTTCACGTACTCGGCCTGCGCAAGAAAATCGAAGCCGATGCCCGCAATCCCAAGCGGCTGGTTACGGTATGGGGGGTCGGTTATAAATTTGTCGGCTAGGCACTTGACTGGTTAGGGACTTTTCAGGGTTATCGGAAAATAACGGGAAATTTAACAACTATTTAATACAACCTTAAACAAACCATAAACTTTGGACTATAGGATAAAAACGAGGCAATTTTATCATCGGTAGAAAACAAACAACGAGGAGGCGATTCATCGAGCATTATTCCGAACAAACCGGCCGCCAGTAATTAGCCTGGCACCATCACTCGTCTGTTTATCCAGAAACCATCACCGACACGGGACGAGCCGAAGAGTTTAATTATTATCAAGGAGGTATAGAGATTGAAAAAAATTGCTACCTTAATAATGGTAGTCGCCCTTGCCAGTGCCGCCATCTTCGCCGGCTGCCAGGGCGGTACTGAACCGACGACTCCCAGTGAGCCGTCAACCCCCAGCCAACCATCGACGCCCAGCACGCCAAGCACGCCCACCGACCTTTCGGGCACGATTACCGAAGCCGGCTCGACCACTGTCCAGCCGCTGGCCGAGAAGTTCGCCAGTGCCTTTGAGGCGATGTACCCTCAGGGAAGCATTACCATCCAGGGCGGCGGCTCCAGCGTCGGCGTTAAGTCCGCCGACGCTGGCACCGTCGATATCGGCGCTGCCTCTCGCGAGCTTAAATCCAGCGAACCGGCGCTGGTAACCCACCTCCTCTGCCGCGACGGCATCGCCGTGGTCACCGACCCCGACAACACCCTCAGCGGCCTCACCATGGACCAGGTACGCAGTATCTTCGCCGGTGAGACTACCAACTGGAGCGAGGTCGGCGGGGCTAACGAGGACATTATCGTTATCGCCCGCGAGGAAGGCTCCGGCACCCGGGCTGCCTTCGAAGAAATGGTCATGGACGAAGCCCTGATTACCGACATGGCAATCCTGCTGCCGTCCAACGGCGCCGTCCGCACCACCGTCTCCACCACCCCCAACTCCATCGGCTTCCTCTCCTTCGGCTATCTCGACGAAACGGTGAAATCGATCGCCGTTGACGGTGTGGCAGGTACCATTGAGAACGCCAAGAACGGCACCTATCCTATCGTCCGCCCGCTTTACTTCCTGACCAAGGCTGAGCCGACGGGTATCGTCAAGGTCTTCATCGACTTCTGTACGAGCTCGGCTGGCCAGAGTATCGCCGAGGGCGAAGGCTACATCTCTGTCGACTAAGTAAATATAAAAATCTTCTTCTTCATTGCTCACGGGGCGGCCCGAGAAGGCTGTCCCGTGAGTCTTTTTATATTCCCTATCCTTGACCGTACCCCTTTTTTGCTAGGCTACAATTGAAACGGAACCTGCTTTCCGCTGCTGGAGTCCGGCGACGCTGCCTACGCCTTCGAATACGAGGGCGTCGCCAAGCAGCACGGCGCCAGCTTCCTGGAATTACCCCCGGAGGTTCGCGCCGCTCAAAGTCAGCGGCTATTAGGCGAAACCAAGGGGCAAGAAGGGCGGAAAAGAATTGGCTGGGGAAGAAGGATTCGAACCTTCACCGACGGATCCAGAGTCCGCTGTCCTACCGTTAGACTATTCCCCAGCAACGCTAGGATTATAACATGACCGCGCCTGCCGGGCAATTAACCAAGGCTGCCCTCTAAACAAGGGTTTTCTACTTCACCGGCCAGATTTCCGCCGCATCATCCGCCAGGAAGCGAATCTCGAAGCGCGGCCGTCAATCTTTGAACTCCGGCAATAGAAAAACTCCGTAACTGGCCCGGCTAGCGCCGGAAAGATAACAAGAAAGGTGAACTACCAAGTAAGCCAATAACTACCAATCGTTAACGTGAAATGGGGGAATTCCGACCGGGTAGTTCCGGGGCTCAGGAACGACTTTTCTTGCGGGGGACGGCAGGCTTGCCCGGTTCACCGATCGAATGCTCTTCCGCTTCGAAGGGAGAGTAGCCGTCAGCAATGCGCCGTCCATCCTCGATAATCTCCAGCCCGGTTCCGCAGCGGGAGCAGGTCTGGTGACGAGGGAAGCGTAGCGCCCATCCGTAGTAACTGGCTCCGCAATTATGACATTTCGCACTTAACATCGGCCTACTTAAGGATACCTAACCGCCTTGTTTGGCTGTCAAGTCGGTCTTTTCACACGGGGCCGGATATTACCCCCCGTCACCCGCTTACAAACCCATATTTTCGCGGTTTTTCGGCAAATTTCAACTCCGCAGAAAGTAATTGTCAGGGATTGTTAACAAGCCTGAAATAAAGCTGGCTAGAATACAAGTAAAGTGGTAAAATTAGTCAAGATGGCAGATAACCCTCAAGACCAGACGGATAACCTGTTTGCCCAGCTTCGGTTGCGCCTGCTGGAGATAAGAGAGGCCAATCCGGAGACGGTGGAGGAGATGAAATCGCTAATAAGCCAGCTTGAGGATTGCGTTGAGCACCTGATCATCGACTCCATTACTCTCAGGAACCTACAGGCTAAGACGAGGGCTAAGACCCGGGGTAAACAATCTTAACCTTAACGGACTGATTACCACCATGCAACAAGACGTGACGGGTAAATCTGAACCGGCGCTGGCCTCTCTGGAGCAAACATTAGGTATCCCTTTCCAAGACCGGGCCCGCCTGCGTAATGCCCTGATTCACAGTTCCTACAGCAACGAGAATCCCACCTCAGCCCCAGAATCCAACGAGCGTCTGGAATTTCTGGGCGATGCCGTCCTCGGCCTAGTTATCGCCGAAAAGCTCTTCAAGACCCTGCCCGATGACGACGAGGGTGAAATGAGCAAGCTGCGCTCCCACCTCGTCAGCCGCCAGACCCTGGCCCGCCTGGCCCGCGGCATCAAGCTCGGGCAGTATCTCTTTCTCGGCAAGGGGGAGGCTGCCAGCGGGGGGCGGAAAAAGACCGCCAATTTAGCCAATGCTTTGGAATCGGTCATCGCCGCCATCTTCCTCGACCAAGGCCTAGCTACTGCCGGGGATTTTGTACTTAGCCTGTTTGCTGACGAGCTTGACCGGTCGATCCAGGGCAAGGATGAGATTAACTATAAATCACGGCTCCAGGAGGTCATCCTGGCCCAGCGGCAGACGCTGCCCCGCTACCGGGTGGTAGCCACCAGCGGTCCCGACCACGAACGCCACTTCACCGTCGAGGTGCTGATTGACGGCGAGGTACTGGGGCAGGGCTCAGGGCAGAGCAAGAAAGCAGCGGAGACCGAGGCAGCACAAGTCGCCCTGACCAGGTTCTAACCGGCGCTACCGCCTTTACACCGCCACCGCCCTTTGCTAAACTTTAGCTAGCGACAATGGTAACAGAGGTGCTAACATGGGAAAGCGCGATTACCGTCATCGAGAAGCTAAAAAGGCGAAAAAAGCAGATAAAAAACTATCGGCCACTGAGATACTGTCCACTCCAGCCCCGGTCGAGGTAATCAAGAAGGGCAAGAAGGTAACCGAAGCCGAGGAGTAGCCGTCACGGCCTGATGGCACGAGAGCCCGGCGGCGGGATAATGCGGGGGGTTACCTTGCCGGAATTAGCCGCGATTTGCGCCACTGTCCACGGTCACGTCCAGGGGGTCTATTTCCGCGCTTTTACCCAGCAGCAGGCCGTCCGCCTGGGACTCAAGGGGCGAGTGCGCAACCGCTACCCGCAGGGCACCGTCGAGGTTGAGGCCGAAGGCACCCGCGACCAGTTGGAAGCATTCATCAGACACCTACAGGAAGGCCCCACCACAGCCCGTGTCAGCCGGGTGGATGTCCGCTGGGTAAGCTACCAGGGAATTTATCCCGATTTCAACATCGACTAGCGGCCGGGAGGGTAGCTATTCCTCGAAGAGCACCTTGGCGACCTGAATCAAATCGACGTACTCCGTCTTGAGGCCAAGCAGCTCCGAGGCCTCGGAATCGACGTCATAGGGATCGCCGATAAATACCTTGCCGTATTCTTCAGCCTGGCCGCAGGCCGGGGCACCGGCAACCGTGTATTTCTGCTGGGCCTCGATGATACCCAGATCAAAGGGCAGGGTAAAGTAGAGGTCAGCAACCACCTTGTCGATGCCCAAACGGTATAGGTCGCTCCAGTTCTTGCCGTACTTGCTCACCGGCAGCAGCGTCAGCAGATTCATCAGGCTGAACCGGCCCTGGCAGTTAATCTCCTTCAGGGGCACCACGGTAATCAGGTAATCGCTCGACAGGATGACGTTGGGTATCCAGAAGGTAGGCACCGCCAATGGCTTGGCCAGGGGATTATCCACCTCCACCCAGACACAGTCCCGTACGTCCAGGGTCAATATCCGGGGGAAATCGTAGTGCAGCGCCTGGTAAAATGGCTTCACCGGCTCACCGGTGGCCGTGCCTTCCAGCAGCAGGATGTCGGCATCGCTCACCCGCCGGATGCCCTCGATTATCTTGAGCAGCATCTCCCGGCTGGTGGTCTGGGGATAAGGCTCCGGATAGCCCGCCGCCGGCTTGATGAGCACCCGCCGCGCCCGGGATACTACCGGAGGCGGCTCGAAAACAAAATCAGTATCCTTAAGTATCAAGACCGGTGATTCTCCCCATAATATGTGTTATCTGCCTCAGTCAGCAAAATAAACCTGCCCTTCCGAAAAATGCCAGTTGAGCGGCAGCGCCGTAACCGTTTCCCCGGCGGTCATCTCCGCTCTATCCTCAGGGATGACCACCAGGGCATTAGCCATCGCCATCGAGGTCAGAATCCCCGAGCCCTGTGGCCCGGTAAGGTGCGCCCGGTAGCCGTTACCCTGCCTTTCCAGCACGGCGCGGGCGAAGATACGGCGGCCGTCGGGGTTAATCACCGGGTCGGCCAGCACCGCCTCAAGCTGCGGCAGCGCCAGGTTTTTCTTACCCATCATCTTGAGGATGGCGGGGCGCCCGAACAGCTCGAAGGTAATCATCGAGCTCACCGGATTACCCGGCAGCCCCAGGTGCGGGACGGGCCGCTCGTTGCCCGCCGCATCGTGGCCCCGCAGCATTCCGAAGGCAAGCGGTTTCCCCGGCTTCATGCGTACCGTCCAGAAGGCAATCTCGCCCTGCCGGGCGAGCACCTCCTTAACCACATCATAATCCCCCAGCGACACTCCGCCACTGGTAATCAGCATGTCGGCCGTTAAGCCCTCCCGGAGACTGGCGATAACCGACGCCTCGTCGTCGCGGGCAATGCTGAGCAGCTGCGGATCGGCGCCGTAGTAGCGCACCAGGGCCGCTACGCTGTAGTTATTGCTGTTGTATATCTTGCCCGGCGTTAGCGGCTGGCCGATATCGACCAGCTCGTTACCCGTCGCCAGAATCGCAATCCGGGGGCGGCGAATAACCGGCGCCGTACTCCGCCCCAACGAGGCCAGTACCCCGACCTCAGCCGGGCTGATTTCCCGGCCATGGGGCAGCACTACCGATCCGGCGGTGACATCTTCGCCCGCTCGCCGCACATTGAGGCCCGGCGCGGCGGCTTTCTGAATCCCGATTTCGGTTGCCGCCTCAGGGCGCTCCGGCTCGTCGGTATTCTCGAACTGCACCACGGCATCGGCCCCGGCCGGCAGCGGCGCCCCGGTCATGATGCGGATGGCGCTGCCCGGCCCGACGCTGGTTTCACTAACCTCACCGGCGGCCACCGCCCCCACCACCCGGAGAACCTCGGGGGAGGCCGCCGTGGCCCCGGCGGTGTCCGCCGCCCGGACGGCGTAGCCATCCATCGCCGAGTTATCTCGCGGCGGGATATTAAATTCGGCGGTAATGTCCTCCGCCAGCACCTGTCCCAGCGCCTCTAAAATCGGGGTTTGCACCGTATCCAGCACGGTGACATTATCCAAGACTTTAGCCAGCGCCTCTTCAACACTTATCATCTTTCTTCTTCCAACAGCCGCCGGGCCTTGGCCAGGTCCGACTTGGTATTCACATTAAAAAAACTCAGGTAATCAGGGTCGAACCGCTCAATCTCGGCTTCGTCCAGATACCGCACCCGTACCTCATCGAAAAGCCCCTGCACCTTGTAGCGACCCGCCTTCAGCAGACGCGCCGCCGCCGTTAGGCAATCCTGAGAATAAACGGCATGCAGCGGCTCAACCAGTTCACCGAACCGGGGGACGACCAAATCGTAGCCGGGAGCAACCCCGGCCATGTAATCCAGTAAGCCCCGGTTTAAAAAGGGCATGTCACAGGCGATAACAAAATTATAAAACGCCCCTGATGCCCGTAACCCGGTGTAGATACCGCCCAGTGGTCCGCACCCCGGATAGACATCACTCACGGCCCGCAGACGGAAGCGGCTGAATAACGGAGAACAGAAATCGCCCGATGCGGTAACCAAGAGAATCTCGGTATCAAGGAAGCTGAGCCGCCTTAAGACGTGCTCCAGCAAACTTCGACTACCAATGGTCTCCAGCGTTTTATCCTGCCCTAAACGCTCACCCCGCCCGCCGACTAAAACGATACATCCAATATCCACAAATTATACAATTCAGTGAGTCAGGCCCGAAACCAAATTTACCAAACAGCCTTCCCCAATACTATTGTACCACGCTCGTCAATAGCGACTTCGGCTACCTCGGGTCAGGCCAGCGCCAGCACCTTGTTCACCAGCTTCTCGATGCCAACGGCAATCTCGGCAATACGGCTGGTCATCATGTAAGCCGGGGTCGAGACAACCCGGTTCTTTTCATCGAACATAATCTCACCGACGGGGCGCTCGGCGTGAGTGCCGCCCATTTTAACAATCGCCGCCGCCGTATCGCGGTCGCTGCCGAAGGTAACCGCCGCCCCCAGCACCTTAGCTCCGATGACCGGCGAGATGCAGATAAAGCCAAGCGGTTTACCCGCCGCATGCATCTCGGTTACCAGCCGGGCCACCTCCGGTTCCACCGTCAGGTCGGCCCCTTTACTATAGTAATCGGTCAGGTTCTTAGCGGCACCGACCCCGCCAGGAAATATAAGAGCATCCAGGTCGCCGGCCGTAACCTGCTTAATATCCCGGATGTTGCCCCGGGCAATCCGAGCCGCTTCGGCTATTACCCGCCGTTTCCCGTTCTCAGGCCGTCCGGTAATGTGATTTATCACGTCGCACTGATCAATATCGGGGGCCAGGCAGACTATCTCCGCCCCCGCTTTATCCAGGAACAGCAGCGTCAGGGTAGCCTCGTGAACCTCACTGCCATCGTGCATCCCGCAGCCGGATAAACAAACGCCAACTCTCGTCATCTTGATAACCCTCCCCGGAGATTCCGCCCCCGAAACCCCCTCTAAATTTTTCGAAATACCTTGTTACCCCTACTTTGTTTACTTGTTTCTTTATTTCTCGCGGCTTTCTTTACGAAAGGTTTACGAAGTCTTTATGAAATATTTGCGGCCAGGGCCAGCACCAGCTTAACGAGTGCCCTGACCGTAATCCCGGTCGCCCCTTTGACCAGACAGCCGCGCTCCTTCTCACTGATAAAGGTACCGGCGATGTCCAGGTGCACCCAGGGAACATCGCCGATGAACTCCGCCAGGAACTGGGCGGCGGTGATGGCGCCGCCGTAGCGGCTGCCGCAGTTCTTGATATCGGCGATATCACTCTTATTCTGCTCGCGGTATTCCTCGTACATCGGCAGCTGCCAGATGAGCTCGCCGGTCGCTTTCCCGGCACTTAGCACCAACTCCATAAGCTCTTCGTTATTGCCGAAGGCCCCACTGCAGACGTCACCCAGGGCGACATAACAGGCCCCGGTCAGGGTGGCGATATCGACAATGCGCTGCGTTCCCAACTGCCGGGCATACTCCAGGGCATCGGCCAGGATGAGCCGTCCCTCGGCATCGGTGGAGATAATCTCCACGGTCTTGCCGCTCATCATCTTCAGCACGTCCCCCGGCTTGAGGGCGCTGCCGTCGGGCAGGTTCTCGGTGGCCGGGACCAGCGCCAGGACGTCCAGTCGTGGTGCCAGTCGGGCAATCGCCCCCATCGTGGCAATCACCGCCGCCCCGCCGGACATATCGCCCTTCATCTCCCCCATGCGGTCGGCAGGCTTGATCGAAATTCCGCCGGAATCGAAGGTGATACCCTTGCCCACCAGCGCCAGGTCAGCCTTCTCCGCCTTACGGCCCCGGTAGCGCAGCACCATCAGCTTAGGCACCTCGCGACTGCCCCGGGCCACCCCGAGCAGACCCCCCATCCCCATCGCCTCCATGTCGCTCTGCTCCAGGACGCGGTACTCCAGACCGGCGGTTTCCGCTAACTCTTGCGCCCGTGCCGCCATTATCGTCGGCGTCATGTAGTTGGCCGGCTCATTGACCATATCCCGTGCCAGACCGGCCGCCTCGGCTATTATCCGGCCCCGGGCCACTCCGGCCGCCAGCGCCGCTGTCTCCTCGCTGTCCGCAGCGATAATCGTTAGCTCGTCGATCTCCCCGAACTCGGCCTCTTTGGTCTGGTGCTGGCGAAAGGTATAGAGCCCGAGCAGGGCGCCCTCGGTAATCGCTTCCGCCGCCGCCTCGGGGCCGATACCAGCGGCAGCTAAATCCAGTGGGGCCACCGCGATGCTCGTCACGCCTTTGCGGCGCAAGGCGCGCGCCATTTCGGCAATCGCGCCGCCGAGCTTGGCCGGGTCAAGCGCCTCCGGCTTGCCCAGCCCCAGCACCACCACCCGGGCCGCCGCCAGCTTACCCAGGGTATGAACCACGGTCACCTCGTTAAGCTTACCCTTAATCTCCCCCGCGGCCACCAGCCCGGCAATAGCCCCCCCCAGCGCCGTATCCAGCGCGGCGGCACTGCCCGCAAGCTGTGTCTCTCCCTCAAAGAAACCGACCACGACCGCCCCGGGGCTAATTTCCACCGGATTCCTGACTAACGCCTTAATTTCCATATCTATACTCCTTTTACCGGTTAATCTCCCGGACAATTCTGTCTACTGCCAGTTGGGTATCCTCAGTGGTATCGACGGTGAAGTGACGACGACGGATTCTCTCTTCCTGCTGCCGCATCATCAGGTAGACGTCCCACCCGGCATCCGAGTGGCCCCGGTCTTGCGATGAGCTGAGCCGCTGGTGAACCACCTCCGGGGCGGCGGCCACCCGCACCAGGACCAACTTAACCCCCAGCCGCCCGGCGATTTTACACAAACCCTCCCGGCTGTGCTCCGAGATATTGGTGGCATCGAAGATAACCGGGATACCGCGTTCCAAAAGCTCGCCGGTTAGCCGGTGAGCGGCCCCGAAAAGGCGGGCGCTTTCCTCCGGGGAGTAATCCGGTACCGGAAAGAGCACCTTACGCAGCCGGTCACTCTCCAGGACAACGGCCGTCACCCGTTTTACCAGCTCCCGGCAGAAGAACGTTTTCCCCGTACCGGGTAAACCACTGAGCACCACCAGAAAAGGCCGGGCAATCGCTTCGGGAAGCGCCCCTAACCATTCGCGCAGGCAGCGGACATCAGTAACTTCTCCCACACCTTCAATTATAAATTTTTGTAGGGACTTCGCCAAGCCTTTTTGTAAGGACTTCGTAGGCTCTTATATGCTTGCGACCAATTTGTAAAGACTTCGTCAGCTTTGACGGGCCTACGACCAGCCTACGAAAAGGCTGGAGGCTACCCTTACAAACGAACTGTGTAGTTATTATGGACTAATTGGAATACTGATTTTATTGAACGTACGGCTCGAACATAATTACGCAAAGTTTGATTCCTATGGTTAAATCATCATATACTAAGGCGTTAGCAACAGACTGTTCTGGTGTAACTGCGTCTCTTTCAAGCTCCAAGCCGCGTCTGGATGGCGGTGATTTATCATAGGTATTCGAACCGAACGGCATGAGGTGAGAAAACATGACATCCTTAACACCGCTCAAAGAAGTAACCGAAATTATCACTGAGGAAGGCGGCGATATCCTCAAGCTGTGCTACCAGTGCGGCACCTGCACCGCCGCCTGTCCCTGGAACCAGGTACGCAGCTTTATTGTGCGCCGTATCATGCATCAGGGTCAGCTGGGCCTGACCGACTTCGAGGATGAAGATATCTGGCGCTGCGCCACCTGTAACAACTGCGTGGTGCGCTGCCCCCGCGGCGTGGCGATTATCGACGTCATGCGGGCCCTGCGCCGGGCCGTCACCGAGCTGGGCATCGCCAAGGTCCCTGATTCTCTGCGCCTGACCCTGAAGAACATCTCCGGGGTGGGCAACCCCCTCGGCGAAGATGAAGATGCCCGTTCCAAATGGTCTGCCGACCTGGGGGTGAAACTTCATACCGAGGGCACCGAGATCCTGTACCTGCCCTGCTGTATCCCCGAGTACGACCCGGCGGTACAGCGGGTATCCAAGGCGGTAGCCGCCATCCTGAACCACGCCGGGGTGGACTGGGGCATCCTGGGTAACGAGGCGCGCTGCTGCGGTGAGAGCGTCCGCAAGGCGGGTGACGAGAGCACCTTCCAGCACCTCGCCGGGCACAACATCGCGGCCTTCGAGGCCGCCGAGGTGAAGAAGATTATCGTCTCCTCCCCCCACTGCTACCACACCCTGACCGAGGAGTACCCCGCCCTCGGCGGTAGATTCGAGGTCGTGCACGTCGTCGAGTACCTCGACGAGCTGATTAAGGAGGGGCGTCTCCAACTCACCAAGGAGGTCCCCAAGAAGGTGTCCTACCACGACCCCTGCTATCTGGGACGGCACCACGAGATTTACGATGCCCCACGCGCCGTACTGGCGGCGATTCCGGGGCTCACGCTGGTGGAGATGCGCGACCACCATGATAACAGCCTGTGCTGCGGGGGCGGGGGCGGCCGTATCTGGATGGAGACCCCCAGCGGCGAGCGCTTCTCCGACCTCCGCCTGGAGCAGGCCCTGGCGGCCGGCGCCGGGGTGCTGGCGACCGCCTGTCCCTACTGTATCCTAAACTTCGACGACAGCGTGGTTACCAAGGAAAAGGGCAGTGATATCGAAATCCGGGACGTGGCCGAGCTGGTAGCGCTGGCTCTTTCGTAATTTTCGTAAAATGGTCGAATACAGTAATGCCAACGACTACGGTAAATTGATGCCAAACGACATAGGCTAACGAGCTTATAACTGATACAAAGGATTACAGCCAACGGGAGTCTTTATGAAAAACGACATCAAAATCGGGGTTTATGTCTGCAACTGCGGCAGCAACATCGCCGGGTCGTTGGACACGGCGGCGGTTACCGAGTACGCGCAGACCCTGGACGGGGTGACCATCGCCCGCAACTATGTCTTCATGTGCTCCGACCCCGGTCAGGAGCTCATCCGTAACGACATCCGGGAGCTGGGGCTCAACCGGGTGGTGGTCGCCGCCTGCTCGCCTATCATGCACGAGGCCACATTCCGCCGCGTCGTCGGCGAGGCTGGGATTAACCCCTACCTCCTCGAGATTGCCAATATCCGCGAGCACTGCTCCTGGATAACCGAGGATAAAGGCGAGGCCACCGCTAAAGCCAAGGCCCTCATCGCCGCCGCGGTGAGCCGCGTCCGGCATCACCAGCCGCTGGAGACGCGCAAGGTCGCCATCAACCCCAAGACCCTGGTCGTCGGCGGCGGCATCGCCGGGATTCAGGCGGCCTTGGAGATCGCCGATTCCGGCCACCGGGTCTATCTGGTGGAGAAGACCCCCAGCATCGGCGGGCGGATGATTCAACTCGACAAAACCTTCCCCACCCTGGACTGCTCCGCCTGTATCCTGACCCCCAAGATGACCCAGGTCGGTTCCCACCCCTTCATTGAGCTCCTGAGCTACAGCGAGGTGGCGGAGGTCAGCGGCTACTTCGGGAATTTCAAGGTCAAGGTACGGCAGAAGGCCCGCTACGTCGATGCCGAGAAGTGCAACGGCTGCGGCCTGTGCCAGGAGAAGTGCCCCATCAAGACCCCCAGCGAGTTCGAGGCCGGCATGGGGCCGCGCAAGGCAATCTATACCCCCTTCGCCCAGGCGGTGCCCAACACCCCGGTCATCGACACCGAGCACTGTACCTACTTCCTCAAGGGCAAATGCCGCCTCTGCGAGCAGGTCTGTCCCCGACAGGCCATCGCCTTCGACCAGGAGGACGAGATTACCGAAATCGAGGTCGGCTCGATTATCCTGGCGACCGGCTACGAGGTTTTTGACCCTAGCCCGATCTCTCTCTATGGCTACGGGCAATTAGATAACGTTATCACCAGCCTGGAGTTCGAACGGCTGGTCAACTCCGCCGGACCCACCGGCGGCGAGATCAAGCTCAAGGACGGCTCCGCTCCCCAGAGCGTGGCCATCGTCCACTGCGTCGGCAGCCGCGACCAGAACTATCACGAGTACTGCTCGCGGGTGTGCTGCATGTACGCCCTGAAATACGCCCACCTGATTAAGGAGAAGCTGTCGGCCGATGTCTACGAGTACTACATCGATATGCGCTGCTTCGGCAAGGGCTATGAAGAGTTTTATAAGCGGCTCAGTGATGAAGGTGTCAGCTTTATCCGGGGCAAGGTCGGCCGCGTCACCGACGAGGCCGAGAGCCCCGAGGAGAAGGGCAAGCTGGTGGTCGTCGCCGAGGATACCCTCATCGGGGCGATGACCCGCGTGCCGGTGGACATGGTTATCCTGTGTACCGCCTTGGAGCCGTCGCCCGATGCCGAGGAAACCGCCCGCCGCTTCAATATCAGCCGCAGCGCCGACGGCTTTTTCCTGGAAAAGCACCCCAAGCTCGACCCGGTAGCCACCACCACCGACGGCGTCTTTATCGCCGGCTGCGCTCAGGGGCCCAAGGACATCCCGGATACCGTTGCCCAGGCATCAGCGGCCGCAGCGCGGGTACTGGCCCTCATCAGCCGGGGCGAGGTCGAGGTTGAGGCGATGACCGCCTGCGTTAACGAGGACCTCTGCTGCGGCTGCCGTACCTGCGCGGCCCTCTGTCCCTACAGCGCTATCACCTTCGACGCCGAGAAGGGCGTCTCCAATGTCAACGATGTTCTGTGCAAGGGCTGCGGCACCTGTGTTGCCGCCTGCCCCAGCGGCGCCATCAGTGCCCGGCACTTTACCAATGAGCAGATTATGGCTGAAATCGAGGGGTTATTACGATGAGCTTTGAACCCAGAATCGTCGCGTTTCTGTGTAACTGGTGCTCCTACCGTGGAGCCGACCTGGCCGGGACCTCACGCATAAAATCGGCGGCCAGCGTCAAACCGATCCGGGTGATGTGCAGCGGGCGAGTCGAGCCGACCATGGTCCTCAAGGCCCTTCAGGAGGGCGCCGACGGCGTCCTCGTCCTCGGCTGTCACCCCGGCGACTGCCACTACCACAGCGGCAATTACAAAACCCGGCGCCGCCTCCTGATGCTGGGCAACATGCTGGAGCAGTTGGGCATCGAGAAGGAGCGGGTGCGGCTGGAATGGGTCTCCGCCTCCGAGGGCAGCCGCTTCGCCCAGGTCGTTAACGAGATGGCCGAGCAAATTAAGGAACTGGGGCCGTTGGCTCTGAACGCTTCGTCCTGAATATTTTGTCCCGAACCATATCGCACCGTTTTTTCGCCCGGGCTACCTGGCTGATAGGGGCAATGCCGCCAGTAAAAAACGGGCCGATAGCCACCTCCCATATCAGGGACATAAGTCCGTAATGTTATCGTACTTGTGCTGACTGACATCGTAACGAGCCGGGGCATCCCTGGCGGTCGGCGGCGGCGATATGATATAAAAGACCTGAAATTGGGGGGGCAGATGACGGATGGCATGACGGCAAACCTCACCGGGCAGGCGATCAAGCTGATTCGGGCGGCGGGGCGGATTATCGTCTTTACCGGGGCGGGCATCAGCACCGAATCGGGGCTCCCTGATTTCCGGAGCGCCGGCGGCATCTGGGACCGCTTCGACCCGGATGACTTCACTTACGATAAGTTCCTCAGCGAACCCCGGACGCGGCGTCTCTGGTGGAACCTGATCCGCGAGGGCAGCCTGTCAACGGAGGTCAAGCCGAATGCTGCCCACTACGCCATCGCCGAACTGCACCAACAGGGCAAGCTGGCCGCGGTCATCACCCAGAATATCGACAACCTGCACCAGACTGCCGGGGTGCCCGACGAAATCGTCTTCGAGCTGCACGGCAACCTGAAACGGGCGACCTGCCTGCGCTGCGGACGGGAGTACGGCTACGCCGAAATCAGGGATGAAATCGAGAGAGCGACTGATGGCCCCCAATGCCGAGACTGCGGCGACGTCCTGAAACCGAACATCGTCTTCTTCGGAGAAGCGCTGCCGGAAGAGGTCTTTACCGCGGCGTCCCGCACCGCGGAAACGGCCGACGTCTGCATCGTCATCGGCTCCACGCTCATCGTCTATCCCGCCGCCGATATTCCACTACGGGCTCTTCAGGCCGGGGCCCGGTTAATTATCATCAACCTCAGTCCCACCCCCCTCGACCACCAGGCCGACGTCGTCATCAACGCCCGGGCGGGGGAGACAATGCGCCGGATAATGGACAATCTAGCCGGTAATTAGCGGCGCCCTCAGCGCACCCGGCTGACGGCAATCCAGACCCCCAGACCCACCGCCAGGATATTAACCACCAGACTGACCACGGGGAAGTACCAGTACCAGACCGACCAGGGCGGGAAGATACTGATGACGAAGCTGAGGGCCACCCCAACCCCGGCAATCACCGCCAAGTTGCGGCCGCGTTTCCGGTTGACGGCACGGCTGAGCACCTCGCTGATGGCATAGCCGAAACCGGCCCCCAGCAGGAAATTAAAGTAGGGAATCCCGACTGCCACCCGCAAGGCCCACCAGGCCGCCCCGCAGGCAAAGGCCATCCCCACTGTCACCACCGCCGCCCGCAGATAGTAATCACGGGTAACGTGAAAGGTGGGCAGCTTCTGGAGCCGGGCGCACTCGGCACAGCGGGCGCCGACCGGCGTCTGCACCAGACAGCGGGGGCAGATCGGCTTACCGCACTTACCGCACTTCAGATTGGTCTCGACATCGGGGTGGTTGGCACATCTCATAACTAGGTTTTCCGCCGCTTGTCCTCGTCACGCTTCCGCTCCAGGAGACGGTCAACCACCGAAAACGGCACCTCGACCCCTCCCAGCTCGGCATCACTGTCTTCTTCCAGGCCATGATAGTCGCTGCCGCCGGTAACCAACAGTCCATGCCGGTCGGCAATCTCCAGCAACTGGCGCTGGGTATCGGGATCGTAGTCCTTGTAGTAGGCCTCAAGCCCGGCGAGACCGGCTGCCTTGAGCTTGATGACCAGCGGCTCGGGGTCGGCAACGGTAAAGGGGTGGGCTAGCACCGCCAGTCCGTCGGACTGCCGTATCAATTCCACCGCCGCCTCGGGGGTCAGTTTTTGCCGCCCGACATAGGCCGGACGGCCCCGTGCCAGGTAGCCGTTAAAGGCCTCCCGAATCGAGGGGACATACCCCTGCTCCAGCATCGCCTGAGCCAGGTGCGGCCGCCCTACCGAGCCGCCGTCGGCAATCTTCTGCACGTGCTCCCACGAGATGTCGACACCGAGGGCCTCCAGCCGGCTGATCATGGCCTGGGCCCGGTCCGCCCGGGAGTTACGCATCCTGATCAATCGCCGGTTAAGCGCAACGTCATCATAATCGATGAAATAGCCGAGGACATGAACCTCGCCGGCATCCACCTCGGTGCTGAGCTCGACACCGGGAATCACCATCAGACCGGGAAAGTCCTCGGCCGCCGCCAGGGCGGGGGCAATACCGTCCACGGTATCGTGGTCGGTAAGGGCAATAACCTCCAGACCGCGCCGGGCGGCCTCGGCCACCAGCTCCGCCGGGCTGAGGCGCCCGTCGGAGGCGCTGGAATGAAGGTGCAAATCTACCTGTGACATCCTACTCCACCTCTCGGTAAATACGTTCGATACGGCCCGTACGCCCGCTGGTCTCATCCACTTCGATGAGCATGGCGTTGAATTCGACCCGCTTCCCCCGTCCCACCGCCAGCCGATGGGGAATCATGGTCAGGAAGCGACTGGTAACGGCTTCGATATCATCGCCGATGACGGAATCAATCGGGCCGGTCATGCCGATGTCGGTAACGTAGGCGGTGCCGTGCGGCAGGATACGGGCGTCGGTGGTGCCGACGTGGGTATGGGTGCCGAGGACAGCGCTTACCCGGCCGTCGAGATAACGCCCCAAGGCCACCTTCTCCGAGGTCGCCTCGGCGTGAAAATCGACGACAATCACCGGCGGCTTATCCGCCAGCTCCGCGAGCAGCTTATCCATCGCGCGGAAGGGGCAGTCGAAATTACCGATGAAGGTGCGGCCGATAAGGTTTATCACCAGCACCCCCCGGCTCATCAGATAGCCCCGCCCCGGCAGTCCCGGCGGATAGTTGAAGGGGCGCATGATGGGCAAATCGCTGTCAAGGTGGGGGACAATCTCCTTCTCCGCCCAGACATGATTCCCCGAGGTCATAACATCAACCCCGGCCTTCAGCAGTTCCCGCGCCGTACTCAGGGTAACGCCAATCCCGCCGGCGATATTCTCGGCGTTGGCGATTACCAGGTCGATGCCATACTCGTCAATCAACCCCGGCAGCAGTCGGCTTAAAGCCCGCCGTCCCGGACGGCCAATTACGTCACCGATTGCCAGTATCCGCATTACTCTCTCCCGTCAGTCTCAACCCTAGGGTTATTTGGCGTAATCCACCGCCCGTGTCTCACGGAGGACGGTTACTTTAATCTGTCCGGGGTACTGGAGGCTCTCCTCAATCTTCTTCACGATATCCCGCGCCAGCCGCATCGCGGCGAGGTCGTCAATCTCCTCCGGCTTGACCATAATCCGGATTTCGCGACCGGCCTGGATGGCAAAGGACTTGTCCACGCCCTTGAAACTGCCGGCGATATCCTCCAGCGCCTTGAGCCGCTGCAGATAGCCCTCCAGCGACTCGCGCCGGGCGCCGGGACGGGCGCTGCTAATGGCGTCGGCGGCAGCGACGATGAAGCCCCAGACGCTCATCGAGTCGGTCTCGCCGTGGTGCTCGGCAACGCCCTTGACCACCTCGGCTGACTTGTCCCATTGCTTGACCAGGTCGGCGCCGATGGCAGCGTGGGTGCCTTCGACCTCACGGTCGATGGCCTTGCCCAGGTCATGGAGCAGGCCCGCCTTTTTGGCGATGGCCACGTTGGCCCCAATCTCGGCGGCAATCATGCCCGCCATGTGGGCCACCTCGACACTGTGCACCAGGACGTTCTGCCCGTAGCTGGTGCGGTATTTCAACCGGCCCAGCATCCGAATCAGCTCCGGGCGCAGCCCGTGGACCTTGACCTCATAGGCCGCTTCCTCACCGGCGCTGTAGATGATGGCGTCAACCTCTTCCTTGGCCTTGTTGACCACCTCCTCGATGCGCGCCGGGTGAATCCGGCCGTCGAGGATAAGTTTATTCAGGGCGACCCGCGCTACCTCGCGGCGCACCGGGTCGAAGCTCGACAGGGTCACCGCCTCCGGGGTATCGTCGATAATCAGGTCAACCCCAGTCGCCTGCTCCAGGGCCCGGATGTTACGGCCCTCCCGTCCGATGAGACGGCCTTTCATCTCATCGCTGGGCAGAGAGACGCTGGAAACGGTAGTCTCGGCCACGATGTCCGAAGCGCAGCGTTGAATCGCCTGAGACAATATCTCCTGGGTCTTTTTGCTCTCGGTCTCCTTGAGCTCGGCCTCCCAAGACCGGATGCGGCGCGAGGTCTCGTCGCGGAGCTCAACCGTCATCGCATCCAGCAGGATGTTCTTCGCCTCGTCGCTGGACATCCCGGAAATAGTCTCCAGGCGTTCCAGCTCCTTGTTGTGGGCCTCTTCAAGCTGCGTCCGCAGGCCATCCAGTCGCTCCTCCTTGGAGGTCAGGTCGCGGCCCCGCCGTTCCAAGTCCTCCAGTTTGTGCTCCAGGGTGGTCTCCTTCTGGACGAGCCGGTTTTCATTGCGCTGCAACTCGGAGCGACGCTCCCGGTACTCGGCCTCGGTTGAGGATTTCATTTTGTCAGCCTCGGCCTTGGCCTCCCGGATGATACCCTTGGCCTTGATTTCGGCCTCGGCGGACAGCTTGGCCGCCCGCTTCTCGGCGTTGCGTACCTCCCGGGTCAGCCGGAAGCGCCGGAAGAAGAAGACAAAAGCCGCCCCCGCCACCACCCCGATTATGAAACTCATAACAATCGTCAGCGTGTTCAGGGTTGATGTATCTATCTGCACTTCACACCTCTTTTCGGCGACAGTGCTGGCGGCAACGAAATCAGTCCGCGCTGTCTGCTTTCATTTCCCGCCATAACTGTTCCACAGTATTATTAATAACTCCGTAGCTAAAACCGCGCCGCCGCAGGTAATCGCCCAGCCGCTGCCGGAAAACCCGGTATTCGCCCAGCGGCAGCGAGCGCGCCTTGCGTTGGGCGGCCCGGTAGGCATTTTCGTCATCGTCGGCCGTGGCGATAACCCCGTTGATTACTTCCTCGGCGACGCCCTTGCGTTTTAATTCCAATCGGGTCAGCGACTGGCTCTGGGGGCGAAAGGCCTGCCGGTTGTCCTGCCAGAAATGGGCGAAGGCGGCATCGTCCACCAGCCCATGCTCCTTGAACCGGGCCACGACCGCCACGACGCTCCCTTCCTGGAAGCCGCGCCGGCTAAGGCGCGCGCGGAGCTCGGCCTCGCTGCGCGGGCGGTAGTCGAGATAATGCGCCGCCGCCTTGAGGCAGCGCTCGAAATCATCACGGGTCGCAAGCTCATTAATCTGCTCTCCGCTCAACTCATGGCCGACGGCCAGTCGCGCCGTGAGCACTACCTCCGGTTCCAGGCTCAAGGCAAACTTGTCATCGAGATATACCCGAACCCGGCCCCGGTGCCCGCCCCCGGCCCGGAGAGCCGTAATCTTTCTCATCGCTTCCCAAAACCCCCGTTTCAAAAACAAAAGGCTAAAGCCTAACGCCTCAGCCTTCTGAAACAATATTTTCAACTATGGCTAACCGCCAGCGGCTAGCGAACTATCAATCTTCCGATTGCGAACTGCGCGCGGCGCCGGCTGAGGCTCTAATTTGCTGCTCAATTTCCTGAGCCACTTCAGGGTTCCGGCTCAGGTACTGCCTGGCATTTTCCCTGCCTTGCCCCAGACGAACATCACCGTAGGAGAAAAAAGCACCGGCCTTTTTAATCAGTCCCGACTCTACCCCAAGGTCAATCAGGCCGCCCTCCCAGCTTATCCCTTGACCGAACATAATATCGTACTCGGCGTTACGGAAAGGGGGCGCCACCTTGTTCTTAACGACCTTGGCCCGGATACGGCTGCCAACGGCCTCGGTCCCTTCCTTGAGGGTCTCGGTACGCCGCAGGTCGATCCTTACCGAGCTGTAGAACTTAAGGGCCCGGCCACCAGGGGTCACCTCGGGGTTACCGAACACAATACCAACCTTTTCCCGGAGCTGATTAATAAAGATAACGGCGGTCATCGCCTTACCGATTGCGGCCGCCAGCTTCCGCAGCGCCTGTGACATCAGGCGGGCCTGCAAGCCAACGTGAGCGTCCCCCATATCGCCTTCAATCTCGGCCCGGGGAACCAGTGCCGCCACGCTATCAACCACAATAATATCAACCGCCCCGCTCCGCACCAGGGCCTCGGTAATTTCCAGAGCCTCCTCTCCGGTATCGGGCTGCGAGATCCAGAGGTTGTCGACATTAACCCCACACCGGGCAGCGTAAGCCGGGTCCAGGGCGTGCTCAACATCAACGTAAGCCGCCGTGCCACCCCGCTGCTGCGCCTGGGCAATCACGTGCTGGGCCAGCGTGGTCTTCCCGGACGCTTCGGGGCCGAAAATCTCGGTTATCCGTCCCCGGGGGATACCCCCCACTCCCAGTGCGATGTCCAATGCCAGCGAACCGCTGGGGATGGCCTGAATCGGCGGGGGCTCCGCCCCCCCCAATTTCATGACCGCGCCTTTGCCGAAGCGCTTCTCAATCTGGTTGATAGCCAGTTCTAAGGCTTTTTCTTTCTCCGTGGTCATCTTCGCCTCTAGGCAATGATAACACACCCAACCGCGCCAAAACAAGATTATGTTAACGAGATAAACGGCCGAAACCGGACGTCAAACGGTATGGGGGCCGCCCGGCTGGCCGCAGTGGAAACCAACCCCGAAGAAACCGGGGCCGATGTGAGAGGCCAGTACAGGCCCCAGCTCGATGATGATGCTTTCCAGGCAGGGAAAGGCCGCTTCAATCCGCCGCTTGAGTTCCCGCGCCGCCGCCAGGGCGCCGATATGGGCCACCACGACGCAAACCCCCCGGCAACCGCCGAGGCGTGGCCGCATGAAGCCCAAGATATTGTTCATCGCCTGGGCGCTGGTGCGCAGCTTGGCCACCACCTCAACCTCACCCCCCCGGAAATCGAGGAGAGGTTTAATCCGGAGCAGGGTGCCCAGGAGCGCCTCCGCCCGCCCGATACGCCCTCCCTTACGCAGGAAGTCCAGGGTATCGAGCATGCCCACCGTATTGACGCGGGAGTTCAGTTGCTCGATGGTGTCTTTAATCTCGGCCAGGCTGGCCCCGGCGGCGGCCATCTCAGCCGCCGGCTTAATCAGCATCCGCAGGGCGATGGTGCGGGCGTCCACGACCTCGATATCCGCTCCGGCCATCTCCTGGCGCGCCGCCAAAGCCGAGCCGACGGTGCCGCTCAGCTTGCTGGAGATATGAATCGCCAGGACGGAGTATCCTGCCTCCGTCAGGCGGCGGTACTCGCGGGTGAAATCAGCCACCGACGGCTGCGAGGTGGTCGGCAGCGAGCGCCCCGAGGCCAGCTTACGGAAGAACTCCTGATTAGTGATGTCAATCCCCTCGGCGTAAACGTTCGTGCCGAAGATTACCCGGAGCGGGATTACGTGGATGTCGTAACGGTGAATCTCTTCCGGAGTGAGATAGGCCGTACTGTCGGTGACCACCTTAACCGGCATGAAACACCCCTCGAACCAATTTCACCAAGTATACTACCGCCGCCATAATGAAGCAATGTGCCTGAAGCTGCGGGCTACCCGTTTGCCCGCGAGGGGCAGATACCGGCCAGGCAGCAGTCGGCGCAGCGCGGCGTGGGCCGGCAGACCTCTTTTGCCAGGCGCACTAACAAGGCGTGGTACTCGTTATAAAGCGCCACGTCGCGCGGCAGGTTGTCCATGAAAAGCCCCTGGAAGGTCTCGTAGCTCGCGCTCTCCGGCGCCAGCCCCAGACGGCTCAGGATGCGGCGGGTATAGGCGTCGATGACGAAAACGGGGCGGTGGACGGCATAGAGCAGGATGGAATCGGCGGTCTCCGGCCCGATACCGTGCAGCGCAAGCAGCTCCTGGCGCAGCTCGTCATCACGCCGCTTGCCGAAGCGCCCGATATCGTCGCTGTAGGCCTCGCCCAGCCAGTCGGCCAGCGCCTTGAGCTTCCTGGCCTTGGCGTTATGATAGCCGCTGGCGTGGATAATCCGTGCCAGCGCGTCTGGGCTCAGACGGCGGATGGCCGCCGGGGAGAGGGCGTCGGCGTCTTTCAGGGCAATAATGGCACGCTCGACGTTACGCCAGGCCGCCGATTGAGTCAGGATGGCCCCGACCATCATCTCGAAGGCGCTCTCCGCCGGCCACCAGTGCTGGGAGCCGTAACGGGCCCAGAGACGGTCATAAACCTGCTCCAGGTGACGGCGCAGCCGGTGAGAATGGGTCACCCATTCGGCCACAGTAGCCTCGGGAAAGGCATCGTTATCTGGTAGATACGGCTTGACGTCGATGACCGGCGAGCCGGAGATGGCATCCAGCCCTTGCACCCGGAGGACGTTGCCCTCGCGACTAAGGAGGCGAACCACGCTCACCCCCAGCGGGGTGGGGCGGTACGGCGAGCGGGTGGCCAGATGGCCCACCAGCGGCAGGGAAGGGTCGCGGCGAGGTCGCACCTTGAGCGCCGCCGGTCGCGGCGCGAGCTGGTTCATCCAGAAGACGACGATGATGTGGGAAAACTCCTCCAGGCCCTCTACGGCTAAAGTCAGCGCCTCGTCAATGACAATCTCGGAGACGGTCTCTTCCCATCCTCCGTGGCGCAACTGCGTAATCTCGCTGCGCACCCAGCCGATCGCCCGCGCCATCATCTGCGGCTGCTCTTCCATACCCTCGCCTCTCGCCGTTTTTAGAAATATCATAACATAAATAGCCCGCGCCGGAATCCAGGGACGTAACCACTCTTACCATCTTACAAAATGTGTTACAATAGCGTAATTAGCAGGTGAGAAGATGGACTCACAGATACACAGGAGACTACGCCGGGGCATCATCATCCTGATCAGCATTATCGCCGCGGGTATCATCGGCTATATGCTTATCGAAGGGTGGTCGCCGTCCGATGCCGGCTACATGACGATCATCACCATCACCACCGTCGGCTACGGCGAGGTTCACCCGCTCAGTCACGGCGGCCAGATTTTCACCGCCATCCTGATAATCGGCGGCGTCAGCGGGGCGCTGTTCGTCCTCAGCGCGCTGGTGGAATACGCCATCGAGGGCAGGTTCGGCATCGTCCGGAGGAGGCGACAGATGAAAGCGAAGATCGCGAAGCTCAAGGATCACTATATCCTCTGCGGCTACGGCCGGGTAGGAGAGGACATCGCCCGCGCCTTCAAGGAAGAGGGCGTCGATTTCGTTGTTGTCGACAGCCGCCCGGAGAATATCGGCATGGCCCAGGAAGCCGGCTATCTCTGCCTGGAGGGCGATGCCACCAGCGACAAACTGTTGCTTGAGGTGGGTATCGAGCGGGCGCGGGGGCTGGTGGCGGCAGTGGGGACGGACGTCGATAACACCTACATCACCCTGTCGGCACGTGGGTTGTGCCCCAACCTGTTCATCGAAGCCCGGGCCAGTAGCTCGGAGGCCGAGACCAAGCTCAAGCGGGCCGGGGCCAACCGGGTGGTCTCGCCGAACAGTATCGGCGCCCGCCGCATGGCATTGCTGGCCCTGCGCCCGGCGGTGGTTGATTTCATCGACACCGTGACCTTCCGCCGCGGGCGGGAGCTGCAGATGGAAAACATCGTCATCACCGAAAAGTCAACCCTAGTGGGGCGGACGGTGGACGAGATAAGGCAGCAGGGCAAGGTGAATATCCTGGCCATCAACCGGAAGACGGGGCGGCTGCTGACCAACCCCGCCAGCGAAGAGAACCTGGAGGCGGGTGATCGCCTCGTCATCATGGGCACCGCCGAGCAGCTAACGGCGATGGAGTCCCTGTGCGAAGGAGGAAAATGCACATGAGTAAGCCCCGAGTTGGCATCATTAACGTTACCGGCTATGCCGGGGTCGAGCTGGCTCGGCTGCTCACCGGCCATCCCGACATTACGCTGACGTCGGTTACCGGGCGAAGCGCCGCCGGGCAGGCGTTGGGGGAGGTCTTCCCTCACCTCGCCGGGGCGGGGCTGGACATCACCGCCGAGATGGGCGAGGTCGATTTCGCCTTCGCGGCGCTGCCTCATAAAGAAAGCGCGGCCCGGGTCAGCCAGCTCATTGACGGCGGCATCAAGGTGGTCGATATCAGCGCCGACTACCGCCTCCACGACGCGGCGCTCTATCCCGAATGGTACGGCTTCGACCATCCCCACCCCAACCTACTCAAGCGGGCGGTCTACGGCCTGCCGGAGCGATACCGGGAGGAAATCCGCGGTGCCAGCTTAGTGGCCAACCCCGGCTGCTACCCCACCGGGGCAATTTTAGCCCTGGCTCCGGCCCTGGAAAACGGCCTCATCGAGCCGGAGATTATCATCGACAGCAAATCGGGGGTTTCCGGGGCGGGGCGAACCCTGTCGCTTAAGACCCATTACCCCGAGGCCAACGAGGACGTCACCGCCTACGCACTAGACGGACACCGCCACCTGCCGGAGATTACCCAAGAGTTGGCACGCCTCCGGCCGGAAGCAGCGCTCAAGGTGAGCTTTGTCCCGCACCTTATCCCGATGACGCGGGGCATTCTGACCACCGCCTACGCCCCGCTGCGGCCCGGCGGGATAGCGCCCGACGCGCGGGGGGCAATGGAGTTGATTGAGCTTTACCGGCAGTTTTACGACGGGGAGCCCTTTGTCCGGGTGACGGCGCAGCCACCCCACACCAGCCACACCCGGGGTAGTAATCACTGTCTGATTCACCCCACTCTCGACCTGAGGACGGGACGGCTCATCGTGGTGAGCGCAATCGATAATCTGGTGAAGGGCGCCGCCGGTCAGGCAATCCAGAACATGAACCTGATGCTGGGCCTGCCCGAGACCACCGGCCTTGACGCTCCGGCCACCTATCCCTAGCCCCCAAAAAGTATTAAGTCTACTTAGGCTTGACAAGCACCTGTATAATATAAGTGTTTAACCCTGACATATTAAGGAGAAGGAGGGCAAACAATGGAAGCTTACTGCGTCAAGTGCCGGGCCAAACGGGAGATGAAGGACGCCAAGTCCATCACTATGAAGAATGGCAAGCCCGCAACCCAGGGGGTCTGCCCCGTCTGCGGCACCAAGATGTTCCGTATCGGCAAGGGCTAAACCGGAGCCCACGCCGGCGAGAGAGAACATATCTCCGATATAAGGCTGGATAGTCCACGATGCTGGAAATCCAGCCTTTTTGTTTATCCACCACCAGCCGCCACCAGAGCTGCCGTAGCAGCTTCAACTCAAGGCTGTTTTGTGCTATAATTTATAGTGTGACGGCCATCGATTTTTATTATACTTCAACCCAAGCGGGTGGCCCGCGGAGCTACCGGGAGCAACTTCCGGTAAGCCAGCGTTCCGCCTCCGGATTGCCGCCCTCAATTCTGCCACGCCCCTACCGTAATGGAGGTAATTTATAATTATGCCAGAGAATTCAGCAGCGATGCCGGAAGCATCCCAGAATAAGTACACCGCCAAGGACATTCAGGTGCTGGGGGGACGGGAAGCCGTCCGCCGCCGCCCGGGGATGTACATCGGCTCCACCGACCAGCGCGGCCTGCACCACATGGTCTATGAAATCGTCTATAACAGCGTAGATGAGGCCATGGCCGGCTTCTGCACCAAGATTTCGGTGACAATCCATCCCGACAACTCGGTCGAGGTCTCCGATAACGGGCGCGGCATCCCGGTCGACGTTCACCCCACGACCAAGGTCTCCGCCCTGGAAACAGTAATGACCACGCTCCACGCCGGGGCCAAGTTCGGGGGCAAGATTTACCAGGTATCCGGCGGCCTCCACGGGGTCGGTGCCTCGGTGGTCAACGCCCTGTCCACCTGGCTGCGGGTCAGCATCCGCCGCGACGGCCAGGTTCACGAGCAGCATTACGAAGTCGGCATCCCCCAGGGCAAGCTCGAAGTCGTCGGCGAGACCGAGGAAACCGGCACCACCACCCAATTCCTGGCCGATGACAAGATATTCGACGGGGTTAATTATAACTTCAATACGCTCTGCGGACGGATGCGGGAGGTAGCCTACCTCAACCGGGGGCTGGAGATATCCATCCGCGACGAGCACCGGGACCTGGAGCAGACCTACTACTTCGAGGGCGGCATCACCAGTCTGGTGCGCCACCTCAACCGGAACCGTGAGGTCCGCCACCGCCAGCCGATATATATCGCGCGCACCTTGGACTCCACCATCATCGAGTGCGCCTTACAGTACAACGACGGCTACGCGGAGACCATCTTCAGCTTCGCCAACTGCGTTAACACCGCCGACGGCGGTACCCATCTCACCGGGCTGCGCTCCGCGCTTACCCGCAGCCTCAACGACTACGCCCGCAAGAACAAACTGCTCAAGGATGACGAGTCCAACCTCTCCGGCGACGACGTCCGGGAAGGTCTGACGGCGATTATCAGCGTCAAGCTCTCCGAGCCGCAGTTCGAAGGCCAGACCAAGGGCAAGCTGGGCAATGCTGAGGTCAAGAGCCTGGTTGAGAGCGCCGTCAGCGAGGGGCTGGCCCTCTACCTGGAGGAGCATCCCGCCGAGGCGAAACGGATTATCGACAAGTGCCTGACCACCGCTCGAGCCCGGGAAGCGGCCCGCAAGGCGCGCGACCTCATCATCCGCAAGAACAGCATGGATACCGGAACCCTGCCCGGTAAGCTGGCGGACTGCTCGGAGAAAGACCCTTCGGTCTGCGAACTCTACCTGGTGGAGGGCGATTCGGCGGGCGGCTCGGCCAAGCAGGGCCGGAACCGCCGTTTCCAGGCCATCCTGCCGCTGCGAGGTAAGATTCTGAACGTGGAAAAGGCTCCCCCCGATAAGATGCTAGGTCACGAGGAAATCCGGGCCATAATCACCGCCCTCGGCACCGGTATCGACGAGGAGTTCAACCTGACGCGGCTGCGCTACCACCGGATTATCCTGATGACGGACGCCGACGTTGACGGCGCCCACATCCGCACCCTGCTACTGACCTTCTTCTTCCGCCATATGTCGCCGCTGATTACCAACGAGCACCTGTTCATCGCCCAGCCGCCGCTGTACAAGGTGAAGAGCGGCAAGAAGGAGCAGTGGGCCTACTCCGACCAGGACAAGGACGTCATCATCGAGGACTTTAAGGGCAGCCGCCGGATTGACATCCAGCGCTACAAGGGTCTCGGTGAGATGAGCGCCGAGCAGCTCTGGGAGACGACGATGAACCCCGCCACCCGCACCCTGCTCTCGGTGAACCTGGAGGATGCCGCCAGCGCCGACCACATCTTCCACGTCCTGATGGGGGATGAGGTCCCGCCGCGCAAGGCCTTTATCCAGGCCCACGCCAAGAGCGTCAAGAACCTCGACATCTGAGCGTCACGCTGGCTGTGCAGGAACTGTAAAATGCGACGATACCTGCGGACGTCTTCTCACAGAAAAAGCCGCTTCTCGCCGCTAAAAATGACGCCGTAGTTCAAGACGTTCCGAACCCGCCTTACGAAATAACGCGCAGCAGGGAGGTCACGGGGTAGCCCGCCGCTTCCAGGTTGTCGCGCCCGCCCTCACCACGGTCAACGAGGACGATAATCCGCGCCACCCGGCTCCCCGCCGCCTCGACGGCGGCCACCGCCTTGAGCACCGAACCGCCGGTGGTGAGGACGTCTTCCAGGATGGCGACCGGCGCCCCCGGCGGAAGATGGCCCTCAATCTGCCGCTTGGCCCCGTGCTCCTTAGCGACCTCCCGGACAACGAAGACCGGCCGCGGTTTGCCTGCCATCTGACTGAGGACGGCAACGGAAGCGACCATGGGGTAGGCCCCGGTGGCCACTCCCCCCACCGCTGCGACTTCGCTGTCCCCCAGCACGTCATTAATGGCCTTGCCCAGGAGATAGGCCCCCTCCGGCGACAGCGTTATCCGGCGACCATCGATGTAATAATTACTCTTGCGGCCGGAGGTCAGGGTAAACTCTCCGGTGAGAAAGGCCCCGGCCTCGCGGGCCAGTGCAGCGAGCCGCCTGACCTCCGGACAGTCAATCCCTGGCTCCAGTGTCGGTTCTTTAGCCATCAACATAACCTCCTCTAAGTAGCGCGACCGGCATGGCTCACCCGTTGTACAAGCCTTGCTCCCGGATGTAGCCAGCCACCGGCCCAGGGACAAGGGCGGTAATATCCTTTCCGTCTCTGACCCGCTCCCTGACGGTCGAGGCGCTGATATCGAGTTGCGGCCCATCCAGCAGGATAACCCGCCGTGACAAACCGGGTAGTCGCGCTTCCAGAGCCGTCAGGTCCGGCGGCAGGACGCCAGGGCGGGGGGCGGCGACCAGCATGCACAACTCAAGCAGCCGGGCCGGTTCGTGCCACTGCGGCAGCTCAGCCAGCTTATCCTGCCCGATGATAAAATAAAGCTCGGCCCCCACTCCGAGTGCCGCCCGCAGCTCGGCCAGGGTGTCCATGGTGTAAGACGGACCGGGACGCTCGATTTCCAGCTTCGACAACCGGAAGCCGTCCCGCCCGGCCAGGGCCAGTTCCAGCATCCGGACGCGGTGGGCGGCCGACGAGAGATGATTTCCTAACTTCATCCAGGGGCGGCCGGCGGGGATAAAGATAACCTCGCCAAGCGCCAACCGAACCCGGGCCGCTTCGGCAATCGCCAGGTGACCGTGGTGCACCGGGTCGAAGGTACCGCCGAGAACCCCGATCTTCACGCTTCCTCCCATATCAATACCAGTCCCAGGTGACTGTGCCGCAGCGCACCCGCGCACCCGGCGTGGCCCCCGCCTTCTTCAGGGCGGCGTTGACACCTAGCTTTTTCATCTCCCGGCCCAGCTGGGCCGCAACCGTCGGCTTTTCCAGGTCAACGCGCTCCACGATGCGCTGTAACTCCGGGGCCTCAATCACGTAAACCCCGGCCTCATGGCTAACCTTGATGCCCCCCGCCCGCGGCTGGGGACGGAAGACCTTGGGGGCCGGGACGGCCGTAACCTCCGCCGCACCCGTAATTTCCTCCAATCGCTCGAAAGCAGCCTCCAGCAACTCGGGAACCCCCTCCCCGGAAGCGGCGGCGATAAAGAGCGGCGTCACGGCAACCTCACGGAAGGCCTTCGCAATTTCAGTGCGGTGGGCCCGCACTGCCGGCAGGTCAATCTTATTGACGGCGACGAGTTGTGGTTTCTTCGCCAGCGCCGAATCAAACAGCCCCAGTTCGGTATTGACCCGCACCATGTCGGCCACCGGCTCCGCCGAGGAACCATCCACCAGGTGAATCAGCATCCGGGTGCGGGTGATATGGCGCAGGAAATCGTGCCCCAACCCCCGCCCCAAGTGGGCTTCATCAACCAGCCCCGGTATCTCGGCGATAACCACGCTCCGGTCGTCTCTCTCCATCACCCCCAGCACCGGCTCCAGGGTGGTAAAGGGATAGGGGGCGATCTTAGGATGAGCTGCCGAGACGGCGGTTATCAAGGTCGACTTGCCGACATTAGGGTAACCGATAATCCCGATATCGGCAATCAGCTTGAGCTCCAGAATCAGGCTAGCACTCTCGCCGGCCTCGCCCTTCTGGGCAATCTGGGGCGTCTGGTTGGTCGAGGAGGCAAAATGAACGTTACCCAGCCCCCCCCGGCCACCGCGGGCTACCACCACCTGCTGCCCGGCCTCGCTGAGATCGGCGATAATGGTATTGTCCCCCAAGGCAGTTTTAGGCGAAACCACCGTTCCCACCGGCACGGTAATGACCACATCCCGGCCATTCCTGCCGTGCCGCTTCTGACCACGACCCGCCTCGCCAGCCTCGGCCCGGAAGCGTCGCTTGCGCTGGAACAAACGCAGGTTATCAATACTGGCCGAGGCCTCGATAACAACGTCGCCGCCCTTACCGCCATCGCCGCCATCCGGCCCGCCGAAGGGGACATACTTTTCATGGCGAAAGCTGATTGCCCCGTCACCTCCGTTACCAGCCCTGACGTCTATCTCTGTCCAATCAAACACTTATAAGAGCTTCCTAACCTATAATATCCGTAATACCTGCGATGTTACCTACGGAATTTATTATAGTTTACATCAATTCCTTAGCAGATGTTAATCAGCTTATAATCATAATAATAGGTTTTGAGGGGTTTTCTAAGGGCAGATACCAGCAGTGATGGCGAATTTATGAGAAATTCGATTTCGCTCGGTTTCCGAGTTTTGCAAAGGCTTCGATTATTTTTAACAAAAATTTCTCGGAAATTGCAAAACTTTTAACCATTAGTAGGGAGTTTTGCCTAATTATCACAAAAACTCTGCCAATGTTACAGGAAAAAGAGAAAGGATGTAGAAGAACTCTGGGAAATTGTTAGGGGTTTTACGAACTGTGGATTTGCTGGCGAATTTCGGCGACACGGCGGCGCAGCCAGGGGCTGGAGTCCAGCTCGGCGCTGATTTTCTCACAGGCATGACGCACCGTTGACGGGTTACGGTGGCTGAACTGCAATCCGATTTGAGTAAGCGGGCAGCCGTTTTGCTCGCGGATAAGGTACATCGCTACCTGGCGGGCGAGGTTAATCTCCTTATCCCGCCTGAGGCTGATCAGGTCGCCGGGCATAAGGTCAAAACTGGCGGCGACGGTGGCGATGACCTGTGCCGGGGCGCCGCCGCCGTCGGGGTTCTTCCGGGCAATACTCTCCAGCGCCCGCAATGCCAGCTCCGGGGTGAAGGGCGCTTGGAGCAGCCGGGCGTAGGCCAGCACCCGGTTGAGGTTGCCCTCTAGCTCGCGGATGCTGTGGTCAGTGCGGCGGGCGATGAGCTCCAGCACCGCCTCCGGGAGGTAAGTATCCTGCTGCTCGGCCTTTGACCTGAGGATGTCGCGCCGAGTCTGGATATCGGGCGGCTGGATGTCGGCAATCAGGCCCCACTCGAAGCGGGAACGCAGACGTTCGGCGAGCTTGGGGATGGACTTCGGCTGCTGGTCGCTGGTGAGCACGATCTGGCGGTTGTGGCTGTGCAGCTCGTTGAAGGTGTGGAAGAAGCACTCCTCGGTCTTGGCCTTACCGCTGATGAACTGGACATCATCCAGCATCAGGATATCGACGTTGCGGTAGTGGCGGCGGAAGTCCTCGGTCCAGCCTTCTCGTATGGCGGTAATGAAATCGTTGGTGAAGCGCTCCCCGCTGAGGTAGGCAACGCGCTGCTGCCGGGCCAGGGCCGCTTGGCCAATGGCGTGGAGGAGGTGAGTCTTACCCAGCCCCACCCCGCCGCAGATGAAGAGGGGGTTATAGCTCTGGCCGAGGTTCTCGACGACGCTATTGGCGGCGGCGTGGGCCAACTGGTTACCGCCGCCGGTGACGAAGTGGTCGAAGGTGTATTTGGGGTTGAAACCAGCCGTTTCTGCCGGTGGTGCTGTTGCCGCTGGGGGCGCTGGCCCGTCCGGCGCCTGTCCTGCTCCCTCCACACGGAAGACGACCCGGGCCTCGCGGCGCGTCAGCCCGATGAGCGTTTTCTCAATCAGGGAGCGCTGGTTCTGCTCCAGGTACTCGGCGACAAAGGCATTGGGCACCCCGATAACGAACTCGCCGCCGCTATAGTCCACTCCGACGGTCTTCTCCAGCCAGGTCTGGTAGTTGTGCCGGCTGACCTGAATCTCCAGCTCGCCTAGGGCGGTATCCCATATTCGCTTAACCGATTCCTGTTCCGTCAAGATAGCATCCGTTCTGTGCCGCGGGGTACGCTCGCCGCTGGCTCGCTGAGTAACGCCGGTTCCGGAAAGGGTTTATAAAAACCCTGGAACTGGAAACGACTTATAAATAATAACAGGGGTGTCGGGGCTGGGGGCAAGAAAGGGATTTGCTGTTTTAGCGGAAATTTGCTTGTCCGGCCCCCCTCAAATCTCGCGAAAGCTCGGTATTTTGCCCGATATCTGGTTATTTAAGGCGGGATAAAGGGTTTTGAAAAAGAATGCGACCCCCGCTGTTTTTAGGGGGGAAATGATGTGGGGTAGCGTGTCTATCAGGGTTGGGACGGAAGTCGTCGGGCACCTTAAGCAAGGCTTCTGAGGTATAAATTGAGCTATTTTCGATATTTTTATCGCCTAATTGTTCCATTTTTCTCTATATTTCACCACTTTACAGCTTTTTAGCCTTCGGGGATGGCGGTTTGCCGCCAAATTTCATTTGATGTTAATATCTACTCTGGAGGTTAGCGGTGCGTATTGTATTCATGGGTAGTCCCCGATTCGCCGTTTTCCCGCTGCTGGGGCTGGTGCGGGTGGGGCATGAGGTCATTGTCTACACCCAGCCTGACCGCCCCGCCGGGCGCGGTCAGCGGTTGTATGCCTCGCCGGTCAAGCAGGCCGCTACCGAGCACGGGCTGCGGGTCGTGCAGCCGGAAGGTTTCAAGCGCTCCCCGGAGACAGTTCGCGATCTGGCCGAGTTGCGGCCGGAGGTGATTGTCGTCGCTGCCTTCGGTCAGATCCTGCCCCCGGTGGTGCTCGAGATTCCCCGGTGGGGCTGTCTCAATATCCACCCCTCCCTGCTGCCCCGCTACCGCGGCGCCGCCCCGGTCCCGGCGGCGATACTGGCCGGGGACGAGTTCACCGGGGTGAGTATCATGCTCCTCGATGCGGGCATGGATACCGGTCCGGTTTTTTGTAAAGTACAGATACCGGTCCTCGGTTATGATACCACCGCCACCCTGACCGATAAGCTCTCCCGGATTGGCGGCGCGCTGCTGCTTGAGTTGCTGTCCCGTTACCTGCAGGGTGAGCTTACCCCCCGGTCCCAGGACGCGGCTGGGGCGACCTACTGCCGCCCGGTAGCCCGTGAGGACGGGGAGATCGACTGGCGGCTGCCAGCGGTCGAAATCTGGCGGCGGGTGCGTGCCTATCACCCTTGGCCCGGCGCCTATACCGCCTGGGCCGGCAAGCGGCTCAAGATTTTAGAAGCCTTTGTCCCTGAGGAGACTTGCCCGGCGGCTCCGGGCACGGTGGTTGATCTGGGCGGTAAAGCCGCGGGCTTTGGCGTGGTCACCGGGGTGGGGGTGCTCGGGGTGCTGCGGGTGCAGCTTGAGGGTAAGCAAGCCGTCGCCGCGGCTGATTTCATGCGCGGCCAGCGCGGCTTTATCGGGGCGCGGCTGGCGTTGAGTCGAAACCCGGATTTAGAGTAAAATACTTCGTAAATAATTCGGGGGCAGTATTTAGAGTAGGGTCCCCGGTAATTCTTAACATGAAGGAAGTATCTTAATGGACGGAAGACCCGATTACGAAGCTGAGTTCGCCCGGCTGGTGGCAATCATCGCCCGGCTGCGGGGTGAGGGGGGCTGCCCCTGGGACCGGGCGCAGGACCATCGCTCGCTGCGGGAGAACCTGCTTGAGGAATGCTACGAGGTGCTCGAGGCCCTGGACAACGGGGATGGGCGCCAGCTCTGCGAGGAGCTGGGTGACCTGATGCTCCAGATAGTCCTTCATGCCCAGATTGCCCGCGAGGCTGGTGAGTTCGAGCTGGCCGAAGTGCTCCACCACATCAATGCCAAGCTGGTCTACCGCCATCCCCATATCTTCGGCTCGCTGGAGGTGGCCGATGCCGATGAGGTGACCCATAACTGGGAGGAGCTCAAACGGCGGCGGCGGGCGGATGGGGTCTCGATGCTGGCCGGGGTGCCCCGGGAGATGCCGGCCCTCGCCTACAGTCATCGGGTGCAGAGCCGGGTAGCCCGGGTCGGCTTCGACTGGAAGGATAGCGGTGACATTGTCGCTAAGCTGGCCGAGGAGGTGGCCGAGTTTAAGGCGGCCGTCACCCCGGAGGAGCGCGCACGTGAGTTCGGCGATTTGCTCTTTACCCTGGTTAATATCGCTCGCCGGGAGGGTATCGACCCCGAGGCGGCCCTGCGCGAGACCAACCAGCGCTTCTACCGCCGTTTCAGCGGCATGGAGAAGCTCTGCCGGGAGCGGGGGCTGAAGCTGAACGAGCTGTCGATCGCCGAGCAAGACAAGCTCTGGGATGAAGTGAAACTTCAGGAGAAAAAGGATGGTCGGGGTGAGAGGACTTGAACCTCCGACCTCAGCGTCCCGAACGCTGCGCGCTAGCCGACTGCGCTACACCCCGCCGCAATTCTCTATTATAGGCTGAATCGCCGGTTGGGGGCAAGTAGGAGGCCAGAGTTGCCCGAAGGGGTATAAAATCAGTTAAGATTTACGTATTGATTCGATAGTGTAGCAGACCGTACGAATGTAAAGCGGTTGTAGGTTACGAAAATAGTGTAGCAGGCAATACTAGTGTACAAGGTTCGTAGGCTATGAAACACGTGGTGGTGATTATTGATGGGGCCGCCGGGCTGCCCCTCCCCGAGCGGGGGGGCAGAACCTCGCTGGAAGCGGCGGCCACCCCTAACCTGGATGCCCTGGCAGGGTCCGGGCGGCTGGGCTTGGCGCGCACCGTGCCGCCGGGCATGGAGCCGGGCAGCGCCTGCGCCTGCATGTCCGTCCTCGGCTACGACCCCACTGTCTATTATCGGGGCCGCAGCCCCATCGAGGCGCACAGCATGGGCGTCCCGGTTAACGAAGGGGAGGTTACCTTCCGCTGTAACCTGGTGACCGTCGCTAACGGGAAGATGGCCGACTACAGCGCCGGGCATATTGTCACCGATGAAGCCCGCGAGTTGATAATAGCTCTCGATAAGGAATTGGGCGGCGATGGAGTGAGCTTCTATCCCGGCGTCAGCTACCGCCACCTCTGCAAGCTGCGTGGTCACGAGGAGACCCTGCAAGCGGTCTGCACCCCGCCCCACGATATCCCCGGCCAGCCGGTCGCGGAGTACCTGCCGCGGGGCGTCGGCAGTGATTTTCTTAAGGATTTGATGCACCGCTCCGAGGCAGTTCTGGCTGTCCAACCGGTTAACGAGAGACGACGGGCACGGGATGAAGCCCCGGCGACGACCATCTGGCTCTTCTGGGGCAGCGGCCGGGTGCCGGAGATGCCGCCCTTCCGTGAGCGCTACGGTCTCCGGGCGGCCCTCACCTCCGGGGTGGACCTGCTACGCGGTCTCGGCGGGATGATGGGGATGGATATCCTGGAGATAGCTGGCGTCAGCGACGGGCCGGATAATGATTATGCGGCTCAAGCGGCCGGGGCCATTGATGCCCTCGCCGACCATGACCTGGTGGTTATTCACATCGAGGCGCCGGACGAGGCAGCCCACGCCGGTTCGATTGACGGTAAGATTAACGCTATCGAGCGTATCGACCGGGAGGTAATTGGGCGGCTACGCGATTTTCGTGAAAATGGGTTACGACTGCTGGTAATGCCCGACCACCCCACCCCGCTCGCCAGCCGCACCCATACCCTGGAGCCGGTGCCCTTCCTGCTGTGGGGCACCGGGTTCGCCGCTAACGGGGCTGCGAGCTACAGCGAGGTGGCGGCGGGAGCTACGGGTTTATTTATCGACCCCGGTTATAGTATCATGAGCCAACTGATGGAGGTGACAGATTAAGTGGCGATAGTGGTACAGAAATACGGCGGTTCATCGGTGGCCGATGCCGGGAAGATTAAGAACGTCGCCCGGCGGATTGCCGAGGCTAAGGATGAAGGGAATCAGGTGGTGGTGGTCATCTCGGCGATGGGCGATACTACCGACGAGCTTTTCGATTTGGCCTATCAGGTAGCCCACGAGCCCAGCGAGCGCGAGCTCGACGTGTTGCTTTCAACCGGCGAAATTGTCTCCAGCACCCTGCTGGCGATGGCCCTGCGCGACATGGGTTACGATGCCATCAGCCTGAGCGGGGCCCAGGCTGGGATTCAGACCGATGCCGCTCATCGGCGGGCACGTATCCTCAATATCGACTCGAAGCGGATGCGGAAGGAGCTTGAGGCCGGCCGGGTGGTGATTGTCGCCGGGTTCCAGGGGGTGACCGGCGAAATGGATATTACCACCCTGGGACGCGGCGGTTCGGACACCACCGCGGTCGCCCTGGCGGTCAGCCTTAAGGCCGACCAGTGCCAGATTTACACCGACGTTGACGGTGTTTACGATGCCGATCCGCGTCTGGTTCCCGAGGCCCGGCCCTTTACTGAGATCGGCTACGAGGAGATGCTGGAGCTGGCC
>Ga0272441_10001935_pt1 | contig 43373 bp, 36 predicted proteins | sample SSMProp6N_FD_193582 | JGI IMG/M metagenome (GOLD analysis project Ga0272441, IMG submission 193582) | Marine sediment archaeal communities from Little Sippewissett salt marsh, Falmouth, MA, United States - SSM-Prop-6N | ecosystem: Environmental > Aquatic > Marine > Wetlands > Sediment ...
CTAATCCGGGGGCCTGCGGGCCCCCTCAAGCAGAGAGTCGGAGGCAGAGATCCAAGCCTAAAGATGGCGATCTGCTGTCCAACGATCGGGGTCCACCACACAGACCACGGCCCAATTCACCAAACCACGCCCCTGGCCTCCACGCTACTCGGACCAATCCACCTGCTTGACCCTCCAACAGCCGCCCGCCATACTCGACCCATTGGCAAAAAGTCAGGCATGATGCTGTTTGTCCATTTGGCCAATCACGAGTGTAATTGATGGACAAATGAGAGACCTTGAAGAGATCTACGATGCGGCATTGCTCGGCGAAGATATCTCGAGCGATCTGCCCAGGCTTGAGGCGATGCTCCATGAGGCGACAGACGACGACCGTTGCACTGTCGTCATGGCCATGGCCCATCACCTGATCAATCAAGGCGATTGGGCTACCCTGTTTTCGCGGGCTGAGCGTGAGCCCAACGAGATGGATCGCTACTGGCAGTACCTAGCGGTCAAAAGCAGTGTGGACCGAGTCGACATCACCCAGGCAGTGCCTGCCCTCCATCGGGCGCTTTTAGACCCTTGCGAGGGAGTTCGTCGAAGGGTTTCAGAGACCCTCGCGACCTGCCATTTGGGACAAGAGGAGCACCAGGCGGTGTCTGAGCTCTTGGATCACGAGGACTCGGAGGTCCTGGAGGGAGCGCTGGATGTGATTGGCGAGGCGGCAGAAAACCAGGACATTGGGTGGCTCGTAGGCAGGCTTCGGACGCTGGCAGACATCGAGGGACATGACAGCTATGTGCGTCAGAAAGCCTCCATGGCGCTTTCCGCCCAGTGTGCTGCGCGAGACATCAGCGCATTCGATCGCCTGTTTGAGAGCAAGAACCCGTACGTGCTCGCTGCGGCCTTTCGCAAATGGAAATCCATCGAGACGCCCCAGGAGATCGCTTGGACCCGGTTTCGTCGTGCCGTGGGAAGCGAGGATTGGGAGGTGCGTTGTGCTGCGCGTGAGGCGCTTGCCATCTACGCCCAAAGCTGCGACATCACCGCGCTGGTCGAGCTCCTTCACTCGGAGTTGAAAAAACAATATAACACGCCATTTTCCAGGATTGGCGAGGCCCTCATGTACCACTACATCCGGTCATCCGACCAGCCACACATGGTCTCGTTGCTCACAGCGATCGACCCCAATGAGGGACCACCTCCTCCCTTCGAGACCCGCTCAGGTGCTTTCGGGGCGTTGAAAGCTCTTGCGAGACAGGGACGAGGCATCACCAAAACGATGAACCTGGTCATCGACGCTCTGACAGAAGACCAGCTCCTCGACCTTCAGACGATTCCTGCCATCAAGTGACTTGTCTTCTGTTACGGCGCGGGCACGTGCATCGATGTTGGCCTGTGAAAGCGAATTCAGCGTCGAGATCTACGGGATCGGTGACTGGGACGGCACGTTCCCCGTCGCGCTCCGAGAGCACATACCGGGCAGCGGCCCGCCCGTGGAGATCGACATCGCGCTCCGCTACGCACCCACCGGTGCGAAGCCCCACGACGACGCCCTGATCGTGGCCTTTGACGACGGTGGTCTCGAGTCCTATCGGGTGGTGGTGCCCGTCGTGGTGCGCTGAGTGGTACTGGGCGCTTACCTGTTAGCGTACGTACATGTATACGACCGTAGCCGTGGTGGACCCGCCGGTTCCGACGTCGGAGCTGGACGTGTTGCCCCATGGCGGAGACTCCATGGAGCCCAGCCCCCAATCCGCTTCGTTGCACAGGCTCATGGTGTCGTAGTAGTAGGACGTGTCCGTGTGGAAGGTGATCATCCCGGCCGTGTCGGTGGAGTCATTGCAGCCGAAGCGGGCGCGCTCCGCGGCGGTCATGGAGTACCAGGTCGTGTCGAGGGTGCCAGAGCCCTGCATGTCGCATTGCTTGAGGCAGGAGTTGATGCCCGAGGTGGCGGGGGAGAACCCCAGGGCAGCTATCATGGCGCCGAAGGACGTGCCGCCGAGGCAGTTGCCATTGGAGCGGCGGAAGGCCGTGCCGGAGATGGAGTCCATGACCATGAACTCCTGGGCCGCCACGGTGTAGTAGGCCGGGGAGATGGCGTCGGCCGTGGTGGCCGGGTTGGAGTAGTCCCCGGAGGCGGTGGTGGCATACCACCAGGGGTTCGTCTGGACCCAGTGTGCCACGCCGTCTGAGTTGGAGAATGCGGCGATGAGCGTCCAGCCGCCGCCGTCGGTGGACATGTCGCAGTAGGCCTGGTAGGCGGGCTCGGCGCCCGCGCCGTCGGGGTCGAAGGTGTAGACGCCGTCGGTTGTGCCCGGGGCGGAGTTGAGCAGCGCCAGGCAGGTGTTGGGATCGGAGCACTGGCTGTAGTCGAAGCCGCAGGCCCCGTCGCAGGCCAGGGACCCGGCGTTGTAGCCCAGGTCGGCGCAGGAGGCGCCGCCCAGGTCGGCTCCGTCGCAGTCCTCGCCGCACTCGGCGGTGGCGTTGCCGCAGACGGGCAGGGCGCCCGTGCAGGTGTTGATGTTGATGGTGCAGAAGCTGGTGCAGGTCGGCGTGCCGCTCGGGTAGCAGTAGTCCGCGCAGGTGGCCCCGCCCAGGTCGGCGGTGTCGCACTCCTCGCCTTGCCCGGGCTCCAGGACGCCGTTGCCGCAGTTGGGGCAGCAGTCGCCGGGGCAGAGCTGGCAGGTCTCGCCGTGGGCGGTGTCGCAGGCCAGGTCGCCGCACACGAACTCGATGTGGCAGATGTCGTCGCAGCCGTCCCCGGGGGTGTTGTTGCCGTCGTCGCACTGCTCGGTGGCTTCCCACAGGCCGTTGCCGCAGACCGCCACGCCGTCCTCGTCCTCGCAGTGCTCGTTGCAGCCGTCCCCGGCCACGGCGTTTCCGTCGTCGCACCCCTCGTTGGCGTTCAGGACGCCGTCGCCACAGTCGGGGCAGCAGTCGGCGTGGCACATGGCGCAGGTCTCGCCGAGGGCGGTCTGGCAGGAGCCGTCCCCGCAGGGGCAGCAGTCCTCGGGGCATATTGGGCAGGTCTCGCCGAAGTTGTCCTCGCACACGCCATCCCCGCAGGTGTACTCGGTCTGGCACGTGTCGCTGCAGCCGTCGAGGTTGGTGGTGTTGCCGTCGTCGCACTGCTCGCCGGCCTCCCAGATGCCGTTGCCGCAGGTGGGGGTGCCGTCCTCGTCCAGGCACCCGGCGCTGCAGCCGTCGTTGTCGGCGTTGTTGCCGTCGTCGCACTGCTCGGTCGGGTCCAGGACGCCGTCTCCGCAGTCGGGGCAGCAGTCGTCGTGGCACAGGGTGCAGGTCTCACCCATGGCGTCGTCGCAGACGCCGTCTCCGCAGGGGCAGCAGTCCTCGGGGCAGGCCGGGCAGTTCTCCTGGCGGTCCGTCTCGCAGAGGCCGTCGCCGCAGACCCACTCCAGGATGCACCCGCTGCTGCAGCCGTCCCCGGAGGTTGTGTTGCCGTCGTCGCACTGCTCGACGCCCTCGACGAGGCCGTCGCCGCAGAGGAGCTGGTGCACGCACAGGTCGCTGCAGCCGTCGCCGCTCGTGTTGTTGCCGTCGTCGCACTCCTCGCCCACGTCGGTGACCCCGTCGCCGCAGTAGTACCAGCGACAGTCGGTTCGGCAGGAGTTGGGCACCGTGTCACTGTTCATGGCCAAGCCGTTGTCGCACTCCTCGTTCCCTTCGGTGACGCCGTTGCCGCAGACGGAATGACTGACCGGTTGAGCCGCAGGACAGCCCGTGCCTGGAAGCAACGTCCCGATCACCAGGACGCAAGCCGCAACAGCGCTGTATCGTTGGGTTTTCATGGTCTACCTCTATGGCATTTTCCCCAGGGTCCGGATCATAGCACAGGGTCGGGCATGGGTGTAGCGCCCAATTTGTGGGAAAAAGAGTAGCGGTGGGCTACGGCATGGCGCCGGGCTCGGCCACGAGGATGTCGTCCACGTGGGGGCCCGTGTAGGTCACGCTGAGGTCCGAGTAGAAGGAGAAGCCGAGCTCGATGGTCTGCCCGGCGTACGCGGTCAGGTCGAAGTCCACCTGGGTCCAGGCCGACGGGAACGCGCTGGTCTCCTGCCAGCACTGGTAGGAACCGTGTGTGGTGTTGTAGGCGGGCGTTGGGTTGGGCAAGTGTGACCAGCTGGCGCCCGCGTCGGTGGTGATGAACACGGCGAAGCCGTCGCAGCAAAGCTCGGTGTCGAGGTACATGAAGAACCGCAGGGCCGGCGCGGTGGCGACCGTCAGGTTGATGGGGGGCGTGACGGCTCGGTCCACGTCGTAGGTGTCGTAGTTGGCGTAGGACCCGCCCAGGTTCGTTGCCATGGCATAGGAGCCGCTGTAGGCCGAGGGCGGTCCGTCGCCGGCGCCGATGGTGCCGATCTCCCACTCGCCCGTGCCGAAGCTCCAGGTCCCGTGGGTGGAAGGATCCTCGAAGTCCTCCCAGAAGTACCAGAGCAGCGCCCCGCAGCCGGAGAGGTCGTAGTCGCAGGTCCCGTCGCAGGCCAGGGTCCCGCCGTCGAGGCCGAAGGTGTTGCAGGTGTTTCCCCCCAGGTCGGAGCCGTCGCAGCTCTCGCCGCACTCGATCGTGTCGTTGCCGCAGATCGGGAGGGTCCCGATGCAGGTGGACATGTCCAGGGCGCAGTAGCTGGTGCACGAGGGTGTGCCCCCGGTGTAGCACGCGCTTTCGCAGGTGAGCCCGCCGAAGTCGCTGCCGTCGCACTCCTCTCCCTCGGTGGGCTCCAGCGTCCCGTTCCCGCAGCTCGGGCAGCAGTCCGGAGGACAGATCTGGCAGGTCTCGCCGAAGCTGTCCTCGCACAGGCCGTCCCCACAGACGTACTCCACCTGGCAGGCGTCGTCGCACCCGTCGCCCGGGGTGGTGTTCCCGTCCTCGCACTGCTCGCCGGCCTCCCAGATGCCGTTGCCGCAGGTGGGGGTGCCGTCCTCGTCCAGGCACCCGGCGCTGCAGCCGTCGTTGTCGGCGTTGTTGCCGTCGTCGCACTGCTCGGTCGGGTCCAGGACGCCGTCTCCGCAGTCGGGGCAGCAGTCGTCGTGGCACAGGGTGCAGGTCTCACCCATGGCGTCGTCGCAGATGCCGTCTCCGCAGGGGCAGCAGTCCTCGGGGCAGGCCGGACAGTTCTCCTGGCGGTCCGTCTCGCAGACGCCGTCGCCGCAGACCCACTCCAGGATGCACCCGCTGCTGCAGCCGTCCCCGGAGGTTGTGTTGCCGTCGTCGCACTGCTCGACGCCCTCGACAAGGCCGTCGCCGCAGAGGAGCTGGTGCACGCACAGGTCGCTACAGCCATCGCCGCTCGTGTTGTTGCCGTCGTCGCACTCCTCGCCCACGTCGGTGACCCCGTCGCCGCAGTAGTACCACCGACAGTCCGTTCGGCAGGAGTTGGGCACGGTGTCGCTGTTCATGGCCAAGCCGTTGTCGCACTCCTCGTTCCCTTCGGTGACGCCGTTGCCGCAGATGGTCAGGGGATCCGCTTCCGCCGGGGAGCAGCTCGCGCCCGGCAGCGCCGTCCCAATCACCAGGGCGCACGCCGTATACATACTGAATCGGTAGATATTCATGTCCGGCCTCTCCGTTGATGCCCAGGGCTTTGATTTTATCACGGGCCGTGGTGGACGTGTTTGCGATATTTGTTGGATTTGTCAGGTGGCCTGTCTAGCGGGAGACCGGGGGCAGGATCTCCGGCTTGCCGGGGACCACTCGGTACTGGATCATGGGTGGGCTGGCCACCGGGCAGACGAAGGAGCAGATCATGCAACCCAGGCACTTGTCCTCGTGCATGACCGGTCGGCGCTGGGTTTCGTCCCAGCCGAGGCACTGGCCGGCGGCGTCGTGACAGACGATGTGGCACTGGCCGCAGCCCACGCAGCGATCCAGGTCGTAGTCGGCCACACCCTGGCTGGTGAGGTCGAACTGGTCCGTGGGTACGATGTTGGGCAGGGCCTTGCCCACGATGTCGTCCAGGCTGTCGACGCCGCGGTCGGCGAGGTAGAAGTCCATGCCCTCGAGGATGTCCTCGATGATGCGGTAGCCATAGTGGATGACGCCGGTGGTGATCTGCAGGGTGCCCGAGCCCACGAGCAGGTACTCGATGGCGTCGATCCAGGTCTCGATGCCGCCGCAGCCCGACAGGGGCAGGCCCAGGTCGCCGGCCTGGGCGAGCTGGGAGATGCACCGCAGGCCGATGGGCTTGACCGCCGGGCCGGAGTAGCCGCTCATGGCGCCCTTGCCCGCCACGTTGGGGCGCGGCGTGAGGTCGTCCAGGCCGATGCCCGACAGGGCCTGAACAGTGTTGATGGCCGTGAGCCCGTCGGCGCCGCCCTCCTTGGCGAACCGGGCGGTCTCGGTGATGTCGGTGATGTTGGGCGTGAGCTTGGCCAGGACCGGTAGCCCGGTGGCGTTTTTGACCTCGGCGGTGAACTCGCCCACGAGGGCCTGGGCATGGGACACCTTCATGCCGGACCCCTCGACGGTCATGTGCGGACAGGAGAAGTTCAGCTCCAACATGTCCGCGCCCGCGTCCTCGGAGGCCTTGGCCAGGTCGCGCCACTCCTGCTTGGTGAACCCCATGATGGAGGACACCACGACCTTGGTTGGCCAGTTCTTCTTGAGGTAGGCCAGGTCGGCGAGGTTGTCGGCCATGGGCCGGTCGGAGATCTGCTCGACGTTCTGCAGCCCCACCAGGCGATCGGCGTGGTAGTCGTACCCCGCCATGCGAGGGCCGGGGTGGATGATCTTCTCCTTGCCCGCGCCGATGGTCTTGAACACCACGCCGCCGAACCCTGCGTCGAAGGAGCGACCCACCATCTCGCCGGTGTTGGACACCGGCGACGAGGAGAGCATCACGGGGTTTTCGAACTTCACGCCCAAAAAGGTCGTCTCGAGTCGCTTGTACTGCGTCATCGCCCCAGCTCCTTTTTCAGCTCCCCTTCCAGGTCCCGGCGGATGGCCGCCGCCGCGGCCTTGCCGTCGCGCACCGCCTTGGCCACGATGGAGGCGCCGCGCACGGCGTCGCCGCCGGCGTAGATGGGCAGGTCCGCCGAGGCCCGCATGTCCTCGTTGACCTGGATTCGCTCGCCGTCGCCGATGGTGAGGGCGTCGAGGTGGCGAATGGTCGGGGCTGGCTCGAGCCCGATGGCCTCGATGATGAGGTCCGCCGCGATGGTGTGCTCGGTGTCCGGCAGGTTCTCTGGGCGCCGACGCCCGCTGGCGTCGGGGTCTCCCAGGCGCGTGCGAACGACCCGGGCGCCGGTGACCTTGCCGTCAGTGATGACGTAGTCCACGGGCTGGGTGAGGATCACGAAGTGCACGCCGTCGTCCATGGCGAGCCGCTTCTCTCCCGGCGATCCGGGCATCTCGACAAAGGAGCGCCGGTAGACGATTGAGACGTCCCGGGCGCCGGCGCGCTTGGCCGTGACGGCGGCGTCCATGGCGGTGTCGCCGCCACCCACCACCAGGACCTCCTTGCCCGTCAGGCCGGCGCGGAGCTCGTCCTTGTCCTCCTTGGCCTCCATCAGGAAGGTCAATCCGTCCACGAGGCCCGACCCGTCGCGATGCGCTACGTTCAGGGTGGCGCAGTGCCATGCCCCCGTCGCCACGAACACCGCCTCGAACCCGTCGGCGCCAAGCCTGTCCAGGTCGGCCTGGCTCTCCACGGCGGTGTCGAGGCGGAATTTCACTCCGAGGGCCCTGACGTCCTCGAGCTCGCGCTCGAGGAACTCCCGGCTCAGCCGGTGGTTGGGGATGCCGTACTGCAACATTCCGCCGGCGGCCGCCTGCTTCTCGAAGATCACGGCCGAATAGCCCGCCTTGGCCAGGTCCGCGGCGCAGGCAAGCCCCGCCGGTCCGGAGCCGACGATGGCCACCCTGTGACCGTTGGGCTCGCCCGCCTCCAGCGGGTTGAAGCCGATGTTCCAGGCGTGCTCCACGATGAACCGCTGGAGCGCGCCGATGGCGATGGGCTCGTCCAGCCCGGCGGCGGTGCACCCCTGGGCGCACAGAGAGCAGGTGGGGCAGACGACGGCGCAGACGCCTCCCATGATGTTGCGTTCCTTGATCACCTTGGCCGCGCCCTTGAGGTTCCGAAAGCGCAGCTTCCGGATGAACAGGTCCGGGGCGGTAGAGGCGGGGCAGCCCGCGGCGCAGGGGGCGTCGTGGCAGAGGAGGCAGCGGGACGCTTCTGCCAGCGCCTGGTTCATGGTCAGTCCTGGTTCCATTGCTCAGACTCCACTTGCTTGATGACGCGGCGCCTACTGCGCCAGGTTCTTGAGGGCCTCGGCGCGCTTGCGGTCCTCCTTGACGAACCGCTTGAAGGTGCGGTCGAGGCCGCCCAGCAGGTTCACCGCGCGGTCGGCGGCGTCGCCGTAGAACCGCGCCGACAGGTCCTCCAGCCCGGCCAGGGTCCCGAGGATCCCGGCGGCGTCGTCCGGGAGCGTGGTGGGAGGCAGGTACTCCCCTCGCGCCATGCCCGACAGCGGCTGTAGGACCACCTCGTTGAGCCGCTCCCGGGCCAGGCGCTCCAGGTCACCGACCCGGCGGGCATGCTTCCTCGACATGGCGGCAAGGGGAGCCTGGTGCTCGGCCAAGGCGGGGAGCCCGGCGGCCTGGTCCTCGAGGTCGGCCGCGGTCTGGTCCAGGGCCTGCGCGAACTTCAGCAGGGTCCCGAAGGACGTGATCTGGGGAAACTCGATGGTCATGCTACAGCCACCTCGTGATGACCACCTTGCGATCGGTGAAGAAGTTGATGGCGTCCTTGCCCTGACCATGCAGGTCCCCGAAGAAGGAGTCCTTGTAGCCACCGAAGGGGAAGTACGCCATGGGCGCCGGCACGCCGATGTTGATGCCGATGTTGCCGCCGAGCACGCGGTAGCGGTACTCCCGGGCGGCCTTGCCGCTGGTGGTGTAGATGGAGGAGGCGTTGCCGTAGCGGCTGGAGTTGATCAGGTCGATGGCCGCGTCCAGGTCCGGTACGCGCACGATGGAGATGACGGGGCCGAAGATCTCCTCCCGGACGATCGATGATTCCGGATCGCAGTGGTCGAAGACCGTCGGGCCTACGAAGTAGCCCTTGTCGTAGCCTTCGACCCGGATCCCACGCCCGTCTAGCCGCAGGTTGTTGTCCTCGGCGGCGCCGGCGTCGATCATGGAGACCACGCGGTCATAGTGGCGCTTGGCGGCGAGGGGACCCATCTGGACCGACTCGTCCAGGCCGTAACCGACGCGTACTTCCCGCGCCGCGGCCACGACCTGGTCCACCGTGGCGTCTGCGTCGTCTCCCACGACCACCAGCGCCGCGCCGGCGAGGCAGCGCTGACCGGTGTTGCCCAGACAGGAGCTGACGATGTTGGGTAGGCAGGCCCCCATGTTGGCGTCGGGCATGATCGTGAGGAAGTTCTTGGCGCCGCCCTGGCACTGGACGCGCTTGCCGTTCTGCGCGGCGCGTTCGTAGATGTACCGGGCGATGGGTGTGGAGCCCACGAAGGAGATCCCCTGGACGCGGCCGTCGTCCAGCAGCCCGTCCACGGCCTCCTTGTCTCCGTGCACCATGTTGATCACGCCCGGCGGGAACCCGGCCTCGTCGATGATCTCGAAGATGCGGTCCTGGGTGACGGGCACCTGCTCGGAGGGCTTGACCACGAAGGTGTTGCCGCAGGCCACCGCCGAGGGCCAGAACCAGAAGGGCACCATGGCCGGGAAGTTGAAGGGCGCCACCGCGGCGAAGACCCCCAGGGGCTGCCGGATGAACTCCTCATCGATGCCCGGGGCGGCGCCGTCTTCGAGGTTCTCGCCCATCATCAGCGATGGGATGCCGCAGGCGAACTCCAGGTTGTCCACCATGCGACGCACCGACCCGCGGGCCTCGTCGATGACCTTGCCATGCTCTTGGGTCACGATGCGCGCCAGCTCCTCGTAGTGCTTCTCGAACAGCGCCTTGAGCCGGTAGATGGGCTGGACGCGGATGTTCGGCGGCGTCTCCCGCCACTCGGGGAAGATGTCCTGAGCCGCGTCCACGGCGGCGGTGACCTCAGCCTTGGTGGACAGGGGCACGGTGGCGATGACCTCGGCCGTGGCCGGGTTGATGACCTCGCCGTTGCGGGTGGAGCTCGAGTCCACCAGCTCGCCGTCGATGTAGTTCCGGACGCGCCCGTACTGCTCCTTGACCACGGGCAGCAGGTTTGTGTTGTCGCTCATGAGAGTCTCCTCGCGGGCGTGGGCTCGCGCCCCGCCTCGTCAAATGCAAGCCTTCAGTTGACCCGCGCCATGGCCTTCGCGATCTTGTCGATGCCTTCGGCGATGTCCGCCTCGCTGGCGAGCATGGGCGGCGCGATGCGCAGCACGTTGCCGTAGAGGCCGCCCTTGCCGATGAGCAGCCCCTCGGCCTTGGCCTCCTCCATGAGGGCCACGGCTTTGGCCGGGGAGGGCTCCTTGGTGGCGCGGTCCTCCACGAGCTCGATGGCGAGCATGAGGCCCATGCCGCGGACCTCGCCCACCCAGGCGTGGCGCTCGGCGAGGCGGTCCAGCCCCGCCCGGAGCTGGGCGCCGCGCTCCTCTGCGCGGTGGGGCACGTTCTCGCGCTCTATGGTTTCGAGGGTGGCCAGGGCCGCGGCCATGGCCACGGGGTTGCCACCGAATGTGCAGATGGTCAGCCCCTCGAAGCTTTTGGCCACCTCCTCGGTGGTCACCGTGCAGCCGATGGGGTAGCCGTTGGCCATGCCCTTGGCGTAGGTGACCACGTCCGGCATCACGTCGAAGTGCTCGAAGCCGTTCATCTTGGTGCCCGTGCGGCCGAAGCCGGTCTGGACCTCGTCGGCGATGAAGATGCCGCCATACTTTCGGATGATCTCCGCGGCCACCTTGAAGTAGTCCTTCGGGGGCACGATGAAGCCCCCCACGCCGAGGATGGGCTCGGCGATGAAGGCCGCGATCCGGCCGCAGGTCTCGGTCTGGATGAGCTCCTCGATGTCCCGGGCGCACCTCAGGTCGCACTCCGGATAGGTCAGGCCCATGGCGCAGCGGTAGCAGTAGGGCGCGTGGGCGTGCTTGATGCCCGGCACCTGGGTGGGCAGGACGCGCCAGGCTGCGTGGGCGCAGAGGTTCATGGTCAGGATGGAGCGCCCCGAGTAGCAGTGGCGGAGGGCGACGATGTCGCCGTTTCCGCCCGCGTGGGTCTTGGCGAGGATGATCGCCGTCTCGTCGGCCTCGGTGCCGCTGTTGACGAAGAAGGATCGGTTGAGCCCGGCGGGCAGGATGGACGCCATCTTCTCGGCCATGGTCACGATCGCCTCGTTCGGATACAGCGTCGACGTGTGCCCCAGGGTTTGCATTTGCTCGATGATGCGCGCGTTGATCCCCTCGTGGCAGTGGCCGAGGCTCACCGTCAGGATGCCGCCGAAGAAGTCCAGGTACTCCACCCCGTTGACGTCGGTCAGCCGCATCCCCTTGCCCTTCGCAAAGGCGATGGGCTCTTTGTGGTAGTTGATGACGCTCGGGAAGAGGAACTCGGCGTGCTTGCCCATGATCGTCTTGTAGTCCATTGAACTGCCTCTGCTCTACCGGACGAATGCCGGTGGTTTGCGGACGAGGAAAGCGCCGTCGCCCGGCTTCCCGACGAACTCGCGGTCCCGCACGATGACCTTGCCGCGCAACAGGGTCGTCACGGGCCAGCCGGTGCACTTTGTGCCCTCGAAGGGGTCGTAGTCGCACTTGGAGGCGTGGGTCTCGGCGCTCATGGTGACCTTGAGCCCGGGGTCGAAGAGCACCACATCGGCGTCGTACCCCTCGGCCACCTTGCCCTTGCGCCCCTCGAGCCCGAAGATCCGCGCCGGGTTCTCGCTCAGCAGGGCCACCATGTGGTTGACGCTGAACCGACCCGCGCCCACGCCGTTGGTGTAGGTCAGCGGCAGCAGCGCCTCGATGCCGGGCATGCCGAAGGGGATGGCCTTGTAGTCGCCGTTCCACATGGCCTTCTGCTCGCTGGTGAAGGTGCACGTGTCGGTGGCCAGGACCTCCACGGTGCCGTCGGCGAGCCGCTCCCAGAGCCGCTGCTGGTCGGCGGGCTTCCGGATGGGCGGGCAGGTGGCGAAGTGGTGGCCGTCGGGCCGCTTGAACAGCTCGTCGTCCAGCAGCAGGTAGTGGGGTCCGGTCTCGGCGTGGACCTTGATCCCAGCCGCTCGCGCGTCCCGGAGGATGTCCGACGCCGCCCCGGTGGACATGTGGAAGATGTACAGGGTGCCCCCGGCCGCCTCGGCGAGGTTGATGGCCCGGGCGATGGCCTCGGTCTCGGTGATGTCGGGCCGGGTGAGGGTGTGCGTGTAGCACCCCGTGAGCCCGTCGCGGTCCGCCTCGGCCTGGAGCAGCTCGATGAGGTCGTTGTTCTCGGCGTGGACGCCCACCATGCCGCCGTACTTCGCGGTCTCCCGCAGGGCGGCATAGAGGTCGCCGTCGTTGGACTGCCAGCCCTGGCCCTTGTAGATCATGAACATCTTGAAGGTGGGCAACCCAGCCTCGATGATGGCCGGGATCTCCTTGGCGCGCTCGTCGTTCCACTCGGTGATGCCGGCGTGGAGGCCATAGTCCACGCACACCTTGGGGTCGGCCTCGGCCCGCCGGGCGGCGACGGTTTCCAGAACGGACGCCGGCTTGGCCTGGATGGCGAAGTCGATGAAGGTCGTCACGCCCCCCAGGGCGGCGGCGCGGCTGCCGCTGGTGAAGTCGTCGGCGCTCACCGTGCCGCAGAAGGGGAGCTGGAAGTGGGTGTGCACGTCCAGCGCCCCCGGCAGCACGAGCTTGCCGCTGGCGTCGAGCTCCTCGGCCCCCCGAAGGCCGTCGGCCACCGTGACGATCTTTTCGCCCTGGATGCCCACGTCGGTCTTTTGGGTCCCTGTACCGGAGACGACCTGTCCCCCCTTAATCACGAGATCGTACTGCATGTCTTCTTCTCTCCTAAGGCAGCTGTCGCACCATGTCCTCGTAGGTTTCCGGCCGGCGGTCGCGATAGAACTGCCAGGTGTTTCTGACCTCTTCGATCAAACCCAGGTCCAGGTCGGCCGTGACCAGCTCGTCGCCATCCTCGGAGCCGTTGGCGATGATCTTGCCCCGGGGATCGCAGAAGTAGCTGTCGCCGTAGAACTTGCCGATGTTCCAGGGCGCCTCGGTGCCCACGCGGTTGATGGCCCCCACGAAGTAGCCGTTGGCCACGGCGTGGGCGGGCTGCTCGAGCCGCCACAGGTACTGGGAGAGGCCGGCCACGGTGGCCGAGGGGTTGAACATGATCTCGGCGCCGTTCAGGCCCAGCAGCCGCGCTCCCTCGGGGAAGTGGCGGTCGTAGCAGATGTACACGCCGACCTTGGCGTAGGCCGTGTCGAAGACGGGGTAGCCCTCGTTGCCGGGCTTGAAGAAGAACTTCTCCCAGAAGCCCGCCACCTGGGGGATGTGCTTCTTTCGGTAGCGGCCCAGGTAGGACCCGTCGGCGTCGATGACGGCGGCGGTGTTGTAGTACACGCCCGTCATGGCCTTCTCGTAGATGGGCACCACCAAGACCATGGAGTGGTTCTTGGCCAGCTCCTGCATCTGCACCACCGTGGGGCCGCCCGGGACCTCCTCGGCGAGGCCGTACCACTTCACGTCCTGGCTCGGACAGAAGTAGGGGCCGTTGAAGACCTCCTGGAAGCAGAGGATCTTGACCCCCTCGGAGGCCGCCTTCTCCACAAATGGCAGGTGTTTTTCGATCATCGCCGCGCGGATCTTCTCCACCGGCTCGCCGCTGTCCAAGGCGTTGGCGCACTGGATCAGACCGCACTTCACCACTTTCGACATTATGAACTCCCGTGGCTGTTGGTTCGCTTCTTGAATCGAGGAAACTCCGTGTATATCATGATTCCTTTGCAGATTACAAAACCTGTCGGAGAGAGCCAGGATGACGAATAGAGCCTGTGTTTTGGGAGCGGGGAACTCAGCCCATGTCACGGCGGGTCTCGTGGCGAGCCTTCCGGACTGGGAGTGTCATGTTTACGCGCCGCGAAAGGACCGGGCCCAGCTGTGGCGTGACGGCATCACCCGGGGCGGCCTTCGGGTGTGCTATGGCGCCGATGATGACAACCTCGTCGTGTCGGGCAGCCCGGTCAGGGTGTCGCGACGGGCAGAGGAGGTCATCCCCGGCTGCACCTTGCTGATCCTGTGTCTCCCGGCCCAGGCCTACGAAGAGAACCTCCGCGCGGCGGCCCCGTACGTGGACGAAGGGGCCGCCATCGGCACCATCTGCGCTTCCAACGGCTTTGACTGGTGCGTGGACGAGGCCATGGCAGGGCGGGGCGGGGCAGGCCGCTCGCCGGACTTCTACACGGTCTTTGCCCTGCAGAACCTGCCCTGGGCCTGCCGCGTCAGCGACTACGGCGTGGCGGTGGACGTGCTCGGCACCAAGCCCTTCATGGAGGTGGTGGGCCGGCCGGCGTCGGCGCTTGGCGACCTGTCCGGGGTGCTCAGTCGCCTGGTTCGTGTCCCCTGCCGGGCAGTCGAGAGCGGCTTTCTCGGGGTGGGGCTGTCGAACATGACCCAGGTGATCCACCCGGCGGTGATGTACGACAACTTCGGCGACTGGGACGGCGAGACGCCATACGACCACGTGCCCCTCTTTTACCAGGGCCTCAGTGACGAGGCCGCCGACAACATGACCAGGGTCTCCGACGAGATCCAGGCCGTTCGCGCGGCCCTGGAGAAGCGCGCGCCGTCGGTGGACCTGTCGGTGGTCCACCACGTCTGGGACTGGTGCGATCGCGCCTACGGCAGGTACATCACCGACGACTCCACCCTGCGCACGCGCTTCGCCTCGAACCGCGCCTACGTGGGACTGACATGCCCGATGCACCCGGACCCAGGCGGCGGCGGTGGCTTCATCCCGGACTTCGAGGCGCGGTATCTCACCGAGGATGTCCCCTACAACCTCGTGCCCCTCAAAGGCCTCGCGGTGCTGTGCGGAGTGGAAACTCCCACGGTGGACCTGCTGCTCACCTGGTGCCAACGGGTAATGGGCAAGCGGTACCTGGTAGACGGCGCCCTAGACGGTCCGGACGTGGCCGAGACCTTCGCACCTCAGCGCTACGGCTACCACAGCCTCGACGATCTCCCGGAGATCCGCGACGCGAGGTAGCGGGAGGTCCCCGGGGAGCCAAGGGGCTAGGGCAGCATGGGTCCGATCACGCTCTCTGCGTCGCCGGCGCTGATGCCGCTGGAGTAGACGTACTCCATGGTCTGGGCGTTCAGGACGGCCTCCCAGGGGAAGTAGATGTACCCCTGGGAATCCGGATACCAGTACAGGTGGCCGTAGAGCACCTCATGCGCCTGGGGGGTGGAGTCGACGTAGAACTTGCTCAGCGGGATGGTCGGATACTGCGCGGCATAGGCCTGACAGTCGCTGAGGCTTGCCGGGCCGTGGCTGCCGTTTTCACCGAGCACGATTGCGATGTCGAGGCCCGTCTGATGTGCGTTGTAGTACTGTCCTACAGCCGGAACCCGGCTGTGGCAGGCACTTCACCAGTCGTGCGTGGCGACGAACCACAGGGCGTTCTTCCCAGAAGCCACGCTGGCCATGGTCACCGGCTGGCCCGTGTCGCAGCTCGTGAGCGAAAAGTCCGAGATGGTGTCCCCGACGCAGGTCCCGGGGTTCGTGCAGGCCGAGCCCTCCTGGACGGATTGGCTGAAGCTGTAGCCGTCGAAGCACCAGGTCTCGCCGCCCGGCACCGGGGTGGAGATCGCCGTCGACTCGTCGATGGTCACCTCGCGGAAGATCACGTTGTGCATGGTGGCGGCGAAGACGGAGCCGATTCCGCCGATGGACGTGATCTCCACGGTGCCCGTGTCGGCGTAGAAGAGCTTCTCGGGGCCGGTGGACGCGTTGGTGTTGGCCATCAGCAGCGGGCACAGCCCGCAGGTCTCGTAGTTGTGGTTGCCATTGAGCTGGAGGTCGTAGGTCCCGGGAGTGGACGGGCCGCCAAAGCTGGGCCAGATCTCGACATACACGACATCCGCCGGGAGGCTGGCAGCGCTCATGCCCTGGTAGAACATCTTGTTGGCCGTGGAGGTGGCGACCTCCGCGACCGCGGTGAAGGTGTTGAAGTCGCAGTCGCCACCGCCTCCGCAGTCCGCCGGGCAGTTGATCGCGGTCTCACCCGCGTCGCAGGTTCCGTTGCCGCAGGTGTTCGCGGAGCAGTCCGCCGGGCAGTTGGTCGCGGTCTCGCCCGCGTCGCAGGTTCCGTTGCCGCAGGTGTTCGCGGCGCAGTCCGCGGCGCAGGTCAGGGCGGTTTCGCCGAGCTCGCAGACGCCGTTTCCGCAGACCGAGCTGGAACAGTCGAAGGGGCAATTGCTGGTGTTTTCCCCGGCTTCGCAGACCGAGTTGAAGTTGCACGACGAGGTGCAGTACGGATCGGTCGCGCAGTCACTGTCGGCGCAGTCGACCTGTCCGTCACCGTCGTCATCCAGAAGATCCCAGCAGTTGGTCTCTGAGTCGACGCCGTTTCCACCACCCTTGCAGTGCAGTGTCGTCAGACACAGGACGCCGAGCGCGAGTGCCGAGTACCGGCCTATTCCGAGCATACCGTCCACCTTTCTCTGCCGTTGCTTGCCAGTTCCTTCGATACATTCAACGAGCGCCTGCCCGAAGAGGCGCTCGGTTTCGCGTCAAGCCGTCACCGCGGCATTATCTCGTGATATCGACCAGCGGGTCAAGATGAACCTGAGTGTGTACATGGGAATTTTGCATCGGGGTGGCTGTCCGCTGGCGAGCCCGGGTTCTGTGGGGCCCCGAACCCTTGGCCCAGGCCCCGACCATCACCGCTTGAGATAGCGCACCCCCCGCTTCTGGTGGGCTCGTAGGAGGGTGTCGACGAAGGCGCCGTCGGCGGCCAGGGCCTCGGGTGGGTGTACGCCTGGAGACAGGGGTGCGGTCCCGGCGAGGATGTGTCGCGCGCAGATGGCCGCGGGGAAGCCCGTGGTGCGGGCCATGGAGGTCTCGCCGCGCTCGGTGTCCGTGCGGTCGAGCAGGTCCCACACGATGCGTTCGGGCGTGCCGTCGGGCGTGCCTTCGATCTCGATGCGCATGACCGTGAACTCCTTGGAGCCCTCGTGCTGGAACCAGGCTGGATCGAGCAGGGCAAAGGTGAAGTCGCGCACGTTCACCGACCGCCCGCCCAGGGTGATCTCGCGGTCGTCGAAGAACCCCGTGTCCCGGAGGACGCGGATCCGGTCGGCGTGGCCCGGGTAGCGGAGGGTCTTCTCCTCGAGGTGCGGGCAGTCGACGGTGTCGACCATGGAGCGGAGCCCGTCGGTGAGGAACCCCTCCAGGGTGCCGACCTCGGGGAATTCGAAGAGTTCGGGGTCCGACAAGGCAGGGCGCACGCGCGGCCGCCCGCCGCTGACCAGGCGCGCCGGGCGGGTGTACTCCTCCACCACGTCGATGGGCGAGAAGGGCGCCTCGTACTCCCAGGGGAGCCGCCGCACCACGGGCAGCCCGCCGACCAGGTACCGGGCGAAGGTGGCCGGCGCGAGGTCGCGCACGCCGCGGGCCAGCAGGACGTTGCTCATGCCCGGTGCCACGCCGATGTCGTACAGGACAATAAGCCCCTTGTCCCGGGCACGGTGGGCCAGGGGACGGGGATCCTCGGGCATGAAGGAGATGTCCACGTAGTGGGTCGACGCCTCGATGACCGCCTCCATGGTCTGCAGACCCAGGGCGCCGGGCAGGGCGCCGATGGCGAGGTCGTAGTCTGCCGCCAGGTGGCGCACCCGGGCCGGGTCGCCGAGGTCCGCGGCGCGGGTGGCGAAGCCGTGGCGCTCGCCGAGCCCGGCCAGGTACTCCTCGCGCACGTCCGCCACGGTGACCTCGATGCCCGGGTCCTCGTGCAGGTCCCGCGCGATGACCCGGCCCACCCGGCCGGCTCCCAGAACGATGATCTTCGGCACAATCGACCTCCGTGGTCTCGACGATTCGGGAGGGAGCCTAGCCAGGCCCTTCGGCGGGGTCAACTCCTGGTAGCCAACACCGGCTTTTTGGCGCGGTTCTGATCCCGCCCGGCGAGGGGCTTTCCCGAAGGGCATCACGAGAAAGCGGCGCCCTTCGAGGGGCCGGGTTCAGGTGGGTGTGGGGGGGGGCGAGGGTGCGGAATTCAACGCAGAGGTGCGGGCTGCCTACGGGTGGACGCCGAGGCCGTCGAAGGTGTCGACGGCGAAGCCCGTCCACTGGGCGGCCGGGTCGAAGACGTTCGAGGAGTCCACGTCACCGAAGGTGATCGCGGCGTTGCGGCGCAGGGTGGCGTTCTGTGTGACGGTGGGCGCGGTTCCCCAGAAGGACCCGGGATCAAAGCCCACCTGGCCGATGGAGTCCACGAGGACGCCGTCGCAGTACAGCTCCAGCGCGTCGTCGCCGTTGAAGTTTACCGGGGTGGTGTTGAGCTCGTCGCAGTACGCGGCCAGCGTGGCGCTGGCCGATGCGTGGCAGACGACATAGGTGTCGTCGATGGCCAGGTACATCGAAGGGAAGGTGTACGTCCCCGACGGCGTCGCGGAGCCATTGTTGTAGCGGCGCACCTCGCAGATGCCGAGATCGAGGTTTATCCCCGAGGCGTTGAAGAACTCGAGGGCCTTGTTGTTGCTGCTGCCTTCGACGTACTCGCTGAAGATGAGCGTACCCGGTGCGGGGGTCGAGATCATGTCGCCCGCCTCGGCGACGGTGTAGGTGTTGTCCACGGTGTCGCAGTAGGTCCAGGAGATCCCGCCGTTGCCAGAGATGCGATAGGCGAAGTCATAGGGAGAGCCCGCGGCGGCGGGCACGGTCATCCCGCCCATGTACTCGTCGTTGGCAGCGTCGCTGAAGCCGGGGTTTGCAATGGTGGGGTACCAGGTCCAACTTGCGAAATCCGTTGTGGGGTCCGAGCCATCCGGTCCGACGCCCACCTCGGCGATGATCGCCGGGTCGGTGTCCGGCCCGGTGGTCTGGTCCGTGACGCCGGCGATGTAGATTCGCCCGTAGGCCATCTCGGTGGCCCCCTCGGTGGCGGTGACGGTCGTTGGCCACTGGAGTTTGCACCAGCCTACGGGGTACGAGATCGAGACCGTGATCGTCGGATCCACCATGGTGTAGGCGTCGCCGTCGGTGAAGAAGGCGATCAGGTAGGTCGAGCCCGCGGCGAAGGTCACGGTCGTGCTGGCGGTCTTGCTGTTGTCGGTGACGCAGTCCAGCTCGGCGTCTAAAGGCGCGCAGGCCGTGCCGTCGAGCACCACCAGCCGGGAATAGGCAAAGGTGGAGGTGGCGTTGGTGGCGCTGATCACGTGCGTGCCCGAGGTCGCGGCCGTGTACTCGTACCAGATCGCGTTGGTGGGGGTGCCCCCGCAGCTGAATGCAGTGGGCGGGTCGGCATCGAAGGTGCCGGTCTCCTGATGGGGGAAGGTCGCGGCGGTGATGTCGATGGGCATGGTGCAGTCGTCGCCGGGACCCAGGGCGACGAAGGAGATGTCGATCTCGGGGTCCACCATGGTGTAGGTGTCCCCGTCGGTGAGGAAGGCGATCAGGTACGTGGACCCAGCGTACATCACTGCGGACCCGCTCGCGTTCTTGGCCATGCTCGTGTCGCAGTACAGCTCGGCGTCGTAGGGGCCGCAGGCCGTGCCGTCCAGTATGACGAGAGTCGCCCAGGCGTCGGTGGTGGTGTTGTTCGTCGCGTCGACGGTGTACACGCCCGAGGTGCTCGGCGTGAATTCGAACCAGACCGTGTTCGTGGGGAGGGACTCACAGGAGAAGCCCGTCGCCGGGTCGTCGTCGAAGGTGCCGGTGAGCTGGACGGGGAAGGTCGCTCCGCTCAGGTCGGTGGCGCTGGCGCAGGTGGTGCCCGGGGGGATGGCGATGCAGGCCGTGGTGTCGTAGCCGGTGCAGTCGGTGGCACAGCCCAGGGTGCCGCCGCCGAACCCCTCGGTGAGGCAGCTGGCGGTGCCGAGGTCCGTCCCGTCGCACACCTCGGTGCCGTTGATGGTGTCGTCGCCGCAGATGCCCACGCAGGCGGTGGTGTCGAAGGCGCCGCAGTTGGTGGCGCAGCCGAGGGTGCCGCCGTAGAAGCCGTGATCGGTGCAGTCTTCGTTGTTCAGGTCGGACCCGTCGCAGACCTCGGTGCCCTCGATGGTGTCGTTGCCGCAGGTCTGGGCCGGGGTGCACCCCGTGGTGATGTAGCCGTCGCAGGTGGCGTTGCAGGCCAGGGTGCCGCCGCCGAACCCCTCGTCCACGCAGGTCTGGCCGTCCAGGTCGGTGCCGTCGCAGACCTCGGTGCCTTCGACCAGGTCGTTGCCGCAGCCCGGGCCGGTCACGCAGATCGCGTCGGCGGTGTCGTCGCAGGACTCGCCCGTGTCAGCGCAGTCCGTGTCGTCGGCCCAGTAGTAGCAGCCGTCGGCGTCAGTGGCGCAGACCTGGATGACGTCGCCGTCGCACTGGCTCTCGCCCATGGCGCACTCATCGCTGCACACGCACATGCCGTCGGTGCAGGTGGAGTTGGCGCCGCAGACCTCGGTGTCGGTCCAGGCCAGGCATCCGTCGGCGTCTTCGGTGCAGGTCTGCACCGTGTTTCCCAGGCACGAGGTGGCGTCCAGGGTGTCGCAGGGGTTGACGACGTCGCTGCAGGCTCCGCTGTCGTCGTCGGAGCAGGCCGAGGCGCCGAGGGCCATGACAGGCACCACCAGCCACAGCACGGCCAGACGGGAGCAAAGGTTGTGTCTCATGATTGTCCTCCAGGGTTTGGGTACTTCTTCGGTGTAGCCTTGGTCTTGCTTTCAGCCGGGCAACATCCCGCCATCAGAGGGGCAAGTCAACCCTCCTCTTTTTTGCATTCCGCCGCACAGAGTAATTGCCCTTTCACCGGGTGATCGCAGGGTCGAGGCGACAGACCGCGCGACTCTTCGGTTGCCCAACGGTTTCAGGGCATTGGCTCCCCTGATCATCGGACCAACGGTCTCATCGGTCTTTCAGATCGAGGTCCCTGTGCTTGGCGGCGATGGCGTCGGCCAGGTCTTCGATGCGCCGCAGGTCGTCGCTGTTGGGCAACCCCTTGGCCAGCACCGGGTCTAGAACCTCTACCTTGAGGTTGGGGATCATGCCCGCCAGGATCTCGACGGATCTTCCGCCCCAGCTGTACGAGCCGATGATGGACAAGAACCTGGCCTTGGGCCGCAGGGCGTTGGCCAGGAACGCCGCGTAGGCCGCAGCCGGATGCGGGCCCGCCAGCACGGTGGGTGTGCCGATGACGATGGTGGCGGCGTCCACCAGGCTGATGGCCAGCTTGCCGATGTCGGCAACGGGAAGCTCGTACTGCTCCACGCCCACGTTTCGCTCCATCAGGGCGTTGACGAGGTAGTCCACCATGAGCTTGGTGCTGTTGTGCATCGACACGTAGGGCAGGACCACCAGGTTCTTGGGCTCGCCTTTCGTCCAGTCGTCATAGGCGTTCATGATGAGCTCGGGCCGGTCGTAGATCTGTCCGTGGCTCGGGGCGATCAGGGCGATGTCATGGGACGCCAGCTTCTGGAGGTTCTTGGCGATCACGGAGCTGAAGGGCAGCATGATCTCGGCGAAGTAGCGCTTGGCCGCTTCGCGCACCCGGCCCTCGTCGTTGACGTACAGGTCGGAGGAGGCGATGTGGGAGCCGAAAAAATCACAGGAGAAGAGGATCTTGTCCTCGCGGAGATAGGCCACCATGGTCTCGGGCCAGTGGACCCAGGGGGTGTAGATGAACTCCAAGGTCTTGTCGCCCAGGGAGAGGGTCTCTCCGTCGCTGACGACGACGAGGCGATCCTCGGGGATCCGCAGGAGGTCCATCAACATGGGCTTGGCTTTTTTGGAGGTGAGCACCTGCGCCGCCGGGTACCTGTCCAGGACCGCCCCGATGGAGCCGGAGTGGTCCTGCTCGGCGTGAAGCGAGATCACATAGTCGACCTGGTCCACCTTCTCGAGCTGGGCCATCAGAATGTGCGTTTTGGTCGGGTCGACGGTGTCGATGAGGGCGGTCTTTTCGTCCCCTTCGATCAGATAGGCGTTGTAGCTCGTCCCGTCGGGCAAGGGGATCAGCGCGTCGAAGAGCCGGCGATCCCAGTCGACGGCCCCCAGCCAGTGAACGCTGTCGTGTATTTTTCGGGGTTCCATGGGCTTCTCCTCGTTTGGCTGCCGGTGATCACAATCGATACACGCATGGGGCCCGCGCAACAAGAGGTCATCGATTCAGGGCGCCGATCCCCCCGGCCCACGACCTGCCGCCCGCGGTGCGCTGGCTCGAAAAACATGGGCTCCATGGGTTCCATTGACCGCTCGGCGACCCACCGGTAAGGTGGCCGGGCGGGCCGTCTGGTCCGTCTGGTCCGTCTGTAGGAGGAGTGCAGTGCGTGCTATTTCATTCGGTGGGTTCCTGGTGCTCTGCCTGGGCTGGGTGGGTGTCGGTTGCGAGGTTGGTGATTCCGGGGACTTGGACCGAAACACCCTCCGGGCTCCCATCATCAATGGGAACCTGGACACGACCCACGACGCGGTGGTGGCCGTGTTTCTGGGCATGGGGGCCTGCAGCGGGACGATCATCCATCGGGACGGCGGCAACGCCTGGGTGCTGACCGCGGCGCACTGCGTGACGCCCAATCCGCCCCAGGCTGTGGCCCAGGGCGACGACTACGACAACCCGGTCGCCACCTATCCGGTGGCAGACTATGCCTACCACCCGGCCTACAGCGGGCCGGGGGGGCTCTTCGACTTTGCGGTGGTGCGCATCACCGGCGCCACGGCCGCCACGCCGGTGATCCCGGCCTTGACCCCGGCCGAGGACACCCTGGCCGCGGGGACCCTGGTTCGCCACCTGGGCTACGGGATCACCTCGTATCCCAGCGGGTACACCACTGAGCGACACGAAACCACCAACACGGTCAACTCCGTCTCGGCGTCCTACTTCGACTACCTCCAGCCCACCTCCGGCCCCTGCTCGGGTGACAGCGGCGGGCCGGCCCTGACCGTGGGCGGCGCCGAGCGTGTGGCCGGGGTGATCTCCGGTGGCGACCAGACCTGCAGCCAGTACGGCGTGAGCGGGCGCGTGTCGGCGGTGTACGACTCGTTCATCATGGCCTTCATCAATGGCACGCCCATCACCATGACCTGCGACGAGTGCTTCACCGGCGCCACCTCCGGGTCGGGCGCCTGCACGGCGCAGGTCAACGCCTGCTTCGCCAACGCCGACTGTGACGCGCTCGTGAGCTGCATCGACCCCTGCGTGACCCAGCCATGCGTCCAGGGTTGCATCACGGCCCACCCCAGCGGCTACACGCTGTATCGCGCCATCTACGACTGCGTCTGCACCACGGCGTGCACCACTGCTTGCGCCGGAGACGCTCTGTGCACGCGCGGCCAGGGAGAGCCGTGCAGCACCGGGACCGACTGCGACAGTGGCTTTTGCGCCGACGGCGTGTGCTGCTCCGAGACCTGCCTGGGGCAGTGCGAGGCCTGTGATCGGGCGGGCTCCATCGGGCTCTGTGGAGCGGTGGTGGGGGCGCCCCATGGCAGCCGTCCCGCCTGCGCGGACGACGGCTCGGTCTGCGGCGGGTCCTGCAACGGCACGGTCCGGACCGACTGCACCTACCCCGACGAGAACAGCCCCTGTCGGGCCCTGGGCTGCGTCGACGGCGTGGCCACACCCCTGGCGGCCTGTGACGGCGCCGGCTCCTGTCCGCCCGCCACGCCGGTGTCCTGTGCGCCCTACCTGTGTAACGGGGACGTCTGCGCCACCTACTGCGTGTCGGGCACCGACTGTGTGGCGGGCTACCTGTGCGAGGGCGGGGTCTGCGTGGGCACCGGCTGTGTGGGAGACGAGGACTGCCCCGGGGACCTGGTCTGCCTGGACGGCACCTGCGGTGAGCCCGAGTGCCGCACCAACGACGACTGCGCCGCGGGCGCGCTGTGTGACGGCGGGGTCTGCGTAGAGGCCGAGTGCGTCACCGACAGCGACTGCACAGGCGGCCTGGTCTGTCGGGACAACGACTGCGTGGTGGCGCCGAGCATGTCACCCGGCGGCTGCACCTGCTCGGCCGCCGGAGGTCCTCCACCGCTGCCCCTGATCATCTTCGTCCTGGCCGGCCTCCTGTGCCGCCATCGGAATGTGCGACAGCAACAGGCACACCGATCCGAGCGGTAACCGACTGGACGTCGTAGAGGCGCACGGGCAGGCTTGAGCCGGGGACGCATGGCTGTCCGTACGGCTGTCTGTGCGGCTGCCCGTGTGGCTGTCCGTATGGCTGCCCGTGCGGCTGCCCGTGTGGCTGTCCGTATGGCTGTCCGTACGGCTGTCTGTACGGCCTTTCGGTCACTGGCTGCGACAGGTCGGTCACTGGCAGGTCAGTCGTGGTGGGCAAAAAAACGTCCGCCAGTGGCGTTCTTACCGGCGACGTGCTTGAACGAGCCGGAATGAGATCGTGATCTCGGAGGAGCCGAGTTGGCCGTCGATGAAGACGGTTGCGTGGTTGGGGCAGTGTTCTGGCGCGGCGCGTGGGGCCGCCGTATGTTGTACCCATGCAGCCCTCCAGTGATTCCGGCGATCCGCGATGGGTGCACCGCTCGAACCTGCGGTCCGTCGTGGTGTGGATCTGGGTGGTGGGGTTCGCACTGCTAGTCCACGGCGGCTGGATATTTTGGCAGACCTCGGTGCGGGTCGAGCGCGACGTTTAGATCGTGCGCAGCAGCGGTGTGCAGCGCATCCGCATGGATGGTGAGGTGTACTCGCAGGACGAGAACGTCCGCATTCTGAAGCGTCGCCCCTGGTGGGCGGCCCTTTTGCCGCAAGGGCCCAGCAGGCCGGCAGGCTCCTGCGGCGGCGATTCTGGTTGCGCCGCCGCTTCGCCCGGTGAGCCTACTCGTACTGGATATCATCAAGCAGCAGGGGTACCCCATCGCCGTGGGAGACGGTGACTGAGGAGAGCTCCGGGGCGCTGCAGATGGCGGCGATGTCCAGGGTGATGGCGGTCCACTGGTCGTCGACGGTCTGGTCGTGCTCGCCGCAGCGACCGTCTTCGTTGGCCGGGGCCACGTTGATGTTGGAGGTGCCCTCCAGCGTTCGCGCCCACACCGTGAGGGTGTCGAAGGAGCTCGTGGGGAAGGCCTGCCAAATGTAGAAGTGCACGCCGTGCCCGAGGCCCATGTTGTCGATGCGCAGGCAGGAGGCGGAATCGTTGTGGCAGCCTTGGTCGACCTCGCTCAACTCCGTGTCGCCCCAGGGGTTGGGCATCCAACGGTTGCCGGGCGTGCCGCCCCAGTCGTCGCCGTAGACCAGGCCGGGGGGCTCATACAGGCACACGCCGGAGGGGGGTTGCAGGTCATCGACCTGGGCGCCGATGTCGTGCAGCAGCCCGTCGCCCCCGGGTTCGACCGTGGTGAAGGAGAGCACGTTGGTCCCCTCGACCACCTGCCCCTGGGCCGACTCCACCCGGAAGACCACCCCGTCGCCGTCGCCGGGCTCGGGACCCTCCAGGATGCTCCACCGACCCAGGTCCCGCTCCAGGGGGATCCAGGAGCCGTCTGGAGTGGCTCGCACGGCCGCGTAGCGGACAGGGACACGGTGGTTCACAAAGGCCAGCTTCAGGTAGCCCCACTGGTTCCAGTCGCCGATCTGCACGTGGATGTTGCCGGTCACCGGACAGGGTACGCGTCGCACCACTGCGGCCCCGCCACCGTCAGTTTGTAGGGCCTCGTTGGACTCGGCCGACAGGTCGAAGTGCAGCATTTCCCCGGCGCACACAGGGTTGCCCTCAATGGGGCACAGGTCGTGCATCATGATGATCTCAGTGGCCCAGGAGTTGGAGACCTCCCAGCATTCCCCGCATCCCTCTCCGGGCTCGCCTTGGTAGGAGCCGCCGGCCCAGGGTTCGGCCATGGCGAAGGTCAACCCGTTGCGCACAAACTGCGGCAGGATCGATAGATCTCGATTGAACCCACACCAGGCCCGAGCCGAGGCCGTGTAGTACGTGAACCGTACGTCGTTGCAGTCAGGACCCACGGTGGTGTTCACGTTGCCGTTCCAGTTGCTGTTGGCGCTGCTTCCGTCGTCGTCGCCACACCCCATCGCCACCAGCCCCGCCCCCACAAGAATCAGAAACCGCCGTCTCGCCATGAGTCCACCCTTTCGTCGTGTATCGACCAGCCTACCGGAACTGACGGCCGCCGTCTGCATCCACACGCGAGCGACAGGACAACGCAGACCTGCAGCCGGAGCATCGCCTGTGGCCACGGGCAGTGGTTGTTGCCCCACACTGCAATTCACCTGCGGCGGCGGTCCCCGAGGAGCTAGAGCCCGTCGACGCTGAACGGGTGTGGATAGGGGTACGGTGTGTAGTCGATGGCGTCGTCGGCAACCGAGGGCGCGCGGAGAAAGTGGTCGCGATCCACCTGGATCTCCTCGGCGGAGGTGAGTCCGGGGTGGGAGGTGATGTCCCACACCTGGCGACGAGTGTCGCCGAGCTGGAGGGAGGGGGCCCCGCGGATTCACTCCGCTGGGGCGGGGACCCGCGGAGGTCCCCTCTACGGTCAGCTAGCGAAGCCTCTGTACAGACGCAACCGTTCAATGGAACAGCAGACGCTATTTGACAACTTCAAGCGTCCGCTGACATTTGTGGGGACAAGGTGACGCGGAGGGGCGCTACCGAGGATTGTCGCCGCCCGCGCTTCCCCTCACAACGAATTCTACGCGCGCCGGGTCTACTTGGCACAACGCGCCCAATCTGTTTTACTGCTGCTCACACCACGGATTGGAAAAGCTCATGAATCGGACAAGATCCCCCTCTGGGTTGACTGCGATGTTGACCACCGTCGCCCTCTTCGCAAGCCTTGGCTGGGCCTGTGGCGACGACGATGACAACAGCAACAATCAAAACAACGTGCAGCAGGACGCCGCGATCCAGAATGACGCCGCGCCCCAGCAGGACGCCGCGCCCCAGCAGGACGCCGAGGTTCAACAGGACGCCAGCACGACACCGGGCTGCGAGGGGCTGCAGACCGGCAACAACACCTTGACGGTGGACGACCTGCAGCGCCAGTTCTTCCTCACCCTGCCCAGTGACGCCGACACCGGTGGCCCCTTCCCGGTGGTGTTCAACTATCACGGCCTCGGCGACACGGCCGTGAACATGAACAGTCTGCTCTCCGGTCTGGTCAACACCCCGGACTTCCACTTCATCCTCGTCACCCCCGAGGACACGAATTTCATGGCAATGGGCATGATGAACATCGACTGGGACGTGCTGGCCGTCCCGGTCATCGACGACAACATCGAGATCAAGCTCTTCGACGCCGTCCTGGCCTGCCTCGAGTCCCGCTGGGGCGTGGACGAAGACGCCATCCATGCCGTGGGCTTTTCCATGGGTGGATTCCTCACCGACCTCATCGGCGTGACCCGCGGTGGCGTGCTCGCCTCCATCGCGACCTACTCCGGCGGCTATGGCTCCAATACGGCCAACACCTCCGAGTTCGGCTCGCTGGGCAGTCAGGTCAACTGGCCGGCTCCGGCGCATTCGCGGACCTATCCGCAGCTGTTCATTCACGGCGGGACCTACGACAGCTACAACGCCGTGGTGGCCACGCTGCAGTTTGACACCTTTGCCGCAAACGACGTGAGTTATCTCAACGGCATGGGCCACGACACGATCATCTGCAACCACGACATCGGGCAGTACACCCAGCCCGGGCAGGGACACACCATTCCCTTTGGCGTCAGCCACATCGAGCCCTCGGACGTGGTGACCTTCTTCAAGGATCACCCGAAGACCGTCGTCGATTCGCCCTACGCCTCTGGCCTGCCTGTCGGTTGGCCTGCCTACTGCAGCTTCTCGGCGGGCAACTAAGCGTCCGCCGCAAAACAACTAGACGATGCAGGACGTTGAGGCGCCCTGTATCGACCGACTTGACGATTCGCGACCCCAAACCTCCGTCCTGGATGGTGCGAATACCATCGTCACCAACCAGCCCACGGAATGGCGCCCGCGTGTCCTCGAGTGAGCGCATTCCATCATACAACCTGCCTCTGGCGTCTGCTCGGACATGGATTGCGGGACGAAGCGTGGTGCGAGAAGTCCTGCGAATGCAGGGCCGACGGGACAATGGCGATGGGCAGCCCGACGCGATATCATGAGGGAATGAGGAGCGGCGCGATACGGTCGGGGCCTGCATGGTTTCTGACCTGTGCCTTGCTGGTGATCCCTGGGAGGTGCAGCAACGGTGTCTTGTCCTTCGCGGCGCCCGGGTCGACCGAGGGTACGCCAGCGGCGGTGCCCCTGGGGCGGGCGGGCTGCGTCCCGGACTGCCGGGGCAAGGGCTGCGGCACCGACGGCTGCGGGGGGCACTGCGGCAAGTGTGCCCAGGGCGAGCTCTGCCTGGCCGCCCGGTGCGTCAAGAACACCACGGTGGCGCTGTGCCGGCTGGTCGCCGGCCACTGGAAGGGCGCGATGCACGCCCGCCCCGTGCACCATCTGGAGGGCCGGATCTTCCTCAAGGGCAAGGCGTGCCGCGGCAGGCTCAAGGTCTCGTACAACCTGCGCCGCAAGGGGCGCGCCTGGGTGGTCCAGGAGTTCGTGGTCACCTTCACCGGCACCCACATGCGGATGCGGGGCGTGCGGCTCTCTGCCAAGAGCTCCAACAGCAACTACAACCTGGATCGCTTCTCGGGTAGGCTCGACCGGAAGCTCAAGCGGTTCTCCGGCCGCAACCGCGACGTGCGCGGATCTGTCAGCCACTTCGTTCTCACCCGGAAGTGAGCCGGGCGAGCGGGCGCTGGCACCCGGGCCATCCACACCCAGGGCGATCGAGCTCTCCTGAATGTGGTGCTTGTATGCACATTCCTCTGTCATCTCCGCGGAAGCGGAGATCCAGATGTGGGCGAATGCGCTTGTGCTCCATGGATTCCCGTTTCCACGGGAATGACGGATAGCGCTCACGAATGGATTCCCGTTTCCAGGGGAATGACGGATAGCGCTCACGAATGGAGAACTCGATACCACTGCATCCACACCCTTGACGCCTGGCTCAAATCGGATTATTGGTGATCGTTCTGGTGGCTTGGTCCATGATTCAGGGTGGTTGGATACACCCTAGCGGAGAGACCATGGAAGGGCTCGGCAGGCACATTTTGGCGGAATTCTACGGGTGTGACTTCGAGCGACTCAACGATCCCGACCTGCTCGGGCGGGCGAGCCTCGACGCGGTACAGCGATCCGGCGCGACGATCATGAGCCACCACACAAAGACCTTCGAGCCCCATGGGGTGAGCGGCGTCGTCATCATCGCCGAGAGCCACCTGTCGTTCCACACGTGGCCCGAGCACGGCTACGCGGCCGTGGACTACTTCACCTGCGGGGATCGCATCGACATCCACCTGGCCGTGGACGTGATGGGTGAGGCGCTCCAGGCCGCCCGGTCCGAGCGGACCCTCCACTGGCGGGGCACGGACCTGGCCGACGAGCCGCACCGCCCCGCCGTGGGGCTGGAGGCGCGCCCGCCGGAGCGCCCGCCGGAGCGCCCCCGGATCTCCGACCACGCCGCCGATGAGGAGCAGTGGGTGACCGAGTACCACCTGGATCGCTGCACCGGGCGGCGGCAGCTCGGATACAGCTACCTGGCCCAACAGAGGGTGGTCCGCGAGCGGAGCGGGTTGCAGGACATCGCCGTGGCCGAGAGCTCCATCTATGGTCGGATGCTGTTCATTGACGGCTACCTCATGACCACCGAGGCCGACGAGTTCGTCTACCACGAGATGCTGGCGCACGTGCCGCTGGTGCTACACCCGGATCCCCGCCGGGTGCTGATCATCGGTGGCGGGGATGGCGGGCTGGTGCGGGAGGTGCTCCGGCACGACACCGTGGAGCGGGTGGACCTGGTGGAGATTGACGACCAGGTCATCGAGATCAGCCGCGCGCACCTGCCCGGTCACGCGGTGGGCTTCGACGATGACCGGGTGCGGCTGCACATCCAGGACGGCGCGGACTTCGTCGGGCTGGCCGCGCCGGCCTCCTATGATGTAGCCCTGGTGGATTCCACCGACCCCATCGGCCCGGCCCGGGTGCTCTTCGAGGCGCCCTTCTTCCGAGCCCTCCAGCGGATCCTCCCCCCCGAAGGTCTGGTGGCGGCCCAGTCCCTGTCACCCTGGGTCCAGGCGGCCGAGCAGCGGGACCTGTACGGTGCGCTGGGCGCTGTGTGGCCCCACGTGCTGACCTACCACGCCACGGTGCCGACCTATCCAGGCGGCCTGTGGACCTTTGCGTGCTGCAGCAACGGCACCTTGGATCTCACGGACTTCGACCGGGCGCGAGCCGCGCGGCTGGGAGACCAGTGCCAGTACTACACGCCCGAGCTGCAGGTGGCCGCCTTCCACCTGCCGCGGTTTGTCATGCGCAACACCGTGGAGATCGCCCAGGCCCACCGCGACCGTGATCGTGACCGCGACCACGATCGTGACCGTGACCGCGACCGCGACCGCGACCGCGACCGCGCTGGCGCCCTCGCCCCAGACCAGGACCAGGCCCCTGTCCCGGCCACGGAACGCGCGCGCCCCCGCGTCCGCTGATCCTTCACGCAACGGGCGAAAACCCATAGACAATTCGCGCGGGCCGTCCTATATGTATGGCCATATCCGTAGAAGAGCGCCTCCCATGAACTTCGACCTGACCGAGGAGCAGCAGATCCTTCAGCGAACGGTGCGGGACTTCACGCGCGACCGCGTGGCGCCCCTGGCCGAGGAGGTCGACCGGGACCATCGCTATCCGGCCGAGCTGATCGCCCAGATGGCCGAGATGGGGCTGATGGGGGTGACCGTCCCCGAGGATCTCGGCGGCGCCGGGATGGATCCGGTGTCCTACGTCATCGCCGTGGAGGAGATCTCCGCGGGCTGCGCCTCCACGGGCGTCATCATGAGCGTGAACAACTCGCTGGTGTGCGACCCGATCCTCAAGTTCGGCACCGCCGAGCAGAAGCGGGAGTTTCTGGTTCCCCTGGCCTCTGGTGACCAGCTCGGCTGCTTCGGCCTGAGCGAGCCCGAGGCCGGATCCGACGCGGCCGCCCAGCGGACCACGGCCGTGGATCGCGGCGACCACTGGGAGATCAACGGCACCAAGAACTTCATCACCAACGCCCACGAGGCCGACGTCTGCGTGGTCATCGCCATGACGGACCGAACCCAGGGACACCGCGGCATCTCGGCCTTCATCGCGCCGATGAAGGGCGAGGGCGTGTCCCTGTCGCCCAAGGAGGACAAGCTCGGGATCCGAGCCACGTCCACCAGCCAGATCATCTATGAGGACTGCCCGCTGCCCAAGTCCGCGCTTCTCGGCGAGGTGGGTCAAGGGTTCAAGGTGGCCATGTACACGTTGGACTGCGGGCGCATCGGCATCGCCGCCCAGGGGCTGGGCATCGCCCGGGCCGCCCTGGAGACGTCCCTGCGATACGCCACCGAGCGCAAGGCCTTCGGTACGCCCATCTGCGGCCACCAGGCGATCCAGTTCAAGCTGGCGGACATGGCCACCAACCTGGACGCGGCGCGCCTGCTCACCTACCGGGCGGCGCTCCGCAAGGGCCAGGCCGTGCGCCACTCCAGCGAGTCGGCCATGGCCAAGCTCTACAGCGCCGAGGTGGCCAACGACGTGGCCCGGGACGCCGTGCAGATCCTCGGGGGCTACGGATATCTGCGTGAGTACCAGGTGGAGCGGAACTTCCGCGATGCCAAGATTCTGGAGATCTACGAGGGCACGAACGAGATCCAGCGTCTCGTGATTGCCAGCGCCCTGTTGAGGGCTCGAACCTAATGGGGGTGGGCGGCGCCAGTGGCGACCGCCGGAGGAGGACACATGCGAGGCACGATGAGCCGTTTGATGTTGTCGGGATTGATGGCGATGCTGGCATTGGGCTGCGGCCCCAAGGAGAGCGCCGAGCCCGAGCGGCGCGGGGTGGATCAGCCGCCGCCGGTCCGCACGGGCCCCCCGGAGAAGCTCATGAGCCCGGAGACGCGTCCCCTGGTGGACGCGGTCTTCGCGGCCCAGAAGGGGGAGATCGAGCGGTGCTACAACGACTATGTCAGCAAGACCGGCAAGACCAAGCTGCGTGGCCACGTGATCATCGCCGTACGCATCGGCTGGCGGAAGACGCCGCTGAAGGTGTGGTTTTTACAGAACACGTTCAAGGAGCCCAAGCTCAACGAGTGCTTCCTCGAGAAGGTCCGGAAGTGGATCTTCCCGACCTGGGGCGGCTGGATGGACTACTCGTTCCCCAAGCTGATCCTCGAGGAGCTGTAGGTAAGCGAGCGGCCCGCCCGGCGAGGCGGGCCATGATGGAAGGAGCCCGTCGTCGATGAGAGTCCCCAGTTGCGTGATCGCAGTGTCCCTGGTGGTCGCCGCCCTCGTGGCAGGCGGCTGTGGACCCAAGGAAGAGACCCACAAGCCCCGCTCGGGCAACGACAGCGCCGCCGGCACCAACGGCGGCGGTGGGGCGGAGGTTCCGCCGCCGCGCCGCCCCGGGGACGGCATCCAGATCAGCGGAATCAAGGGCACCATCGACGCGCGCGCCGTGGAGAGGGCGCTGGGCAAGAAGACCCGCGCCGTGGAAGCCTGCCGCAACAAGCACATCGGCTCCTTGAGCTATGTGGGCGGGGAGATCACGTTCTTTTTCGAGATCGGCATGGACGGCGTGCCCACCAAGGTGTTCGTGGAGAAGTCCCAGCTCGGGCATTGGCAGATGGAGGCGTGCATCCTCGGCGTGGCCAAGAGCCTCCGGTTCGTCAAGCCCAAGGGCGGCAAGGCCGAGGTGCGCTACACCATGGCGCTGGCCAACAACGGCACCGACGCCAAGGACTGGGACGCCGACAAGGCCAAGCCCACCCTGAGGAAGAAGCGCGGAGCCCTGCGCGCCTGCCGCAAGGGAGGCCAGCCCAAGGGGTTCACCCTGACGTTCTACGTCCTCCCGGGCGGCAGCGTGAAGACCGTGGGCGTGACGTCCTCGAAGCCGCTGCCCGCGGGGTTCGCGGCCTGCGTGGCCAAGGTCGTGCGGGCGCTGACCTTCGACGACCCGCTGGGCTCGGTGGCCCGGGCGACGTACGAATACTAGGACGGCGACCGGCTTGACCGGACCGAGCCACGAGCCCCAAGAGGACGACCATGGACCTGGATCTCACCACCGAGCAGGAGCTCATCCGCGACACCGCCCGCCGCTTCGCCAGGCAGGAGCTGGCCCCAAAGGCCGCGGAGCGGGACGCGCAAGATCTGTTTCCCACCGAGGAGCTGCGGGGGCTGGCCGACATCGGCCTGTTGGGCGTCAACGTGCCGGAGGAGTACGGCGGCATGGAGGCCGGCGTGGTGGCCTACAGCCTGGTGATCACCGAGCTGGCCAAGGCCTGCGCTTCCACCACGGTGGCGGTGGCGGTGACCAATATGGTGGCCGAGGTCATCTGTCAGTTCGGCACCGAGGACCAGAAGCAGCGGTATGTGGGAGGCATCACCGAGGGAGACCTGCTCAGCGGCTCCTTCGGCCTGAGTGAGCCCCAGAGCGGCACGGACGCGGCCGCCCTGCGCACCCGGGCCGAGCGCGGGGACGGCGGCTGGGTGCTCAACGGCACCAAGCAGTGGATCACGTCCGGGGACGTGTCCGGCGTCACCGTGGTCTGGGCGAAGACCGACCCGGACAGCGGGCCCCGGGGCATCACCTGTTTTTTGGTGGAGAAGGGCACGCCGGGGTTTTCCGTGGGCCGCCACGAGGACAAGATGGGCCTGCGCGGCTCGTCCACGGTGTCGCTCATCTTCGAAGACTGCTTCGTGCCGGACAGTGGGGTGCTCGGCAACCTCGGGGATGGATTCAAGCTGGCCATGGTCGCCTTGGACGGCGGGCGCATCGGCGTGGCCAGCCAGGGGCTGGGCATCGGCCTGGCCGCCCTGGCCGAAGGGGTCGGCTACGGTCTGGAGCGCAAGCAGTTTGGCAAGCCCATCGCCACCTTCCAGGGGATACAGTGGATGTTGGCGGACACGGCCACGGAGCTGGACGCCGCCGAGTTGCTGATCCTCCGAGCGGCTTTTCTCAAGGAAAACAAGCGGCCCTTCACCCTCGAGGCATCCATGGCCAAGGTGTATGCCACCGAGGCGGCGTGGCGGGCCTGCGATCGGATGCTGCAGATCCACGGCGGGTATGGCTACGTCAAGGAGTACCCGATCGAGCGGTTTTTGCGGGACGCGCGGGTCACGCGAATCTACGAGGGCACCTCTGAGGTCCAGCGTATCGTCATCGCGCGGGAGCTGCTCAAGCGTCAGGATCGCCTGAGCTAGTGGTCTGGCGCTGAACCATGGCCTGCCAAGTCGACAGCCCCTCTGCCGAATCCGGCTCGTCCAAGCCGGGGCTCTCCCAGGCCTACGTGCACGTGTACACCGGTGGCGGCAAGGGCAAGACCACCGCCGCCCTGGGGCTGGCCCTGCGCGCCATCGGCCACGGGCTGCGGGTCTTCGTGGTGCAGTTTCTCCGCGGGGCCCATGAGGCCGGGGAGCTCGTCATGGCCCAGCGGCTGGCGCCGAGGCTGGAGATTCGCCCCATGGGGCGGGAGGCGGCCGTGGACCCCGAGGCGCCCGACCCGGTGGACGTCAAGTGGGCGGCCGACGGCCTGGCCCTGGCCGCGAACGCCATGCGAAAGGGCCTCTTTGACGTGGTGATCCTGGATGACGTCAACCTCGCGGTCAGGTACGGGCTGGTCCACGTGGAGCAGGTCCTGGAGCTGCTGGATCTCCGGCCCGCCGGGGTGGAGCTGGTGCTCACCGGACGCGACGCTCACCCGGAGCTGGTGGCCGCGGCGGACCTGGTGACCGAGATGACGCAGATCAAACACTATCACGACATGGGGGTCGCGCCTCGCGACGGCATCGAGCGCTGATCCCGATCTTGATGAAGGAGAACCCATGAGCACGCAGCGGAAAATCCGGATTCTCGTGGCCAAGCCCGGCCTGGACGGGCATGACCGCGGGGCCAAGGTCGTGGCCCGGGCGCTGGCAGACGCCGGCTACGAGGTGATCTACACCGGGTTGCACCAGACCCCCGACATGATCGCCTCGGCGGCGGTCCAGGAGGCCGTGGACCTGGTGGGCCTGTCCATCATGTCCGGCGCCCACATGACGCTGTTTCCGGCCGTACAAAAGGCGCTGGAGAAGCGCGGCGTGAAGGACCTGCCCCTCTTCGGCGGCGGCATCGTTCCCGAGGAGGACAAGGCAGCCCTGCTCGATGGCGGCGTCAACGCCATCTTCACGCCGGGCACCACGACCTCGGAGATCGTCGATTGGATCGAAGTGAACGTCCGGCCCAAGGTGGAAGGTTGACGAGCGACAATGTCCGGGCCGGCGCTGTGAGCCGGGTCGAAGACGTCCTGGCGGGCAGGGTGGTCAGCGCTGCCCGGCTGATGCGGGACCTGGACGACCTGGTGCCGGGCGCGGTGGACGAGCTCAAACACCTCTACCCGCACACCGGAGGCGCCTTCGTCTTGGGGGTCACCGGCAACCCTGGCTCGGGCAAGTCCACCATCGTGGACTGCCTCATTCGCAGGTACCGCGACGCGGGCCTGCGTGTGGGCGTGGTGGCCATCGACCCGAGCAGCCCCTTCACCGGTGGGGCGATCCTCGGCGATCGCATTCGCATGCAGCGCCACGCCACAGACGAGGGCGTCTTCATCCGGTCCATGGCCACTCGCGGGCACCTGGGCGGGCTGAGCCGCTCCACCCAGGACGTCATTTCGGTGATGGACGCCATGGGCCACGACCTGATCATCGTCGAGACGGTGGGTGTGGGCCAGGACGAGGTGGATGTGGTCTCCACGGCCCACACCAGCGTGGTGGTGGTGGTGCCCGGGCTCGGGGACGAGATCCAGGCCATCAAGGCGGGCATTCTGGAGATCGCCGACATCCTGGTGGTGAACAAGGCCGATCGGGCCGGCGCCGACCGCACCGTGGCGGATCTCAGCATGATGCTGGACCTCCGGTCCGAGGGGGCCCCGGCGGTGAGGATCCTCAAGGCCGTGGCCATCAACGAGGAGGGCATAGCTGACCTGGTGGAGGCGGTGGACCTGCACCGCCAGGACCTCGACCATGAGGCCGAGGGGCGTCGGCGGGCCCTGGACCGCGCCGAGTCCCGGCTGAAGGATCTCCTGCGCACCCTGGCCCTGGAAAGCGCCCTGACCCGGCTGGAGGCTGGCGAGGGCCTGGCCGCGCTGGTGGAGCGGATCGCCGAGCGAAAGATCGACCCCTATTCGGCCGCGGAACAGCTCCTGGCGGAGCTGATGGGCGACTCTTGACGGGTCATGGCTCGAGCCATGGCTTGAGCCATGACTTGAGCATCAGGGGTTTTTCGGCTAACTATTAATGAACGGCGTGAAGCGGCGCCCTGGTCCAGGTGACCTCGAGCAACTGCGGGTTGCAGGGCCGCCGACCCGGCGCCGGCGCAGGTAACCTAGGTAGGAGTACTTATAATGATTCGACTATTTTCTCTGGTTCCCATTGTTACGGCCCTGGTTTTTTCTGGCACTTTGTTTGGGGGCTGCATCATCAGCGATGACGTCGACGACTTCGAGATCAAGCTGCCGGCAAAGAGCTTCCACTTGGATACGGGTCAGGTTTCCCCTCCCACGGTGCTCACCATGTCCCAGGCTTGCGTGGCCTCACCAGACAGCTGCGCAGCCATCAGCCCGGATCTGTTCTGCAACACGGATGGGGACTGCGAGGTGACCGATCCGACGGTCCTGCCGACGATCCCCTGTGGGCTGGACTCGGACTGCAGCGAGGTTCTGGGGGAGACCTTCACCTGTAACCAGGCCGACGCCGCGTGCCAGACCACCGTTGGATTCGAGCTGAGCACGCCCGTGAACCTCGCCGAGGAGGTCCCGGAGCTCCAGGACGTGGGGAGCTCCCAGTTCACCACGGTGCGGTTCAGCTACGTACGCATGTTGGTCCAGGAGAACACCTTCAGCATCGCCACGCCGCAGGTGGACCTCTACATCGCCCCGGAGACCGTGGCCACCCTGTGGGTGCCCGACTCGGATCCGCCGACCATCGATTCCGACGTGTGGGTCGTGGGCGTCGTGGATTCCATCGCCGCCTCCACGTCGGGCCACACGGTGGACGTGGACCTGGATCCGGGCGGTGACGCCGCGCTCACCGAGTACTGTCGGACCCCTTCGGTGACCTTCAAGTTCTTCGTCTACGCCGAGATGACCTTCCGCGCGGGCGACCCCATTCCCCAGGGCGCCCTCACGCTGCGCATCGATTCCGCGGCCATCGTGGGGCTCAACTGATCTGAGCCCACAGGCGAATTTCTGTCTGATGAGCGTGGGTTAGGTCGGGCCGGTCGAGCCGGTCGGGCCGGTGCCCGAGGCCCCGGAGCCGCCCATGGGCGTGGGGCTGCCGGTGCGCGCGGGCGCTGGGCTCGGCGCCGGGCTGGAGGGCGCTGCGCCGGGCCGCGCGAGCTGGCGGAGATACGCGGAGTTCACCCGTTCGCGCAGCTCCTTGCCGACCTTGAAGAAGGGCAACCGCTTGGGCGCCACCTTGACCGGGGCTCCCGTGCGCGGGTTTCGCCCCTCGTAGGATTTGTAGTTGCGGACCTCGAAGCTGCCGAACCCACGGATTTCAATGCGCTCGCCGGACTTCAGCGCGTCCTCCATGCTGGCGAAGATGGAGTTGATGATCAACTCGGCCTTGCCCTTGGGCAGCTTCAGGCTGTTCGCGACTGCTTCGATCAAATCGGATTTGGTCATCAGTAGTCCTTTTAACGAAGTTCGATTCGCTCCGAGCCACCATACTAGTGCAACATTGCTATGGAATCAACCTGAAACCATAAAGGCTTGTGTGTCCTGTGCGCGCACGGCTACAGTGACGTATAGCGAGGATCCCGGGTATTGCGGCAGGATCGACGTTCTCGGGTCGCACGCGAGTCGCCCATGCGAAACAAAAAACAACAAAAACACCGTGTGAGGTCTTGCGCCCGGGAAGGCTGGGGGGAGGGCCTGGGCGCGATCGGGGTCTTGGCGCTGGGCGTGGTGGGCCTGGCGGGCTGTCCGCCGAGGCCATCGCACCGGCCGGCTCCGGCTCCACCTCGGACCCTGGTCATCTTGACCCTCAATGATCTCCACGGTCAGGTCGATCCCATCGGTTGGCGCAGCTACGAGACGCCCCCCCGGACCCTGCGCATCGGCGGCGCCGAGGCTCTGGTGGCCACGGTCTTGTCGCAGCGTCGCCGGGCCGGCGGGCGGGTGGTGCTGCTGGACGCCGGGGACTTCATGCAGGGTGGCGTGGTGTCCAACACCTTCGAAGGCGTCCCCGTGCGCGCGCTGTACCGTCAGCTGGGTGTCGACGCCGTGGCGGTGGGAAACCACGAGTTCGACTTCGGCCCCGTGGGGCGGCTATCCACCGGCGCGGGCAACCCCACCGGGGCCCTGGAGTCCTGGGCAGCGGGGGCGCCCTTCCCGGTCCTCTCGGCCTCTGTCGGGCGGAAGGATGGCGCGGCCCTGGGCTGGAAGAACATGCGGCCCACCGCGCTGATCCGGCGCGCGGGCGTCCGGGTGGGGATCATCGGGATCACGACCCTGGACACCCCGGGCACCACGCACCCGGCGAACGTCCGACACCTGATCTTCCGGCCGCACCTGCCCCTGGTGACTCGCTGGGCCCGGTCCCTGCGAGCGCGCGGCGCCGAGGTGATCGTGCTGCTGGCCCACGTGGGCGGCAGTTGCACCTCCCGTGCGGCGAGGTCCTGCCGCGGCCCCATCGCTCGCCTGGTCCGGGCGCTGCCCCGGGGCACGGTGGACGCGGCCATCGCCGGCCACAGCCACCAGTGCATGTGGCACCGAATAAACGGGGTGCCCGTGGTCCAGGCCTGTGACCGCGGCCGCGCCCTGGGGCGGATCGAGGTCACGGTGGGGCCCCGGGGTGTCCGGGCGCGCGCGCTGGCGCCGCTGCCGGTCTGCCACGACGTCTTCTCGGACTCGGGGGACTGCGAGGCGCGGCTGCGCACCGGAGCGCGAAGAGGAAAGGTCGTGCCGAATCCTTTGCTGGCGCGATTTGCGGCCCCGGTGGCCGACGCCCGTCGGATGTTGGCGTCCTATCGAGCGCGACTCCGTCCGCGCCCGGACGCCGTGATCGCCCGGGCCGCCCGGACCGTGTCGCACCCCCGGTACGGCGTGTCCCCCATGGGCACGCTCCTGGCCGACGTGATGCGCGCGGCCGTGCCCGGGGCCCAGGTGGCGCTGGTGAACGCCGGAGGCGTGCGGGCCCCCCTGGCTGCGGGGCCCATCACCTACGCGGACGTGTACCGGGTCTTCCCCTTTGACAACCACCTGGCCTACGCCGATCTCACCGGCCGGGAGGTCAGGCAGGTCATGACCGACTACCTGAGCCGGGACCACGCCGGCTTCATGGCCGTGTCCGGGATCCGCTATCGCATCCGCTGCGGGCGGCCCCTGCGCCTGACCCGGCTGACCGACTCCCAGGGGCAGCCCCTGGTACCCACCCGCCGCTACCGCGTGGCGCTCAGCGATTTCCTCCTCGCCGGCGGCGTGGGCTTCGGGCGGGTCCTATCAGCCGTGCCTGCCAGCAGGAAGCGGCTCCTCAGGGGCAAGCTGATCCGCGACGCCCTCGTGGCTCACCTCAAGGCCGCACCCCAGCCCATCAACTCCGCCTCGCACCCGGTCCCGGCCGCCGACGCCCCGACCATCGAGGTGGAAAACGGCCCCTGCGTCCCCAGGCCCCGCAAGCGCAAGCCCCGCGCGATCTGCCGTTAGCTTTGGCCGCGAGCTAGAACAGCCGCTCGTCCCACCAAACCGGTTCGGGAAGACTGTGCTCGATCTCGTCGAACTCGGGATGAGTTGGATTGATGACGATGTTTCGTTCGACTCTTGCCACATAGCTTGGAGCCATCAGGATGACCGAGCGCCTTTCCTCGATCCATTGGTTGCCGAAGTCACGAGACGAGGTCGGTTCCTTTGTATCCCATCCGGGCAGGATGTCCCTGGTGACCACCTCATAGGTGAGGCCGGTGGGTATGGAGATCGTCACGAAGTGTTGGTTCGGTGGCAGATGCCCATTGCCATGGACCAGCTTCTCGAGCATTGCTGTCGAGTAGTGCTCACTCGCGTAGATACATGGTGAGCTCGTCGTGTTCCAACGACCTGGATGGAGTCGCGATCCAGTAGCGTCGTAGATTGGGTAGCTACCATCCGGATCACCGATCCGGTAGCACGTGACGATTCGGTCGAGCGCCTGAGCAGTCACGCGGCAGAGCCGTGCTCGAGCCTACCGAGGATTTCTTCGAGCATTCTCGCTCCGACCGCGGTACGAGCCACATCAACCGGACGTCTCCCCTCGAGAAGCTGGTGACGCTCGAAGAGGAAACGGCGCGCGGCCTCAGGACTCTTCCACACAGACAGGGCAACGGCCCACACCCTGGCGAGTCGAGCGGCCCTGTCGCTTTGCTCCAGCGAAAGCCGGCGACGAGCACGCTTCTGGCGAGCCAAAGTGGCGCGTGGCACAATCATGTAAGCGAAGGAAGGGTCTCCCGGGGCGTAAAGCTTTGCAATTCGGTCGACGGTCGTCACGGGGAATCCCCGCTCAATTGCCTCTGCCAAGTCCAAACCGGTTTTGGCCTTCCGCAATCCGAGCACAGAAACAACGTCCTGAGTGCTAACAATCACCACTGCACCTCGCCGGTCTCATCTGATACTAATTATTGTCTCAAATGAGACCAAATGCAACCAAATACAACCAAAGGCAACCAAAATATCGCGCCAACACCGAAACCACACCGTAACCGCCAGCTCGCCAACCCCATCCGCCACCTCGCCAACCCCATCCGCCACCTCGACACACTCATCTGCCCACGCGACACATCCATCTGCCCACGCGACACATCCATCTGCCCACGCGACAAGTCCATCTGCCCACGCGACACATCCTCCCGCCACCTCGCCAACCCCATCCGCCAGGTCGACACATCCTTCCGCCACCTCGCCAACCCCATCCGCCACCTCGCCAACCCCATCCGCCACCTCGCCAACCCCATCCGCCCACGCGACACACTCATCTGCCCACGCGACATCCCTCTTTGTCACCCCCGCGAAAGCGGGGGCCCAGGATCTCCAGCTCCCCACTCAACCCCATCGATAGTATCAACAACGATCAGCAGGTCGGACCGACGATTCCCCTACGTCTACGTCTACGCGTGCGTGTGCGTGTACATGTCCATGTACATGTGCGTCTACGCGTGCGTGCGCGTATACGTCTACCGCTACCGTCCACCGCGACCGCGACCGCTACCGCGACCGCTACCGCGACCGATACCGCTACGGCTGCGGCTTCGGCTTCCGCTTCTTCGGCTTCGCCGGAATCAGCGCCGCATACTGCGCCGCCCGCTCCGGGTCCGTCACGCCAAACTGCAGTCCCGCCGCCGCAATAATCTTCATCAGCGCGCCCTCGAGCCGCTTCTGCACCTTCGCCCGCTCGGCCGTGCTCAGCTTCGAAGCCACCTTCTTCATCTCCTGCGCCTGGTCCGCATCCGCCAGCGCATTCGCCAGCCCGGTCATCGTCTCCACGTCCACCGGCAGCACGCCCGCCGCCCGCATCGCGTCCGCATGCTTCGCGTACGCCTCGACCACCATATTCGCCCCCGCCAGCACCGACTTCACCGACTTGGCCGAAACCACCCGTCCCACACCCAAGGCCTTGCGCACCACCGCGCTCTGCCCGGTGATCTTCACCGCCGACCGCACCGCCATCACGCGACTCGCCAGCTCTGCCGCGACATCGTTCTGCGCCTGCGTCGCGGCCTTCTTCTGCACCCGCGCCGTAATCGCGGTCGACATCGTATTGGACAAAAGCCGCACGTCCTCGAGCACCCCCTCGATCACCCCCGCCTCCAACCGCGGCTGCAGCTTCGCTTTGTCCTGCTTCAACAGCTCCGCCACCTGCTCGCCCGCCCGCCGTGCCTGAATAGGTTTCATCCTCAAACCAGCCTTTGCCATGTCGCACCTTCTCCCAGTAGCTCAGTTTCTTGAAACCACCGTATCTCCTCATATCCACGAACAAAGTCAAGAACATTCCCCAAATCCACGCCGACAGCATTTTCAGCAAATTCAGTAGAACTACGGATTGACGCCCCTCAACCCACCGAGTACCCTGGATCACGCAACTCGGTACAATTAAGAGGGAAAGACTCCAAATACCCATAGTATCGCTGGTGTATGGTCCACTGCGATGAAGCACAACACCCACATCTACGTCGCCTCCAAGGCCATCGAGTTCCTCCGCGACTCCATAAACAACCTCCAGACCATGACCGGGCACCCCAGCCGGGCCAACACCCGCCCGCTCAAAGCCAAGGCCAAGCGCCTCCAGCGCCTCATGGTCTCCCACGCCGACACCATCATCGAGGCCAGCTGGGCCCCCGACGACATCCTCAACGACAAATCCCGCTTCCACACCTTCAAGCTCTACGACAAAAAAGTCCTCCACCAGCCCGGCACCAACGATCCCCAAGAGCCCGTCCCCGTCCCCGGCACCGGCACCGTCCCCGGCACCAACAAACTCTACCGCGGCTCCGGCGGCGGCGGTCTCCCCTACAAAGTAGATCACCTAGCCGCCGTAATCTCCGACCTCAGCAAGCTCCGCTCCTACAACGACAACTTCACCGTCCGCGAGCTCACCTACCTCTACATCCTAATCTCCCACTACGTAGTAGACGCCCACGTCCCCATGCACTGCGACCTCCGCGACGACCCCCCCAGCCCCACCAACAAAACCAAGCCCGGCCCCCGCTCCGCCTACTTCCCCAACTCCCTCCACGGCCAAGTAGAGTCCCTCTGGGACCGCGCCGTAACCCCCGTAGCCGTCGCCGAAAAAATCCTCGTCGCCGAAACATACAAAGACCACCAAAAGCCCAACGCCCTCTCCCCCCACGTAACATTCAACATCCACAACAAAGCCCACACCAAGCTAATCCGCCCCGTCCTAATCCCCGACGGCGCCCTAATGAAGTTCATGATATCCCGCTGCGCCCAAACCTACGAACGCAGCCAACAAATCTGGCCCCCCAGCGTGCCAGCCACCACCTACTCAACCAAAAACGTAACCCCCAAAGCCACCACCCAAATCCTAGCCGACTCCATCGCCGCGGTTGTTTCGGTCTGGATGAGCATCTAGTTCACTTTCAATTTGAATGCCAACGACTACCCCCGCGACCCATGTGTGTTCGGTTAAGCCAAAAGCCGTGTGATGTCGATCATGTTCATGTTTGGCTCTCGCGGGTCCTTGCTGCATCGTTACGCCCGATTGACTCCCGTATCCGGGC
>Ga0272441_10001936_pt1 | contig 43346 bp, 32 predicted proteins | sample SSMProp6N_FD_193582 | JGI IMG/M metagenome (GOLD analysis project Ga0272441, IMG submission 193582) | Marine sediment archaeal communities from Little Sippewissett salt marsh, Falmouth, MA, United States - SSM-Prop-6N | ecosystem: Environmental > Aquatic > Marine > Wetlands > Sediment ...
TTTATTCGTAAATATATACAAGAACAAGAAAAACATGATCGTAATCAAGATAATTAACGCTAATTAGACTATTGGCCCCTTTTAGGGGCCTTCCTCAAGCCACCGGCTCTGCCGGTGGTTTATGACTTCTAATTCCTAAATCCTAAACGTATGGATTCTGGAAAAAAATGTAAAACGAACCCAATTTGGGTCAGGCCCAAATTGGCGTAAGCTCTTTAACGACAAGTAAATATAGCAATCCGGCTTCGTCTGCGACTTCGCCGGGACAAGAAAACAAAGCCAATTCGCCGGCCTGCGGCCGGAAGCCCGAAATTCTAAACTCGAAATCCGAAAGTTATGGAATCAGAAGAAAAAAATGCAAAACAAATCCAATTTACTACTTTTGTGGTAGATTGATTGCCGGCTCTTTGAAAAAATAAGAATATGCCTGTACGAGGGCCAGATGCTTCGCCCCAGCTGCTTCGTTCTACGAAGCAAAACGACAGGGATTCAGCATGACAAACTGGATGAGTTCCTTCAGCGGACCTTTTCGATCCCGGACAAAATTGGGAGGATTTAGAACAGCTTTGTTTTGATACCCTTTTCGCGCAACTCCTCGACGAATTTATTCATCTCTTCCAGCAGCTTCTGAAGCTGTTCGGTGTTTTCAAGCAGATTCTCGTAGAACCTGCCGTCGTTGAGTAACCTTCCGGCCGAGCCCTGGCCGGTGTTGACTTTAATTAAAATGGAATGAAGCTCGCTCATCGCCTTACTGAGCTGCTCGCTCGTATCGACCATTGCGACAACGAGCTTTTCGGCATTTTCGTCGACGCTTTCCAGGGTCGTCGTCCCGGTCGTGGTTAACTTACGGATGTCCTCGCTGGTCGCGACAACGGCATTCACCGCCTTGTCTATTTTGACGTCGGCCTTCTCAAGGGTGGAAGTCCCGGTAGCGGCTAACTTTTTAATTTCATCCAGAGTCTGCTGAACCTGCTCCGTCGCATCCGCCAGATTTGCAAGGATTTGTTTGAAGTTCTGCTTGTTTGCCTGGTCGCCGAAAATATCGTTCGCATTGGCAACCAGCTCATTAATTCCCTCGATTAATTTGTCAAGCTTCTGCTGACTTTCCTCCGGGAAGAATTCGCTGGTCATGCCGGTCGAGCCCTGGAGCCACATATTATTGATAAGGAATTTTGATTCCGGTATATTCGGATCTAGGGCAACCGCTTCTTTTCCGGGAGTCTGCTTGATTTCGATAAAGCTGCTTCCAAGGCCTCGCGTCATTAACTTCACGTCGACGTTGGAAGGGATAGTCTTATATTTTTTATCGATATTAAGAACAACTACTGTCTGATAGTACTTTAAGTCGGTTTTTTTGCCGTTGCTCATTTCACTTCGTATCTCAGGCGCCATTACCTCGGTGACTCTGCCGATTTGGTAACCGCAAAACTGCACGGGAGTATCTCTCTGCACGCCGGAGGCCGTCGGGAACTGGACGTAAACCTGATAAGAATCGAGTTTCGTCACAAACATCGGCAGGTCCCCGAACTTGAATATCAACCACACCAGTGCACAGGCTCCTATAATCACGAAAAAGCCCACGATGATATTCCGCCTTTTTTGTGTCGTTTCGTAATCGCTCACTTTTCGCTTCCTTTCGTATCAGTGCGGCCTTCCATGAACAGTTCCCTTATGGCTCGCAAAGGGTAGCCGCTGTCGTTGAGTTTTCTTATCAGTTTAATTCGCTCGATAGCATTCTGGTCGAACATGCGCCTGCCGGTTTCGGTAACCTGCGTCGGCTCAAGCAGCCCGACCATCAGATAATATTGCAGAGATTGGCGGGAAATGCCAGCTTTTTTTGCTGCCGTTCCTATCGGAATTAATTTATTCTGCTTAGACAAGATTAATCCCCGAACCGATCGTAATGTTCAACCATAATATAAAAAACAATAATTACAGGAATCATGATAGTTTTACCATATAAACCGTATTTCGACCAGAAAGAATGGTGTAATTATAAATCAAAAAAAATTCGCTTTGGGACATGGGCTGATACTGCAAAAAGTGATTTTTTCGCCGGATGAATATCTACGTGCTCAAAATATTGATATCAATCCTGAAAAGCCCTAAATTCCTCGTCAACAGATATAAAAAGATAATATCAAATACCGCCTGACCGCGTTTTTTGTAATTGCAGGCTATTTGTAGCTAACGAATAAACTTCCGATAATATCAAGAGGAAAAGACACAAGGACGCGTGAAAACAGGATTGATGAAAAGAATTATTAGACTGTAAGGCCGACATATAGAAACATTAGCACAGGTAGCACTGTTGTAACAGTGGATATTACGGCGAGCAATTTACTGCGATCGAAAATGATACCAGTTATGCCAAACATTAATGCGACACAATAAAAGAATATAAAAAAGCACTCTCCAAGAGCACAAAGCGGGTCACCTCAGCCAGGTTGGATTAAAAATAATATTAAAACTACCAAACCGGCAGCAAGTAACATGAAAAGAGATAATATCCCGAATCGCATTCTTATTCATCCTTAAATATATTAAATAAAAATGCCGCCAATCCAATTTTGTTACTTAGGCGGTGTTCTTAAATATCTGGTATAGCCGGACCGCCGCGTCAGGCCGATACGGTCAAAATAATCGAGCAATGGAATGGCAAACTTCCGCGTAGTATCGAGAAGGTACTTGAACTTGACGCTCTCCAGGCCGCCCTGCTCCTGAATATAGGTTGTTAAAACCTCCCGGGCCTGCTCGACCGCATCCCGGTGAAAAAACATGTCTTTATCAACACGGACAAGGCGCTGTTGCTCGACGAGTATCTTAAAGACCTTTTGAACTTTATCCTGTGAAGATTTGGTATGCTCAATGACTTCCTGCAAATTCGGGGGATTGAAACATCTGTCTGTAAAAAGCGTTTCGATACTCCGGATGAGTTTCTGTTGGTCGTCACTGAAAGACTCACGATGTTCCGGCAAAGCGAATCGATTTTTCTTCTCTATCAGTTTGTTTTCGGTAAGCAGCATTTTAAGCAGTCCGTCAAAAACATCCTTCTTCAATTCGGAGGCTTCGAAGAGCTGCTCTACGGTCAATCCCGGACTTTCGGGCTTTTGTTGATGATAATCATCTACAATACCAAGCAATTTCTGCCGGAGATGATTAAGCGTTTCACGATGGATAAACAGTTTCGAGCCTAAATCTATAATCTTATCCCGGTCGATTAGCTCCCGGAGAGTTCCATCTAACAATCCCTTTTTAATTTTCGTTCGAACCGCTAATTCGTTCCGGGCGGCGGCAAAAGCTTCCGCCGTTTTAATCGCATATTCAACAAAATCTATACCTGTTAATACGGCCTTTGTCCGGCTTTGAGCATCCTGAAATACATCCGGCTGGTTTCTTTTAAGCTTATGTGGGATTGCTTCGATAACCATTCCACCGCCGAGCGTTAGGACCGGCGAAAGGCTGCGTAAAATAAAACGGTCACCGGGACCGGCAACTACAGGTTCGTTTAATCTGACCTGAATAATCGATTCGTCTCCGGCGGAAATACTATTGCCTTTAAGTAAAAATACCGAGGCTACGATTTCAGATGTGCCGGTGTGAAATTTAATATTAGCTGCGTTTTTAAGCGGAGCTTTAATGTGTGAAAGAACCCGCAGTGTACAAAGAAACCACTGCTGCGGCGAAAAATACTCTCCGAGCGTAACACAGTAGCCGCGTTTGACGGTTTTATAATCCCACTGCGGAACATTCAGTGCCGCACACTGACCGACCATCGCGGTTTCACTCTCTCGTTTGTAAACCTGGATTGCTTTGATACGGCCGTTTACACCGTTCGGAAACAGCGTTATTTCATCACCGATTTTCGTCGTGCCGCTCACCGGAATACCGGAAACGACCGTCCCGTAACCTTTAACTGAAAACACTCTTTCGACTGGCAGGCGGAAAACGCCGTCTGTTTTTTTAGGCTCGATTGAATTGACAAGCTCTTTGAGGGATTCGTAAAAAACGTCGAAACCCTGGCCTGTTATACTCGAAACCGGACAGATTGGGGCTTTTTCAAGAAAAGTTCCTGTAAGAAATTCTTTGATTTCGGCAGTGACTTTATCGACACGTTCCGGTCCCACACAATCGACTTTAGTCAGAGCCACAATGCCGTGCCTGACACCGAGCAGAGTAAGTATATCGAAATGCTCGCGCGTCTGCGGCATGACGCCGTCGTCTGCGGCAATTACGAAAATAACGCTGTCGATACCGCTTGCACCGGCTACCATCGTCTTGATGAAATTCTCATGCCCGGGGACATCCACGATTCCCACTTCCAGGTCCGAGACTGTACACGGTGCGAAGCCAAGGTCGATGGACATTCCGCGTTTCTTTTCGGCTTTCAACCGGTCGGTCTCGCATCCCGTCAGGCATTTGATCAACGCGGTCTTGCCGTGATCGATATGGCCCGCGGTGCCAAGCGTGATGTTATATTGCATCGTATCCATTGATATTATTGTCCCCCGCCGAGAATTGCGGGCAGCGCTTCGAGAAGTATCTCGTCATCCCCGGCAAGCAAAGTCCTGGGGTCGATAAGAACCTGGTCGTTCTGAATGCGTGTAAAAATCGGTGTGCTGTTTTGTCGCAGCCGCTTGGCAAGCAGCTCGGCACTGATTTTCGCCGGTCGTATCGCCACTAATGTAGTAGCGAGGTTCTGGGCGGGAAGTGAGCCGCTGCCCATTTGTGAAAATCCGCATAAGGTCGTAACCGTCGCATCGGAGATTCCTTTTTGCAACTGCATTACAAGACGTTCTGCCTGCTCTTTTATTTCAGAACCGTCACGCATCAGCATCCGGAAGGTGGGGATTTCACGAAGGGCAACGGATTGATCGAGAAACAGCTTTAAGGTAGCTTCAAGGACGGAAAGGGTCAGCTTCCCTACCCGGACAATTCGGGCAAACTGATTCTTACGAACAGCCTCTATCAGTTTTGCCTTGCCCAGAATGATTCCTCCCTGAGATGCGCCTATCAGTTTGTCGGCGCTCGAGGTGACAATATCCGCACCTGTTCGGATAGAATCGGCTAAAGTCGGCTCGGGCTCGAATCCGAACTGCGAGAAATCAATCAATGCTCCCGCCCCGACGTCGTCGATCATAACAAGCTCGTGCGAATGTGCTATTTCGACAAGCTCATCGAGCGGCACTTCCGATGAGAATCCCTGAATCTTATAATTACTCGGATGGACGCGCAATATAGCAGCGGTATTTTCCGTAATGGCATTGACATAGTCACGCGCATGCGTTTTGTTTGTTGTCCCTACCTCGACGAGCCTGGCGCCGCTGAAAGCCATCACGTCCGGCAGACGAAACGAGCCGCCGATTTCAACAAGCTGGCCGCGGGAGACAATCACTTCTTTGTCCTTAGCGACAGTATTCAATACGATACTTGTCGCGGCGGAATTGTTATTGACAACAGTAGCCGCTTCGGCACCGGTGAGCTGCTGCAACAGATGTTCGATACTTTCGTCTCGCTTCGAACGCTTGCCGGTCTCGATGCCGATCTGAAGCAGCGAATATCCGGATAATTCCTCCTGAACTTGCTGCAGTGCCCTGGCCGGCAATACAGCCCTGCCAAAACCAGTGTGTAAAATTATGCCGGTTGCATTAACAACTCTGCAAAAATAAGGTCTCATTGTCGCTTTCACGGACTGTTTCGTGTTGTCGATAATCTTTCTATAAATTTCCTTTTGGTCCATATCTGCATCCGGCCTGGTGACTAAAAGTTGCCGAACCTGCTCGACCGCCCCACGAAGAGAATCGACAACAACCTGTCTGCCCGCTTCGGCGATCAATCCCTTCAGTTCAGGTTCTTTTAAGAGAGTATCAATCGAGGGAAGCTTTTGAAATACCGCCGGGGAGGACTCGTTCTGCTTTGCCATATGTAACCTCGCATATCTTAAAATGTGTATATTCAATGCTTTTCTTAATTTTAATTGATAGAGGCGTAAAATCAAGAAGATTGCACGAGAATCGAATCTTCGTACTTGTTTATCACTTTTAGATATCCCAAAAATATAAATTTATATTTTTTTGAAAAAAAAATGTAAAAAAACGAAACGAAATCCCCCTCACTACGTCTATTATGATAATGAAAACGGGCGGAAGAAGTATATCCGGATTTTTGGACTGATAAAAATATTCCGGCTCGGTTATAATTAAAATCTAATTATTGCCTATTTTAGTCTCAGGATTAGCGATTCTAATATGAAGAAGAAAGATATATGGCTCTCTCTTACGATGATCGCCGCCTCGGTTTTCTTCATCTCTTTTTATACACAACGCAAAGGTTATATAGAAATCGACACCGACGGTGCCATTGCATCATTAGAGCTTCGTAGCAATTTATTCGGTAGTGCAACGATTACTTCCGATTCCGGGCCAACCGTAGTTCGGGCAATCCCACACAGGCCGAAGTTTCTGAAGATAACCGGTATGCAGGGCGGCCCTGCTTTCCGGCTTGAAAGTTACGGCCCATGGGGGAAGCTTTCAAAAATCGATATACGAAAAAACAAAACAAAGGTCCTGAGACTGGGACCGCCGTTTATTATCAAGCCCGGCGTCCACACGACTGGTTCGCGGGCTCGAACAATAGATTTTACTATTACCGGCCAGGCCGGCGAAAGATACAGAATTAACAGGAGTGCTCCCGTGCCAAAGATAAAAATAATTGACGAACAGGGAAACACCCTTGCCTCGGGCAATTTCGGATTCGGCTGAGGCAGCAGCTCATGCCGGTACTCGTGGCGAGTGCCAAAGAATTTCGAAGGCAAATACCAGGTGCTTATTGACGTTAACCTCGGGCCGTTTGAAACCAAAACAGAGGAGACCTGGCACTTGATTTGAGAAAAGAAATACAGCCACGAATACCGGCGGGTTTAGAAACTTTTCTGACCCGCCTTTTTTATTGGCGAAAATCAGAAGAAAGGAGAGAAAGAAAAGGAATAAAAAAATAGAAATATTTGCCGTCAAAAAACCGGGGGGCAAAATATTATATGAAAGGAAGACAAAATGAAAAAAATGTTAATTTTGTTGGTTATTTCAACAATACTTAGTGTCATTACTGCATACGGTTCAGAAGTCCAGGCGAGTAGCCCGGACAACATAAAGACTGAAAAAGATCCGTGGATAGGCAAGTATTGCATGAGCATTTTTACGAAAACAAGAAGCGCAAAAACAGTTGGCAAGGACCACGTCTCCGTAGCTATTAAAGTTCAGCATTTCGACTGGGACCAGGTAAAAAGAACCGGCGGAGGTTATCACGGTCGAACTTCCGGTCAGGAAAAACAAAGATGGATGGCGACATTATGCACCAAGTACGGCTGGGCTGAAAACCATCATATCACCATTGGAGTCCCATATTGGTATAATGATTTCGATACTTCATCGCCGAATGACAGCCAGGGCCTGGCCAACATTTATGTCTTTGAGAAATGGAACTTCATAAAGGAAACAAACAATATACCGGCCGTAGCGCTCGATTTCTGGTATTACTTCCCAACAGGCGAAGCGAATCGAAAACTTGGAACCGACGACGGAGCATATAAAGTCACTACTGAAGTGTCAAAGGCATGGAAAGATTTCTCACTGCATTTCAATCCGGGTTATACCTGGAGTGAGGACGACGACGCCGAAGTGGGAGAAATTAACGGCGCCCTTCTGTTGACGCCCGGTCCCAACTTCTGGCCGGCAGTCGAATATAACTATTACCAAAAAGAAAGCAGCGGACACCGCAGTGATATAATCCCCGGTTTTATCTGGAAGTTCGCCAAAGGATGGTCCTTCAAAGCCGGTGCGACAATTAATATCGATTCTACATTCACCGACAGAGACAGGTGTGGAGTTGTTTTGAAGCTCTTTCGCAGATGGTAATAAGTTGATATCTATAGTGCCCATAAAAGACAGAACCGGCACAATTGAAAGGACTTAAAGATGAGAAAATTCGGATATTTATTTCTTATTCTGCTTCTAATGTCGGCGTTTTCTTCCGGCTGTAAGCAAAAGGAAGCGGAATCTAACAAATCAACCGAACCTGTCACAATTAAAGTTGGTCACGTGGGACACGACCACCATACTGCGTTATTCGTTGCTTTGGACAACGCCGAGCAATTCGCCCAAGAAAGCGGGATAAGTGTTAAGACTGTTGAAGAGTTCAAGTTTTACGAGCTTTTCGACAAGGGACAAAAAATCGCCGACATCCAGGTCGTCAAAGTCGGCGGCGGCTCGAAGATGCCGACGGCACTGGCTCAAAACGTAATCGAGGTCGGTTTCGGCGGAGTCGCAGCAGTCCTTGCCTGCATCGACAGCGGTGCTCCGGTGAAATTAATTTCTCCTCTGCATTACAAAGGTGACATGTTTGTTGTCAAACCCGATTTCAAGGCCAAAACATGGGAAGAATTCGTAGCGGCGGCCAAAGCGGCGGAAAAGCCGATCCGTATCGGTTATAAAGATCCGGTCGCTGTTGCGAAAGTAATTTTCGAAGAAGCGCTGAAACACGAGGGAATCTCATTCGGAGGGGATTTATCGCAACAGGGCTTAAAAGTGCATATGATTAATGTCAAGGGCGGCGGAATATTGAACGTGGCGCTTTCCGGTGATTTGGTCGATGGTTATGTCGGCAATAATCCTTTTCCGGCAATTGCCGTCGAAAAAGGGCTCGGCAGAATTATCTGTGACCTCGAAGAGCTTCCACCCGGGACTTTCCGAAATCATCCCTGCTGTTGTATCGCCGCAAATTCACAAATTATGCAGGAAAAGTCCGAAGCGATTATTGACCTGCTTGTTTTATTTTTACAGGCTACCGAAACAATCAACAATGATACCGATATTGCAGTCGCATCGGCCGTAAAATGGATAGGGACCAGTGAGGAAGTCGAGAAAATGAGCATACCTACAAGCGGCTACTCAATGGAATCGTCAGAGATGTGGCATCAAACAATGGCTCAATGGATAAAAGCGATGCAAGGCATGGAAATATTTAAAAATAAGCTTCAGGGACTGGAATCCGAGCAGGTTGCCCCAATTGCTTATGATTTTTCACTTTTGGAAAAGGCAAGGAAGAAACTTGAGTAAAGAAGAATTGAAAATCAATAAGCCCCGGAACTATTCGAAATGGATTCGATGGGTCGCCGGGCCGGTTATCCTGCTGTTGATATGGCAGGCCGCCGCACATTATTATAACCAGCCGTGGATTTTTCCTTCGGTCACAAGGGTCCTGTCACAGTTCGCACACCCGCTCCGACAGCATTATAACTCCGGATCGCTCTTAAGTAACACCCTCATCAGCTTATTGAGGGTTATCATCGGATTTTCACTTGCAGCGGTTGTCGGAGTGACACTTGGTATCGTCATGGGCTCTATCTCTTTTATCAGAGACATCCTCGAACCCGTGATAGAGCTTCTCCGGCCTTTATGTCCGATTGCATGGCTGCCTTTTGCGATTGTCGTATTTAAGCTGCGAACGCTGCCGCAGTTGTTCGGCATAAATTACAGCCACACCATCTTCGACCAGGTTCAACTGGGAATGATTTTCGTAATCTTTGTCGGCGGATTCTTTCCCGTGCTGACCAATACCCTCGACGGTGTTACCGGGGTCCGGCGTAATTACCTGCTCCTCGCGAAAACGCTCGGCGCTTCACCGAGGCAAATATTCTTTAATGTTTACCTGCCCGCTGCGATGCCGATGATTCTGACCGGATTAAGACAGGGACTCGGTTTATGCTGGTTCGTGATAATCGCAGCGGAAATGATGACGGGCGGTGACAGCGGCATCGGTTATCTGCTTATGTACGCTTCGGACAATTCCGCGATGGATATTGTAATCGCCGCAATGCTGATAATCGGTGCCGTCGGTGCACTGCTGGCCCTTTTAATGCGCAGAATTATGAACAGTTTCATCAGTTGGAAGCCAAAGGAGGTATGACAAAGTGACATCCAGGCCGAAAAATCAGAAACCTCCGGAAACAGCACTTGAAATCCGCGGGCTCGGCAGGACCTTTCAATCGGACCTCGGATCAACGGTCCGGGCACTGCAGGATATAGATCTGACTGTGCACAGCGGTGAATTTTTAACTCTTGTGGGCGCAACGGGCTGCGGCAAAACCACTCTTCTTAACCTGATTGCGGGACTCGAAACCCCGAATGAAGGTTTTATCCGGCTAAGTGATAACCTGCAATTCGGCAAAAACATCGCCTATGTCTTCCAGCACTACACATTATTTCCATGGCGAACTGTTTCGAGAAACGTCGGTTTCGCTTTGGAAATGCACGGCATCTCAAAACGCAAACGAAAAGAAAGAACGATTGAATTGCTCTCCAAGGTGGGCCTTGCCGGATTTGAAAACGCCTATGCCCACGAGCTGTCCGGCGGGATGCGCCAGCGAGCCGCTATAGCCCAGGCCCTCGCGATGCGGCCGAAGCTGCTTTTGATGGACGAACCATTCGGGGCGGTGGACGATTCCACTCGGGCCGAACTTCAACAGATGATTACAGAACTATGGCAGGAAAACCGCACAACAATAATTTTCGTCACACACAACATAGACGAAGCCATAGTATTGGGCGGCAGAGTTCTCGTGCTCAGCGAACGTCCCGGCAGAATTGCACACGAATTCAAGATAGACCTGCCCAGGCCAAGGAATCGAATGGCCGAAGAATTCACTAACTTATTTATTGAAATCCGGACGGCATTATCCGGGCAGTTGGATTAAAAAATGATAAATGATTAACTCGTGAAAGGAACTTTATAATGACAGTACCCATTGATGCAAAAGAACTTATGGAACAACAAAAGGTAATCGCGATGGCAACAGCCTCAAAGAAGGCCGTTCCGAACGTTGTTTATATGCTGCAATATTGGTGGTTACAGCCGGATGTGCTCGTCATCGGGGATCTTTTTATGAATGCAACCCTCAGAAATATCCGGGAAAACGGGTACGCTTCACTCTGTGTCTGGGACGAGGACACTGACAGGTCATATAAATTCATAGGTAAGGCAAAATACGAAACATCGGGCGAGGCTTACGAATTTGCCAACGCAAACCTGCATAAGAAAAAACCCGACAAGAACTTCAAGGGTGTAGTCGTCATAAATGTCACCGAGGTATATGATGCTTCCCGCGGTGAAAACGCAGGAAAACTTATTGCCGGCGGGCAAAAAATGTAATACATTCGATAAAAAATAAAAAGGTACTCGAACATGATAAATACCGAAAGACGAAAACGTGTCATGCAGCGTTCGATAAAGCTCGGTCACTGTATATGCGATCACAGATTGCCCTGCCCTTGCGATGTTTTTAAGGAACAGAATATATGTACGTGTGCAGGAGAACGGCCCGAAGCCCCTGCCGGGCCGGTACAACTGACGAAGCTTGTGGAAAAGGCCGGCTGCGCTTCCAAAATCGACCAGGCATTCTTAAAACAGGTCTTACAGAAACTACCCCCCGTTGACGATCCCCGCGTAATTGTCGGTGTCCCGGCGGGTGACGATGCCGGTGTCTATGATATGGGCAACGGTCAAGCCATCGTTCAGACTGTGGACGTTTTCACACCTTCTGTGGACGATCCCTACACATTCGGGCAGGTAGCGGCGGCAAATTCAGTTAGTGACATTTACGCTATGGGAGGAAAACCAATCACGGCCGTTTCGGTGCTTGGCTTTCCCGTACGAAAAATTCCCGATAAGGCGATGAACGATATTCTTTCCGGCGGCATCGATAAGATGAACGAGGCCGGTGTGGCAATTATCGGCGGCCACAGTATTAACGACAGCGAAATCAAGGCCGGTTTCGCCGTCACCGGAACCATCGATAAGGACAAAATCGTGACAAATGCCAATGCGCAACCCGGCGATGTGCTCGTCCTGACCAAGCCACTCGGTACGGGAATCGTCGCCTTCGCCTCCCAGATTGGCAGGGCTGAAGCCGGCAGCGTCGAAGCGGCGACAAAATCGATGACGACACTCAATAAAAAGGCCGCCGAGCTTATGATAAAATTCGGCGCGCATGCATGTACCGATGTCACCGGTTTTTCCCTGTGCGGTCACCTGTCGGAAATGGCCTTATCAAGCGGCGTTGACGTCGAAGTAATCTGGGATGAAATTCCGCTGTTTGACGGCGTGCTCGAAAACGCGGCGGCGTCAATCCTGCCGGGAGCTATCGAGCGAAACAAGGAATCGTGTGGCAGCCGCATCGTCGCTTCCGACGCCCTGCCACAGGAAATGGTCGATATATGTTATGACGCCCAGACATCCGGCGGACTTTTGATTTCCATCGCAGCAAAAGATGCCGATAAGTTCCTAAAAGCATTGCATAACGAAGGAATCACCGCCGCGGCGATTATCGGGAAAATCACCGGAAAAGGCTCGGGACTTGTCCATATCAACACTAACGGCAGCCGCAAAATTCCTTCGGCAAATTCAAGCAAATCTGTTCCAATATCTGTTGACGAGACACGAGCGACAAGCGACGAGCAACGAACAGAAGTGGCATGTTGCGCCGATGCAGTCACTTCCGGCAAATCTTCCGATGCAAAAGATTCGGAGATTGATCAGATCAAGGCAAAATTTAATGCCTTTCTCGGTGCCGCAAGCTCGCCGCACGGCCTGGACGCCTATACCAAGCAGGCGATGGCCATCGCACTTTCAGTAGCTATGCGATGCGAGCCGTGCCTGAAAATGCACCTGAAAAAGGCAAAAGAAAAAGGTTTCACCCAGGATGAAATTGACGAAGCCGCGTGGATGGGCATCAGCTTTGCCGGCAGCCCGGCAATGGTCTTCTACGAACAGCTTAAGAACTCATAACATTCGTTATTGCGAAGCAGCAAAGCGACTGCGGCAATCTTCTATTAATAATAAAAAATATTTTAAATAACAATGGTTTTATAATCCGCATTGGAAAGACTTGTATTATTAGAAGATTGCTTCATTGCACTCGAAATAACAAACTATTTATCACTAATGGCTGGACTTTGGTTAAGGTTAAATATATTCGGGTAAATTTATATTTCCCTGTCAATTCTTTTTCATTGCTGCTTTGTCTGCGGCCGTTGCCTTGTTCATGACTTCCGCCTTCTCGGCGTCGGTGGCTTTGGCAACCTCGACCTCATAGATGTGAGTCGGTCCGAACATGTTGGAGCGGAAAACAATCCACTTGCCGTCCGGCGTGAACTGGCAGTTCGGCTCCAGTGAGTAGTTATGTTTAGCAAGGTTGACAAGTTTTTCAGCCTCGAAATAGCCGCTGCGTATCAGGGTATTCGGGTCGCTGGCTCCGCCGATCACCGGCGGAATCACATGCGGCCGAAAGAGATATATCCACTGGCCGTTATCCGGAGCGGCCACGCTTTTGGGCCCCCCGCCGTCGCCGCAGTAAAGAGTTTGATCGGGCGATATATTGAAGTGCACGGACCACTCGTTCTTCTGTAGGTTGTACCACGTCCGCTTCTGTGTCTCGATTTCGTAGCAAGCCACCCAGAAAACATGGCTTCGCGGCGTTTGCAGGTCGTAAATGATACTCTTACCGTCCGGGCTGAAAAATTCGTGGCCGTTGATTTGAAAATTCATGAAACGCGGCTGGACGTTGGTCAGCCCGGTCCCATCGGTGCGGACAATCCAGGTTCGGTCCATGAGTTGCCATGTTCCCTCGTGACAGTAGAGCATTTGATATGGATCGGTCGGAGAAAACTGCACATGGTTCAACCAGGCGCAACTCCTGTTGAAATGACTAACTTCTCCGGTTTTCAAATCGACTGTAATAAGCTGCATGTCACGATCCTTGTTCGGCGTGCCGAAACCCCATCGGCGGCCCGTTTGCGATCTGCCGAACCTTTGCGGCCGACTCAGGTCTAATGTCCCGCCTGCCAGAGTCTCGTCACAGTTGATATTGGCAATCGACAAGCGCCGGGGAATATCGACAATCTTTTCGTCTTGTTTCGAAGCCGGATTCACGGCGCAAATCGCCATGCCCTGACCCTGCCGCAAAAGATAAAAGGCCCTGCCCGTCTTGCGTCCGACGCAGATCAACCGGGTCCTGCCCTCTCGAATCTGTTCGATTTGGCGTGTCTGAAGGTCCACGGTATAAAGCCCGCTCGGCGAGGTAAAGACCAGCTTTTTGCCGTCGGGTGTAAACTCGTTCTGATGGAAATAGGAGCTCTGGCTGCCGTCCTCGCGAGACAGGCGCATTACACGATGCCCGGTATCGGGATCGATCCAGTCGGTAGGAATATCGACCTGGGCAGAAACATAAGTACTCGCAATAAGCAAAACGGCGAAAATACTATTTATAATACGCATGATTTACCCCTTATAATTGATATAACTTACGATTATTCCGACATTATATCTACACAAGACTCGTGCGTCTATCCTTAATTCCCCGACTTCTTCCGCCGGCTTCGATTTGTTAACAATTGTATGGTTCACACGTGGTAGTAAACTATTCCACTGTAACGTGCTCGAATTCCGCCGTGACAAGCAAACCATTCCAGTGGCTGGTTACAAACAAACCTATCATTATATCCGATGACATACTGATCTGTGTTGTGCCGATTTGATTCCACGTATCGCCATCTTGCGAAATATAACCGGTAAACGTGTTGCCATTACGTGCTAATTTTATCCAATAAGGTATCGAGACATTTACTTTATTGAATACAGCATTATTTCCACTCGTCGATCTTCGGGAAAAGATGGCTTTATCGTTTGCCGTCAAAGAGACCATTGCATATTTTGATTGTTGATCGGTTGATTCCCGGATCATGACACCTGCCATAATAGAAGGATTAGCGTTGTCGTTCTTTTTTGTAAGACTACTTACACGTGCGGTAATTTCCCCGTTGCCGCTTAGTGATTGATATACATAGCAGAACTCGTCATATCTCCACAGAATATCCGAATCGGCCCCTGAAACAATCATGATATCCCCCTCTAACACCGCGTTCCCGGGTAAACCGCCTGTATAACCAATATCTACCTGCCGCCAGGGATCCGGAAGTAATTTGTTCGTGAACACATTTACCGGTTCTGATTCTAGGGTTATATTGCCAAGTTTATCTCGCATTGTCACAGTATAGGAATACTGGGTTTCCGGCTCCAGGTCCGTATCAGTATAATTTGGGTCATCCTGCCAGCCGCTGTCGGAACCGCCGGGATTACCTGTCAGTTCGTCAAAAAAGTACTCGATTTGGTTTTCATCCGAACCAACAGTACTTCTCATAAAGACCTTGCGGCCGCTAATCGCCTCAGGTTCGATCTCAAAAAATGCCGGATTCGGATGCGGAGGGGAAATATCCATTATTTTAACAACAGTCTCATTATCAACATCCGAGTAGAACAGATTCAGCTCATCTATATCACCACGAAAATAACTTGAGTTACTATATCTGCGGCCAACATATAATGCATCCGCTGCCTCCCTCGTGCCTTTCGGCCCGGTCCTGCTGGATTCCATAATCCCATCTATATATATTTTCATCATACCCGTTGTTCCATTGCGCGTCGCTACTAAATGATGCCAGGAACCATCTGCTATATTTGTCGTGGATTTAATGGTCGTATCCGGGTGTGCAACACCGAAAGCAAATCGTCCGTCAAGAATCGATGTCCCGAAATCTCTCGTCCCGCCGGACGCCTGTGCATCTATAAGCGGATATCCCTGCCACCAGCTGCTGGAATTGGAACCGGTTTGCGTTGTACGAACCCAAAAAGCTATCGAAAAGTCCTTACAGATCGACTTGGGAATCTCGATATAATCATCATTCCCGTCGAAATGTACCGCTGGATTTTGATTCACACCCTCAACATATGTGACACCACAGGCTTTTCCATGATGAAAATTGAAATCATCACGGGTATTGTTATCAAATGAAAAGCGTGCGATGGAATTATTTTTATTCGGTGATATAAAATCAATATTGTATGTTGTGTCCGGATCGATATTAAAAATACCCTCGTTGGCGTTAGTTATAAACTTTCCATTGACCTGAAGATCCTCAAAGGTGATGTCGTGTACATAATAATTCCTGCCTTCATCCTCTGGACGCTCTGGATTTCCCTCAATACCCCTAATGATTTCCGGGCGTGTCAAATCACAGTTGAAAGCTATGAAATTACGAATCAAAATGTCACTGATTTCACCATTACCTTCCTCGATATCATAGTATCCATCTTCTCGCTTCAGATGAATATTGAACATGCGGTTCTTCGCATTTTCAACCCGGATATCTTCGAAAAGAAATTCGTGCATGTGTCCACATCCACTAAACGTAGCATCAATAATACCCAGATTGTCATTATTCCATCGGTGTTCAGTACGAATTACATCACAGTCATAGATATGATAGTTCAAGTTATCACCAGGCATCTTCCAGCCAATTTGAAAAACAGCGCCGTTTTCCATCTGCCAGATGACATTGCGCCTTACGATGGTATTTTCATAAAACGTAATTGCATCATCATTACATTTCAGGAAACAGTCCTCTGCAATCCCTTCGCTTGGTGCATCCAAGCCATCCGAATTAAACAGCCAGCCGCCGACCATTTTCACATTTTGAATATGGTTGCGTCTTCCATGAGACACAATTGCATTAAAAGCCTGCTGAATGATCGTAATTCCTTTAACCAAATTGTCATGGTTATTGTTCCAATCCCAAAAACAAACGCTATATGCTTCATGCCATTCCATATCCTCCTGTGACAGTATACCCCTGCCGCAAATCTTTATGTTGTTTTTATTTTCGGCATAAATCGCTCCTTTGACATAAGCACCTCCGGCGATATATACCGTCTGCCCCGATTCCGGTAGAATCATACCGGCGTCATGAACACCGGGGGCAAAATAGATAACTTCTTCATCGTTCGGAGCCGGTACATCCTCTTCCAGGGGATCCGCAAAAATAAGCAACGGATGTGTTACCCAATCATCGTTGAAGATTATTGCCATCTTCTTCATAGGCTCTGAAACTTCGAAACGTATCTGGTTGTCAGATATTATATCGGCGTATATTCCATAACTTGACGGATATATCTTACACGAATTAATTGACGGACCGCTTAGTTTCGTTACTTCAACAATAACCGGATTCTCAAACGAAAATGTCGTAAAGGAACACACATTATGCCGCCATGATTCGATCTTCTGAGCTTCAATCTGATAGACGAACGAATTGAATCTTCGCCCGCCCTGAATCACATCAATGCGATACATCTCCGACGGTGAAATCGAATCTCCCGGCCTTGGATATACTACGACATCGGTATCTTCCAAAGGAGCGATATCAACTGGAAACTCAATGTCGTCTATCCATGCAGTATCATCACCTTGCGACTGGGAGTAGTCCTTGGAATAAGTCCATGAGAAAGTTCTTGTCCCCTCTGCGACAGGGAAGGATACCTCTGTCCAATCCTTCTCGCCGGACCATTGGCCTTCTCTTGCCCCATCGATATAAGAGCTTAATTTGTCGAAACTTTTCTCGGACGAAACTTTATAACAGAAAGTAATATTACCTGATGAACAATCGGCCGTTACCGACAAGGTCGATTCCTCATTATCATTAATCTGCCCGGTCATGGCACAATATGAACCGGAATAGCTGTTTGAGCTGACGATTTCCCAGGCGGCATCGCCCTCATGGCTCCAGGAATTCTGGCTGAAATCGCCGGTTTCAAAGCCGTCGATCGCCCCTTTACATACGCAGGCGAACATAACTATTATTAGCAGCGGAATTCCCCATTTTGATACTTTCATTTATTCACCTCAAATACTCATCAATGTTATAGTTTCTTCTTCTAAGATTAAGCCCTTCTCCGAGAGTGCTATTCTGATTAACAGGCCACCCGCCTATCGAATAATACCACAAGGTCATCACATTCTATTTTACTAACTCTACCTAAATCTCCATATTGATTTTTTGTTAATTAATAAGGTATCCAGTACATTTTTCACATTAAGTGGCGTGTCATGGACCCCGCAGTTTTGCAGAGCAAAACTAAACAGCGGGGACTCAAGGTCATTTTTCAGCGAAAACCAGCGATTTTGGTTGCTTTATGGGGATTTTTGGGTAAAATTATTAATAGGGTATAGGAGGTAGCGTACAGCGGATAGGCTAAGAAAGTAAAAAGGAAAAAGGCAAAAAGCAAAACCATAAATCAAAAATCTGTTAGACCAGGGCATTATCCTTGGTAGGCCGGGCCAGCCCGGTGGGGATTGCCCGTGGCCGTTCCGGCCACGGCTAAACAAATTTGAAAAAACGAACCCAATGTTAAATTAGGTAATATGGCGCAAGCTCTTTAACGACAAGTAAATATGGCAAATCCGGCTTCGGCGACGAATTCGCCGGGATAAAAAACAAAGCCAATTCTACCGGTAGAATACAGAAGACAGAAGAAAAAATGTAAAACGAAGCCAATTTGTAACGGCGGAAGACAAAATCGAGACGTCAGCTTCTGTCCTCCGTCCTCTGTCTTCTGTTCGGAGCGACAGCTTATTGACCGGATGAAGATAATTGAATATGATAATACCCAAAAGAGCCATATTTCGGGCGATTGCGGAGGTGACTGGTGCCTGGTGGTGCCCCTGGTCTTCAAAACCAGTGTGGGGTCGATAAGGTCCCGGGTGGGTTCGATTCCCATTCGCCTCCGCCATTATTACAATTCCCTATTCAAGCGAATTATTCGGAGGTATTCAGTCAATAAAATATGCAAAGTGAAAGGTTATTAAAATGTCGCTCTGATTTACTAAAACCCTTATAGGAAAGGCGGAGATTATTTAAAGTATATTTTATTCTCTTTGAGATTCTTTCGTTTACATACGGCGTTTTTTTCCATAATATATATGCAGTGCCAAATATCAAAGAGATTTGTTGATATGCAAAGTAAAACAATAAAAATTGTTGTCGTTAGCTTTTTCATTTTTCTTGGGGTGGTGTTGTTTTTCTACGGTGCGTTTTTGCATTCCACAGAAGTAACAGCCCAGACGGCAGACAGTCCTGTGACGGTAATCAAGTCTGAACCGGCCCTTGTAAAAGACGCATCCGTGGGCGGAGTAGCGAGAGACAAATCAGGGAAGATAAAACAAACGTACGAAAAAGGCGAAAAGCCTCCCGAAACCTGCTCGACGTGAGGCAGTTGAAAACAGACCCTGGTGGCCATGGTCAAAAAATCTATCAGCAACATATCTTCGAGACTACTCGGCTGGCGAATGTGGATTCAGACGGCTTTTCTTGTAGTCTGGCTGGATCCGCTGGGCCTGCGTTTGCATACGATGTGCTCGCCGGTGTTCCATTGCTACGCGTGTCCCCTGGCAACTTTTGCCTGCCCCATCGGCATTCTGGCACAATTCAGCGCACTGCATGTGTTTCCTTTTATTGCAATCGGCTTGCTGGTGACGGTCGGCATTTTGTTCGGTACGTTAATTTGCGGCTGGGTTTGCCCGTTCGGATTTTTGCAGGATTTATTCGCGAAGATTCCCACGCCGAAGTTCGACCTGCCGAAATTCACCGGATATTTTCGTTATGTCGTGTTAATCGGCACGGTTTTACTTATCCCCTACTTTTTCGGCGAAGGGCATCGGCTTTTTATCTGCCGGATTTGTCCTGCCGGGGCCATCGAAGATGCTATTCCCAATATGGTCTCTCAGGCAATTGCGGGACAACCGATTGCCTGGCCGAATGCCGTCAAACTGACGATTCTCGTGCTGTTTATCATTGCCGTTTTCTTTGTGAGAAGGCCTTGGTGTCGGGTGTTGTGTCCGCTTGGAGCGATTTTTTCACTGTTCAATCGATTATCGGCGTTCTTTCTGCGTTTCAATCCCGATAAGTGTACCCACTGCGAGCAATGTCACAAGCTATGCGAGTACGGCATTCAGCCGGAGAAAACGCCGAACGACCTGCAATGCATCCGCTGTTTGGAATGTACCAAGTGCAGTCCCGACGCCCTGAATCTCGGCAGTATTTTCGAGCGTCCTAAAACTGAAAGTGACATAACAATTAATAACAAATGAATCCGCTGCAGGAGATTCTTTTTTGTTTTTATGGTCGTCTTAAGGTATTGAAGAATATTTATCGTTTCGGTTTTTATGGTGTCGGTTTTTTATGCAAGACAAATGCTATTATGCCTGCGATGGTAATCAAAAAAATGACTATTGTCCCCAAGAGGATTCTTTTACCCGTCTCGGAAGTGGCACTACCAGGTGTCACTATTTGAGATGTCACTGAGGTTTGGGCTGCTATCGTGTAAGGTTCATACTTTATTTTGAAAGGCGAACCGCTATCAAGCGTTGCGGTGAACGGCCCTTTGACATTTTTCGGCTCTCGCCACGAGAGCGAACATGTGCCGCCTCACCCATACGAAAAACTATAGGTTCGGTCGTATGTGCCGTCTTTATTTTTGATATTCAGTTTCGGTGCCTGCGGCCGGGCTCCGTTGCGGGTGAATGTTATTCTCTCGCCATTCCGGCCTTTAAGAGACTGGTCGAAGTAATGTGTTCCGTTTCGTTGCCTTGAGTTGAGGCTCGAAACAATCGGCTCACCTACGGAAAGTGCTGTTTCTATCTCGGCGTTAATCTCGAAATCCGTCTCTTTTTCGGGTCGACTCGCCTGAAGTTTCCAGGATGTCTCTTTGTCGTCTTTTCGTTCGATGGTCCATGCAACGATCCGATATTTCCCAACCGGCAGAGGAGCAACTTTATTTTCCGGCTTAACAGTAAACAATCCGTTCTCCCCGCCGGCGGACAATTCCGTAACCGATTCCGGCAGCCGGACTTTCCCGAACTTGACATCTTTCGCCTCGGCGAGTTTTATACAGGCGCCATCACGGGCTATCTCCGGTATAAAATACTTCCCGTCCACATCGAGGTAATTACCGACAAAACGCGTATCCTGACTGCCTGCCCGGCCGATTCGAATACGGTCGGATTCATCGGGATCGAGGGCTTTGTCATTAAATGTCCCGTTTGCGTTATAGTCGAAAAGTACACAATGCTTTTTAGCTCCATTGACAGCGACATCACCTTCGTACCATCCGCCCGAAGATGCATATAATCTCTTTCTGCTGCTATCGGCGGAACCATAGAACTGGAAATTCAAATGATATGTTACTGGTCCGTCTTCGATTTGAAATACGACCTTTACAGGTCCGAAATACGTATAGTTTTGCGTAGTCCGGTAAGCAGAGAACGCAGTTTCATTGTTAAGGCTCCCGTCGCCGTTCGAATCGATATAAAGCTTATCGTGCGGTCCGTTGTTATGAGTTCGGTGCAGTGCGATCCAAAGATAGCCGTTTTGAACCATAGGAGTCGGCCATTTGGCGAAAACCGGCTCATCCGACCCGTTCGACGAGTTCAGGGCAGGTTTGAATTCCGGCAGTGCCACACCATCCGGTTTTTCCGTGATAACCTCCAGATTCCGAGAGTTGGAACTAAATCCGACCAGGCGAACCTCACGGGCGGAGTGATACCGGAGCCACTGCTCGTCCTGTGCACGGGCAACAATTGCTAATAATGCTATACAAATAATAACAGCAGATCCAGGAAATGCCCTTTTATCCAATTTATAACCTCCAATTAAGGTTAAATTAGACAGAAAGAAATACTCTAATCTGACTAATATTAAGACAGATATTATAGCAGAATGTTTCAGTTTTTTCGTATTTTTTAATGTTTTCTGATTTAATCTTCTGTTAAACCGAAATCATTCACCGAAAAACGCTGTTTCCAATTTTCTCGTCGTCTTAAACTGTGCACGCGGGTCTGTCAAGTTGGCGTGGTTCGGTACCTGTATTTACCAAAAATGGCATTATTAGAATATTCCGAATTTGCCACAATAACTTATCTTGTTAATTTCAACTTCCATAAGGCGTTATTATAAATGCAGTTAAGTATTATATGCCGGAACTGTATATTCTGTGCATTAAAGCTGGTATATCTTTTGCAGCTTTAGTATAAATTATGCTAAAAATAACGATTGAAACTTAAAAAAGCCAGAATATATAGGAGGCAAACAATTATGGCAGTTAAAGAATTGGCATTTGAGTCAAAAGCAAGAGCCAGTCTGTTGGCCGGTGTGGAAAAACTCGCAGCGGCAGTCAAACCAACCCTCGGCCCGAGAGGACGAAATGCCGTTATCGATAAAGGCTGGGGCGGACCGACCGTAACCAAAGACGGTGTAACAGTTGCAGAGGAAGTTGACCTGATAAATAAGAATGAGAATCTCGGGGCAAAACTTGTCAAAGAAGCAGCAAGCAAAACCTCGAAAATCGCCGGCGATGGAACAACAACAGCCACGGTTCTTACCGAGGCGCTTTTTAAAGAAGCCTGTAAAAATCTCGCCGCCGGTGCCGATGCGATGGCCCTAAACCGCGGCATGCAGCAAGCTGCGAAAGTCGTTTCTGACCAGCTCAAAACTCTAATCAAACCGATTGATATCAAAAAAGCCAACGACATTATCAATATCGCATCAATATCGGCTAACAACGATGTTGAAATCGGCAAGAAAATGGCCGAAGCCTTCCAGAAAGTCGGCAAAGACGGCGTTATCACGGTCGAAGAAGGTAAAAGTTTCGAGACAACAATCGAGTTTGTCGAAGGTATGCAGTTCGATCGCGGTTATCTTTCGCCGCATTTTGTCACCGACACCGAAAATATGGTCTGCGAGCTTAACAAGCCTTTTATCCTCATCCACGAAGAAAAAATCAGCAACGTAGCCAAGCTCGTGCCGCTTCTTGAGAAAACCGCAAAAGCCAAAAGACCTCTGTTGATTATCGCCGAAGATATCGAGAGCGAGGCATTGGCAACTCTCGTAGTCAACAAGCTAAAAGGCATCCTGCAGGTCGCTGCTGTAAAGGCGCCCGGTTACGGCGACCGCAGAAAAGCAATGCTTCAGGATATTGCGGTGCTGACCGGGGCCGAGCCGATTTTCAAAGACCTGGGAATCGACATGGAAAATATCAGCATCAAACAGCTCGGCCAGGCCAAAAAGGTCACTATCGATAATGACAATACAATCATCGTCGAAGGAGCGGGCGGCCAGGATGCCATCAACGGCAGAATCGGTCAAATTAAAAACGAGATAGAAGTTACGACAAGCGATTACGACCGCGAAAAGCTTCAGGAAAGACTTGCAAAACTTACCGGTGGAGTCGCTCAAATCAACGTCGGTGCGGCAAGTGAAGCGGAACTAAAGGAAAGAAAAGCCCGGATCGAAGATGCGCTGCACGCCACCAGAGCCGCCATTGAAGAAGGTATCGTGCCCGGCGGAGGTGTGGCATTAATTCGCTGTATCGATGCCGTCAAAAAGTTAAAACTCGAAGGTGACGAAAAAACCGGTGCGGACATACTGGTCAAAGCCCTTTCAATGCCGTGCTACTATATCGCATATAACGCCGGAGCTACTCCCAATATCGTCGTGAACATGGTATCGCAAGGCAAAGGCGGATTCGGCTACAATGCCAATATGGATAAATACGAAGATTTGCTGGAAGCCGGTGTTATCGATCCTGCAAAAGTTACGCGAATTGCTCTGCAAAACGCCGTTAGTATTGCCGGTTTGCTTTTGACGACAAACTGCCTTGTTACTGAAAAACCGAAAGAAAAAGACGATATGCCCGCCGGCGGCCCCGGTGGAATGGATCCCGGCATGGGTGGCATGGGTGGCATGGGTGGCATGGGTGGCATGGGTGGCATGGGCGGTATGGGCGGCATGGGCATGATGTAAGAATGTAAAATGATTCTATGATTCCGTGTAAACTCGACAATGGAATAAATTTCATTTGGCCGCATAGACATTCAGTTAAAGAACAAATACAACAGGTATAAAGAAGAAGATAATGAAAGCAAATACAAGCACAAAAGGATGTATCATACTGGCTATTCTTATCCTGCTGGTTTGCGGTTTGGCTCATACTGCAATATGCTCAGAGGCAGTTAGTGATAAGGGTCAAAAATTGGCAAAAGAACATCGCATGGAATGGTGGCGAGAGGATAAATTCGGCATGTTCATTCACTGGGGACTTTACGCCATACCCGCCGGCCAGTGGCAAGGAAAAAAAATCCCCGGAATCGGCGAGTGGATTATGGAAAAAGCTAAAATCCCCGTCCCGGAGTACGAAAAACTCGCCGGACAATTCAATCCGGTCAAGTTCGACGCCGAACAGTGGGTACTAATTGCAAAAAATGCCGGGATGAAATACATCGTAATCACCTCCAAGCACCACGATGGATTTTGCCTATGGGATTCGAAAGTGACCGACTATGATATTATGGACGCCACGCCGTTCAAACGAGATATTCTCAAAGAACTTTCCGAAGCGTGTAAAAAACATGGTATAAAACTGTGCTTTTACCACTCTATTATGGACTGGCACCATCCCGATGCTCAGGGCGTTTTTTATCCGAACTACAACGACCGTAAAATGTCGAATCCTAACTTCGCCCGGTATGTTGAAAAATATTTGAAACCTCAACTGAAAGAGCTTGTCAGAAACTATGGCCCGCTCGGAGTATTGTGGTTCGATGGCGAATGGGTCGGGGACTGGACTGAGTCTATGGGCAAAGACATGTATAATTATGTCCTCGGACTTCAGCCGGATATTATTATTAACAACCGCGTGGGCAAAGGACGTAAAGGAATGGAAGGATTCAGCGACAGTGAAGAGGCTGCCGGTGATTTCGGCACTCCCGAACAACAGATCCCGGCGAAAGGCCTGCCCGGTGTCGATTGGGAATCGTGCATGACGATGAACAAAACATGGGGTTTTGTATCCTATGACGACAACTGGAAGTCCACCGAAGATTTGATTCGCAAGCTTACGGATATTGCAAGCAAAGGCGGCAATTTTCTCCTGAACGTTGGCCCGACTGCAGAAGGTCTTATACCACAGCCAAGCGTCGAACGTCTGGCAGCTATGGGCCAATGGCTCAAAGTAAACGGCGAGAGTATTTACGGAACTACTGCAAGCCCGCTCGGAGAAGTGCCGTGGGGACGATGCACCGCCAGGCCCGGCAAGCTTTATCTGCACGTTTTCGATTGGCCTAAAGACGGTAAACTTGAAGTTTCTTCTCTGAAGGACACTGTTACAAAAGCATACTTGTTAGCAGACAAGGACAATTTACCCGTAATACAAAAGGGCGAGGATAATCTTGTTGTCACCATACCGGCTGAAGCGCCGGATAAAATAAACACTGTTATCGTACTTGAAATAAAAGATAAATAAGAACTCAAAAAATGGAAAAATTATAAAGATAAGGAGCGAGTTATGAACCTTAAACCTCTGGATGACAGAATCATAATTAAACAGTCGGATGCCGAGGAAAAGACTTCCGGCGGGATTATTTTACCGGATACGGCAAGAGAAAAACCGCAGATTGGCACGGTCGTAGCCATCGGACCCGGCAATATTCTCGATGACGGCAAGCGAGCCAATATGTCACTGAAGAAAAAGGACGAAGTTATTTACGCAAAATACATGGGAAGTGACGTCGAGATCGACGGTCAGAAATATGTCATTCTAAGAGAAAGCGATGTGCTCGGAATCGTCGAAAGATAAAATATTCGAGCGATAAAACGGCAGAAAAATCAATTATTTTTATGAGGTGATAAAAAATGGCAAAACAATTAATGTTTGACGATACGGCACGGGCTCAGCTTAAAGAGGGCTTGTCACAGTTGGCGGGAGCCGTTAAGGTAACTCTCGGCCCGACCGGCAAAAATGTTATCCTCCATAAAAGCTGGGGCTCTCCGAAGGTGACAAAGGACGGCGTGTCGGTCAGCAAGGAAATAGAGCTTCCCGAACCATTTAAAAATATGGGGGCTAAAATGGTCAACGAAGCCGCTAGCAAAACCTCCGACGTTGTCGGTGACGGAACCACGACTTCAACCGTATTGACCGAGGCAATTTATCTTGCCGGCTTAAAGCATGTAACCGTCGGAGCAAATCCGATGGCCATTCAACGAGGTATCAACAAAGCAGCTCAGGCCGCAATAAAATATATCAAAGATGTCAGCAAACCGGTAAAAGGCCACGAGGATATCGCAAAGGTGGCGACTATAAGCGCAAACAATGACCCGTCGGTGGGTGAAATATTGGCCGATGCGCTCGACGCCGTCGGTTCCGAAGGTGTTATTGAAGTCGAAGAAGGAAAAGGGATGCAAAATGAGCTAAACGTCGTCGAAGGCATGCAGTTCGACAAAGGCTACATCTCGCCTTACTTTATGACCAACGCCGAGACTCTCGAAGCAGTGTTCGAGGATGTTTATATCCTGTTGCATGAAAAGAAAATTTCCAATGTCCGTGAAATCATCCCCCTTCTTGAAAAGGTTGCTCAACTCGGTAAGCCCCTGCTGATTATAGCCGAAGATGTCGAGGGTGAAGCCCTTGCGGCACTGGTTATTAATCGACTGCAGGGTGTACTTAAGATTTGTGCGGTCAAGGCTCCCGGTTTCGGTGACCGCAGGAAAGCAATGCTGGCGGACTTAGCCGTCGCCACAGGCGGGCAGGTAATTACCGAAGACTTGGGCATTAAGCTCGAAAAAATCGAGCTTTCCCAACTTGGCCAGGCAAAAAAGATTGTTGTGGACAAGGAAACAACAACCGTCATCGAAGGAGCCGGCAAAAAGAAAGACGTTAATGCCCGCTGCGACCAGATACGAAATCAAATTCAAAAGACCACCAGCGATTATGACCGCGAGAAATTACAGGAACGGCTGGCCAAGCTGACCGGTGGAGTCGCCGTAATTAAAGCAGGTGCCGCCACCGAAACTGAAATGAAGGAGCGTAAAGACCTGCTGGATGATGCGCTTCATGCCACAAGAGCGGCAGCCCAGGAAGGTGTCATCCCCGGCGGTGGTATTGTGTTCCTTCAGGCAATCAGTAAAGTGGAAAAAGCCAGGGCAAACGCCAAAGGCGAGGAAAAAATCGGCTACGATATAATCATTAATGCCTTGAAAGCTCCCACTACCCAGATTGTCGAAAATTGCGGCGAGCCGGGTGACGTAATTGTCGCACAACTGCTCGAAAAAGGTCAAAATATCGGCTACAATGCCAACACCGGTGAATTCGTAGATATGTTCAAAGCCGGTATTATCGATCCGGCCAAAGTTGCCAGAACAGCACTTGAAATGGCTGCCTCGATAGCAGGTTTAATGTTGACAACAAATGTTTTAGTCACTGAGCTGAAAGACAAGGAAAAAGACGAAGAGCCGATTCCCGGGTCAGTAAGATAATATACGGTGGCCCTTGACATGTGATTTCGAGTTATGAGCGACAAGTCATGGGATATGAAACAATGGCCAAACGAGATTATTACGAAGTTTTAGGCGTAGATAAGAAAGCTACCGCCGACGAGATTAAACGCGCATACCGACGCATGGCGATCAAGTATCATCCGGATAAAAATCCGGGCGATAAGGAAGCCGAAGCGAAATTCAAGGAGTGTGCCGAAGCATATGAAGTTCTAAGTGACACGGGAAAACGGCAGCAGTACGACCAGTTCGGACATGAAGGCCTCCGCGGCTCCGGTATGCACGATTTCTCCCGAATGAATGTCGAAGATATTTTCAGTATGTTCGGCATAGAGGATTTCTTCGGCGGCATTTTCGGAGGTAGAGGCAGAAGATCGAGCCAAAGAGCCGGCCCCAGCCGTGGTTACGATCTGGAAACCACTGTCGAGCTGACTCTACATGACGTCGCCAAAGGTGCCGAAAAAACCATAGAATTTACACGTCAGGATAAATGCAGCGAATGCAACGGCAGCGGCTGCGCGAGGGGAAGCTCACCCGGGCGATGCCCGAGTTGCAGAGGAACCGGACAGGTCGCAAGAGGTGGCGGCTTTTTCCAGATGGTTTCATCCTGCCGGCAATGCGGCGGCACCGGGCAAATAATCACAAATCCCTGTAAAAAATGCAAAGGAACCGGCAGAGTACCGAAAAGAAGAACCGTTAATATAAAAATTCCGCCCGGCGTGCACGAAGGACAGGGCATACGAGTCGCCAATGAAGGCGAACCCGGCAGAGGCGGAGGGCCCAGAGGTGACCTGTACTGCTATGTCAGATTGAAGCCTCACGAATTCCTGCAGAGGGATGGAAACGATCTAATTGCCGTTGTGCCTATAAGCTTTACGCAGGCTGCACTCGGGACGACCATTGACGTACCGAGTCTTAACGGTACACGTGGACTAAAAATTCCCCCCGGAACCCAATACGGCAGCATTTTCAGAATCAAAGGCCAGGGACTTCCGAACATGCGGACACATCATACCGGCGACCAGCTCGTTCAGATAATTATCGAAACTCCGGCAAAGCTAAATAAGCAGCAGCAGGAACTATTGAGAGAATTTGCTAAAACAGAAAACAAGAGGGTCTCTCCGAAAACCCAAAGCTTTTTTGAGAAGCTGAAAAAACATCTTGGTGACAACTGATGAAAAAGAAAAGCAAAGATAAACCAAAAACCGGCCATTCGCCCGAAGCAGAAGACAAAAAATCTGTGAGCGTGCATAACGAACTTGAAGCACTTCGAAATAGCGTTGAGAATTTACAGAAAGAAAAGGACGAACTTTTCGAGAAACTCCAGCGTGTAAGCGCCGACTATGCTAATTATCAGAAAAGAGCCCCAAAACAAATAGCCGATAATGTCGCATACGAAAAAGAAATGATTCTCAAATCACTTCTACCGGCTCTGGATAATTTCGAACACACCCTTCAAAATATTCAAACCGCGGAAAATACGGATGCTCTTACTCAGGGCGTAAAAATCATCTATGACCAGATGCTCGACATTATAAAATCTCACGGAGTAGAACAGATAAAGGCATTAGGTGAGACTTTCGACCCGGCCCTGCATGAAGCTATGATGCAGAAAAGCGAACCGGAAAAAGAAGATAATATTGTGCTTCAGGAGTTTCAGAAGGGATATAAACTCAACGGCCGAGTAATCAGACCTGTAAAAGTTATTGTCAATAAACTTGTTATAGACCGGGCTCAGGACGCAAACCGGGAAGATAATTTTGACGAATATCAAACTACTGATTCGGAGTAACGGTGATGCCGACTTATGAATATATGTGTGAAAACTGCGGATTCGAGTTTGAAAAGTTTCAGTCTATAACGGCCAAAGCCCTGCGAACATGTCCGGAGTGCGGCAAAAAGAAACTTAGACGCCTTATCGGCACCGGGGCAGGTGTCATCTTCAAAGGTTCCGGATTCTATGAGACGGATCACAGAAGCGAGAGTTATAAAAAAGCCGCCGAAAACGAAAAGAAAAACCTGAAGGGAAAAAAAGAAGAAGCGAAAACAGACAACAAAGAACCAAAAACCGGGACACAAAAGGATTCAAAAACCGCCAGGAAAGATAACAAGAAGTCAGCCTGACTTTCCGGATTTTAACAACATTACAATCTCAACAATCATTGAACTGTACCGGAATATATATATAGTTCAAACACTATCGGTTTCTACAACAAATTTGTCATTCTCAACAACGATGCTCTTAAGTCGCAGGCCTCTGATGTTTTTTTTCTGAAGCAGCTTATCAACATCAACAAAAATATTCGGATACTCGAGTCCCATATATTCCGGCATTTTGAAGTCCAATAGCTGGTCAAACCGGCCTATTGTCTTACTCACCTGACTGCTCACAACAGTCAGCTCGAACGTCACATTATTGCTGTTAAAACTTAAGAATCTCAATGACGCAGGAATGAACGGCAAAATAAATGATTGAGTTTTTATATAGAAATGAACGCTGTCACCTTTAACTTTCACGCGTACTATATTTTGGGGTAAAAGATCGTTGGACATCAGGATTTTAATCAATTCCTCGGAACTAAAAATTATCTTTGCCATTGTTTTCCTTAAAAAATTACCTTATTGGTTTCGTGCCTAATATAAGAAAATATGTTAGGATTATGCAAGGATTTTCCGATCCTGTCCGGCATGAACGGCAAAGCATAAATATAGACGGACAGATAATAAATCAACATGGTTTCCGAAATAATCATACAAAAACTTAAAAACTTTCTAACAGGATAATTTTCAAAGTGATAATTGCAGAATACCCGGAGTTTGTGGAAATTTCAATGGATATGCGGCCTGCTCTGCATCCAAAATTCCAAAATCTCTCCGGGGGTATTTCGGAATTAACCTTCGCCAATATCTATCTGTTCCGAAAGACTCACAACTACAGGATATCTCAGCTTGGTAACGAGCTGTTTATTATAACAGGCAGGGATAACGAGGAGCTTTTCTTCATACTTCCTTTCGGACTGCCTGACAAAACAGTCATGAAAGAGCTCTTTAGCAAATACGAAGTTATGAAATGCGTATCACAATCACAAGCTGAGACACTTTCCGCATTGGATTATTTCATTTATGAAGACAGGGATAATTTCGATTATCTTTATTCAAGAGCAGATATGGTTAATCTTACCGGCAGAAAGTTCCATAAAAAGAAAAACCTTCTTAATATGTTCATCAAAAACAACGAATATCAGGCCAAACCTCTGCTCGAAGAATACAGAGACGATGCACTGCAAATTCTGGAACAATGGAATGCCGGACATAATCCGCCAAGTGACTACTTGGCAGCAAAGGAGGCACTGGAACAGATGTGGCCGTTACAACTTTGCGGCGGCATCTTTTACATCGATGCTGAACCGGCCGCATATTGTCTGGGAGAAGAGCTGGCGCATGGCAACAGTTTTGTAATACATTTCGAAAAGGCCGTTATAAAACAGGAATTTAAGGGAATTTATCAATTTATTAATCAGGCGTTCGCCTCGATTTTACCGGATAAATACCAGACAATCAACCGTGAGCAGGACCTTGGCGATCCGGGGCTGCGACAAGCGAAAGAAAGTTATCATCCAATCGATTTTGTAAAGAAATATAGAGCAGGAATTCGTTAGTTCGGTTAAATCCATTAAGATTTTCTGAAATAATCTGAGAGCTTGTATTTCCAGGATATTCCTGATATTCTGTCAGAATTAAAAACCGAGCATCGATAATTGAAGATATAAGAGAAAGGAGTGCTTACAGTGTCGACAAGTGAGAATTTAAAAGAAGCTTTCGCCGGCGAAAGTCAGGCAAACAGAATGTATTTAGCCTTTGCAAAACAGGCTCAAAAAGACGGATATCCTCAGGTCGCGAAACTTTTCCGGGCGGCGGCGGAAGCCGAAACCGTTCATGCTCATGCCCACTTTCGCGTGATGGGGGGAATTCAAAAGACCGAAGAAAACCTACAGACCGCCATTGAGGGTGAAGGTTTCGAATTCCAACAAATGTATCCGAAATTTCTTGCCGAGGCTCAAGCTGAAGAAAACAAAGCAGCCCTTGTATCATTTAGGCATGCTCTGGCAGTAGAAGAGATTCATCACGGCTTGTACAGCGAGGCCTTGGAAGCTATTCTAAAAGGTGCGGATATTCCTGATGAAAAGATTTATGTATGCGCCGTTTGCGGCAATACTGTCAAAGACCATGCCCCCGATAAATGTCCCATTTGCAGTGCAACCAAAGAAAAGTTTATTGAAATAAAATAACATAATAAGATGCAAGGGCATATGATCGGCAACAGGGGAACTCTTTCGAGGTAATCTCGGGAGAAATAGGTCATCATATAATTTCTCTTTTATTGAGTTAGTAAATCTGTTCTAAATAATCCGAAACAAGCTTTCTGATTATTTCCTGCTATTCTTATGAATGTCACCTGGATACTCGCACATCTCTTTATAGCTTGATATCATATAATACTGCAATACTGCAATACTGCTTAGAACCGTTATAGAAAGAAAAATCGTTACATTCAGTTCCGGTATCGGCACATATATATAGACATTAATGAATTCTTCTCGAACGAAGAATTAAGAATGAATTATAAATTATCTTTATGTGTACAATACGAATTTACGATACAGGGCGTATCCTGTATCGCCCAGGATGGGTCAGCGAATATAGCCTCTTCCCTCGGCTAAGATCGCTGGCCCCCTTTACATAGTTTCATTAGTAAAAATACTATCCTGCCTTCGGTGCTATACTATCAGGTCACATTGAAAACAATTTGCCATGAATTTAATATCAAAAGCCACTTGAGAAATCATACGGGATTTCGTAAGCTAATATAAACAGTAGCTTTTGCAGAATATACAGTAATATATGAGATATTTATGAACTGCAAAAAATGCAAAAAACATATCGGTGACAAAGCGGAAAAATGCCCTTACTGTGGAGCATCGCAAGAAGGCTCTAAAAGGAAAAAGCAGAAGAAGTGGCACGAAAGAACTTCGGTTACCCTGTCTGTGACGGCGGTATTAATTATCGCAGGTTTGGGTTTCATACATATTATTACGGGTATTGTGTCACCTTATAATTTACCCTTTGACATAACTTTCAAGAAAACTTTCGGATATCGCGAGACATTCATTAATGCGAAAAAAATTATGGCAATCCCGTACGTAGCGGCAAAAGTAAAATATCCAATCGGCTGTGAAGTGCTGCAAAGACTGGATTACATCGAATCCGGCAACGTTTTCGAGACGGCAATGACCGAGCAGCTCAAAGAGACGATGAATGAATGGCAGGTGGAATTCGAAGAATCACTCAACAAATTGAAACAACAATGGCAGGATCAGCTGCGAGGAAAGATAGAATCGCTCGATACATACAGCGACAGCTCCGAAACCAATAATAATCGTGGGGTTGACGCCGCAGTACAAGGTCAATATGAAACGGCCATTTCGGAATTTACCAGGGCCTGCCGAAAAAATCCGGCATACGCAGATGCCTACTACAACCGCGGGCTTGTTTATGTCGCTATCGGCCAGTTAGGCGAAGCAATATCCGACTTCACTCAGACTATCGAAATCACTCCTGAATTTGGCGAAGCTTACATTCATCGGGGGAATATCTATGTCACCATGAATAAATACGACCAGGCAATCTCAGATTTTACAAGGGGTATTGAGATGGAGCCGAACCGTGCCGAGATTTATTTCAGACGTACTCTGGCCTTTTTTGCAAAAGGAAATTATGAGAATGCATTACAGGACGTCAAAAAGATACAGAGCATGGGATTGCAAATACCTCCCGGATTTCTCAAAAACCTCGAAAAGGTCTCACAAATAGAAAGATAAAAATTCATAAATTTATACTGCTAACGATTGTAATACAGTAAAGGACTCTTTTTCACAGTCTTCTATTGACATCTGCATGTTGTTATGTTAATCGATTAGGTAGTATCCTCGAAAAACTTATGTTTGATACTATATTAAGGAGTCATACCATGAAAAACGCATACAGAATAACGATACTTTTAATTTTTGCAGTATTTGTGCCAAATAGCATTCTCGGAGCCGAACGCAGAGCCGAAACTGCAAAGCGAGAACAAGCCCCCGAAAATGCGGGCAATCGCCGCAATCATGCTCGACAAATGGAAACAATGCGTAACAGATTAGCCGAAATCAGGCAGGCCGCACGTAATGCAGAAGAGCAAGGCCGTCCTGAACAAGCAAGGGATCTCCGGGAAAAAGCGGCACAATTGGTCAAGCAGATTCGAAAACAAACACAAAGAGCGGCACAAAAACGGCTCCATGAGGTCGATGAATATCTTGAGCGGCTCAGGCAAATCACAAGAGAGGCTGAAGAAATTCGCGAAAGAATAATAATTGAAATCGAGCAGCGGGGAAGAGTGTGGATGGAACCGGAGCGAGAGTTACCGCTAAGACCGAGAGTACAAAAACGTATTGAGAACGTACATAACGTCATCGGCCAGATAAGAGAGACCTTCATGAGACAACTGGAGCGAATCGAAGCATCATTCGGGGGACTCAGTGACAATATGGTACAAATGCAAAGGGAAATTCAGGAACTCAGGGCTGAAAACGAACACTTAAGGAACCAACTGCGAGAAAGAGAACAACAGAGACGATCCCGGGATAGAGACGTACCAGCACGAAGAGATGCCGAGCGACCGAGAGACGGTGGGAAATTTACTGTTCCATAGGCTATTGATGAATTTAGTTTCAACCGCTTAACAAATAACACAACCATGCGGCAAGTAACGCTCCGTAGTTTCCGATTGCATAGCCGATAAGTGCCATTAAAATACTTGCCGGCACAAGCTTTTCATTGTGATGGGCGGCTACTACAGGTGCACTTGCCGCTCCGCCGATATTCGCTGCACTTGCAATCGCCGTAGAGTGTATGTCAACTTTCAAAAGAAATGCGCCGAGCACGCAAAAAGTCCCGTGTATGGTTATCCACACATAACAGCCCAAAATGAACCAACCGGCGGAAGCTGAAAGTCCCGATACATCGGCCCTGGCTCCCATGTTCGCAACGAAAATATAGACAAGGGCCATTGCAAGTTCGTGACTTGCGGGGACATTCCTTGCCGGAGTCAATGAAAATAATAGGCCTATCGTTGTTATTATAAGAATTTTCCATGAAGATACCGTAAGGACCGGTTTGAATTCCGGCAGGTGAGACGACAAGTATTGCGCGATCCACGTGCACAAAAATCCCAATAAAAGAAGGTAAAGAAAATGCCGCATTTTCACGTCTTCCTGCTCCTGTTGAATTTCCGCAGAGACTGTTTCGAGCATTCGAATTCGTTTGTTATCCACTTTCGTAAATCGATTGAAAAATCTGGAAAAGTTCTTTGAACCTAACAATACTGGCAGCCAGACCATATAAACAAGATTGTCGCCAAGTACGGCAAGCCCGAATCCCCGTCCGCTCGTACCAAGACCTTCACTGACAGCCGCCATATTTCCCGTTCCGCCTATCCAGCTGCCGGCAAGTGTGCCGAAGGCCCTCCACATGTCTTCCGGCAGTTTATTTCTAACGAGCAGGAATGCAATAGGGGCTCCAATAATGACACCGCCGGTCCCGAAAAGCATGACGAATATCCCCCTGCCTATAATTCTAAACGTCGATACCACATCCACCTTCAGGAGCATAATTACAATAAACATCGGCAACACGGTCGAGCTGAGCCAATCGTAAACAGGTGAGACCCGAGTCAAAACTCCGGTATTCGACATCACAGCCGGTATCGCATAGATAAAAATTAGAGGCGGGAAATAATTAAAGAGTCTCCATTTCGTACGCTCTTCGAGGAAAAAGAAAAAGGCTCCGACTCCACATAGAATCGTTAAAACGCCAATCGGACTGGAGACCAATGAATCATCCATGATTTACCTTTATTTTAAAAAACTTCTCTTTAGGTAAAATATATCCGAGCAGGTCTTTTACGTCTATTGATATTTTCAATCAATAAGATTCGAGGTGATATTATTGATTTTCGACTAATGTTATATTCGGCCGGGGCGGCGGCGGCATATCCGCTCCCAGGTAGAAGCCGGGTTGTGTCGGCTGGTTATAAGCGACATTCTGCCAGGCAACGCTGAGTCTGTAAACGGGATCATGCATTAATGTATAAAAACGGTATTCCGTCGGTATTGTCGTGGTATAAATCCGAAGCCCCCGGTTGTCACTCGTTCTCCAGATGACTTCCTCCCGCCAGTCACCCAAAATATCGGCACACAGAGCCGGTGTGGATTTTGTGCCGTTATTGGATGAACAATCGTAAGCTGTAAGCAGCCTGCCGAAACCGTGTTTATCAATCCTGTTACTGTCAAGCAGCTCACGAAGCAAATCGCCGTCCCACCAGCACGCAAAATTTGTTGACAATGGAGTGCTGCCGATAGTTTCGCCCTTGCAGTTACGTAATCCGCCGGGTCCGCCCCAGCACTCATATCCCCAATGACCGGCATCGATATCGGCGGCAAGTCCCCTTCCTGAATCGTGATTCGTCGTCTTCCATATAATCTCTCCGGTCAAAGCATCACGCAATTCAGCACCCGGATTATCATCTCCCTCATGTATCTGAAAAACTTCCAGACCCGGCCTTTGGGGATCTATATCGGATAAGTGCAGCGCGTCTCCATGACCCAAGCCCGTCGAATAAAGCCCGGTACCATCATCGTCAATTGCACAAGCTCCATAGATAATTTCATCCCTTCCATCGCCATCGACATCGCCGACACTTAGCTGATGATTGCCCTGTCCCCGATAGGAATCGTTCTCAGGCGGCCCGAACATCGTATCGAAGGTCCATAAGTTGGTTAGTTGACCGTCCCTCCAGTTCCATGCGGCAAGGACTGTGCGGCCGGGATAGTTGCTTTGGCCGTAATAATAACCCCGACACATTACAAGGCTCGGCCTTACGCCGTCAAGATATGCGATACCAGCAAGAAACCGGTCACACCTGTTGCCGTAACTGTCACCCCAAATATCCTTTTGTTGTTGCGGACTCGGGAAAAGTGTATCCGGATGACGCGGCGGAATATAGTCGGTAGTGGCAAGCTCGGCGCCGGTCAAACCATCGAAGATAGTCAGAAATTCCGGCCCTGTGAGAATTCGTCCGCTCGAATTACGATAATCAGCGTCCGTATCGCCAATGGTCTTACCGAGGCCGTCAACAGTACCATCGGCCGTCTTGCAGGCCACTTCCGCCCTGCCGTCGCCATCCAAATCATAGACCATAAACTGCGTATAATGAGCACCCTCACGAATATTGATCCCTAAATTAATTTCCCAAAGAAACGTCCCGTCAAGTTTGTAAGCCTGAAGTATCGGCTCATCGGTATATCCGTCATGGGCATTGTCATGACTTGCCCCCGTTTGGTGCAGGATAATCTCGTATTGCCCGTCTCCATCGAGATCTCCGACAGAGGCATCGTTTGGTGTGTAACCGGTGGGAGTTTCAAGGGGTATCGTGAAGTATTGTTGTACAGGTGAATCTGCAGGAAGTGTAAACGTGTCACTTGCCGCCAGCTCATTGCCATCTATAACCGGTTTGACAAAATAGGAAACAGATTGGTTCAGATTGATGCTGTAATCAATATAGTTTGTGCTTTGAACAATGGGAAGAGCATTGATTTTGATAAACTCCGCATCACCGGCCGAGCGATAGAGATTAAACGCAATATTATTCGGATCCGTCCCCAGCATTCGCCATCCTATATACACATTACTGCTTCTCGAGCCTCCAAGATTGACAGCGATTAGTCCACGATCAAGATTTTCCATCTGTCGCTGCGGCTGAATTAATTCTCCCGGTTCGTCCGATATCACATCTTCAGGATCGGCCCATAACGGTAACGATAAGAAAATCGAGATTGTCAATAACAGAATAACACTCCGACATATGAAGATTATTTTCATAGAAACACCAAGAATATTTACGGAAAAGTGAATTATATAAAATCAAAAATGGTTGTCTTTATAAACACCCATACCTCTGTAAAAACTTTATTCTATATTTATCCCCGATTATTTATTTCTGTAATCCTTACTCCTTTATCATATCATACCTGACGTGAAAATTCAATCGTTTGTGCAGGATTTCGGGCATGCTCCGCTATAAAAACATCCTCAGAATCTGTTAACAGACATCAATCCATGCCTGTTTTTATAATATTAGAACTCATGCTGCTCTTGTCCGGCTATAAGATTCGGCAGACCTTCTTCGAGCTCCATTTGTTCGGTTAAATCCTGTCCGATTTCGGTTAGAAACCGGCTCGGCTTCATCACAACAAGACTTCGTGACCTGTTGCGATAAACCTGCGGCACAACCAGGTATAGTTCGTCTTTAGCCCTGGTCACTGCCACATGAAAAACCCGCCTTTCTTCTTCCAGATCTTCCTGTGTGTTAATCGCCAGATCCGTTGGAAATCTCCCATCCGCCAGCCAGGGGATGAAAACAATCGGCCATTCCAGACCTTTGGCCTGATGAACCGTGCTGAGTATGACAAACTCCTGTTCGGTCGGACCGGCCACAACAGTTTCACCGGAAAATTCTCCCGCTAAGGCAACATCAGCCAAAAATGCCTCGACTGTATTGTACTGGGCGGCAAAATTCGCCAAAGCTCGAATATCCTGTTTTCGAAGCTCGGCTCCGTCGTAATGGGAAACAAGATAATCGTCATAGCAGCGTTCCAGCACCGTATCGATAATCTCCGCGGGCGAATTTATTTTCTTCAATTCCCTGACCAGCCCGGCCAAATCCATATAAAAAGGCCTTGCACCGGGAGGCAGCAACGCAGCAGTACTCGAATCGTCGGCTGTTTTCAATGTCTCATCCGCCTGACTTATTCGGTCCCAAATCCTGCGTGACAAAGCGTTGCCTACTCTCGGCAGCATTTTAAGCAATCTCAGCCAGGCCAGCTCATCATGCGGATTTTGCAATATACGCATATAACATAATATGTCTTTCATGTGGACCTGCTCGAAGAAACGCAATCCTCCACGGACCTGAAACGGGATATTTCGTCGCTGAAATTCCAGCTGTATCTCAAGTGAGTGCCAGTGACTGCGATATAAAACCGCTATATCGTTCAGGTTACGGCCCTCATCGAGAAGATGAAGGACATATTCGGCAATGAACCGGGACTGGACAAAATGATCCTGGGCCGGCACAAAGGCTGGCTTTAGCCCGGACGGTCTTTTCGCACGCAATATTTTGTCAAGTCTGCGGCTGTTATGACCAATACTGGCATTGGCAAGTGATAGTACCTCCGGCACAGAACGATAATTTATCTCCAGTCGAAATTCCTGAACATCGGGATACCGCTGCTTAAAAGTAATAATATTCTGAAAATTCGCTCCGCGAAAACTGTAAATAGATTGTGAGTCGTCACCAACTACGGTGACGTTGCGGTGCCTGGAGGCAAGCATATCCACGATTGCCCCCTGAACGGCATTCGTATCCTGATATTCGTCGACAAGAATATACTGGAACCGGCTTGCAAGTGTCTCGCGGATATCATCGTAATCCGACAGGAGCCTTAACCAAAAGCCAAGCAAATCATCGAAATCCAGCAGCTGCCGCTGCCTTTTCCTGGTCGCATAGAGGACTAAGACCTTTTCAATCTCCGAAATTTCCCGAATAAACATCGGATAGCGTCTTGTAACTACATCCTCCAGCGGCTCAAGCGTATTCTGGACAAAGCTTGAGATTGCGGCCAAAACCGATTTTTGAGGGAATCGTCTCTTGCGTATGTCAACACCTGCCTGCTGAACACAGGAAGCGATAAGATCACGTGAGTCCTCTCTGTCCAGGATAGTAAAGTCCGGAGAGATATCGAGCCTTTTGCCGTGCTGCCTGAGAATACGGTTGGCAATATGATGGAAAGTGCCGCCCCAGATATCTTTGGTTTTCTGCCTGACTAAAACCTCCACTCGACTGAGCATTTCACGCGCCGCGCGATTGGTAAATGTTACGAGCATTATTCTGTAAGGATCTACCCCGTTATGAACCAGCCAGGCAAGGCGATATGTAAGAGCACGGGTCTTGCCGCTCCCGGCGCCGGCTATTACCAGCATCGGCCCGTTGCCCGCAGTAGCAACTGCGAGTTGTTCCCGGTTTAGGTCCGCGGTAAAGTCAATTTCTCCAGCCGCCGTTCGCGATTTTAATGCAAATTTTCGTGCCATCGACTTCTATGGAATATCAATTATTATGATTGCCTAAAATTTTATGCCGATATTAGTTCTGATGATAGGATACACGAAGATCACCGCTATGTCATTAGATTTTCCTGTCGGTTCGATTAACCGTGTTCGGTCTGCCATACAAAAAGGCTTATAGGACATATTTCTGTTATCCTGATAATAATGCTGATAACGATAAAACTACTATTACCGGGAGTTGAAACCAAATTCCGTTAATTTTTTATCCCCAAAAAACATTTTTTTTTGTGAATTACTATCGCAAAAAAACTCCGGCTAAGCTGACTTTACACCATTATCTATACTCCATCCCTTCACCGAAAAACCGGGATATTAAGGCCTGTCTCACGAAAAAAAAAATTAAATATCGAATTTTTTAGCTCCAAAACCGCACTATTTAGATCCCGGCCGGCTCTAATTAAATAAAACGATATTATCGGCAGGATACAATCAGGATCTGTTATTTATTCGTGTTTCGGGAATGAAAAAATGAAAAAAATCACTAAATGGAAAATCCGAAAAAAAGCGTTACGCATTGCTTACAGGTTGGCACTTTTAGTTAGTTAAATACACCAGAATGGGTGATTTTATTTCAGATAATCCGTCGTGAGGATCCAATGAAAATGGGAACCGGTACAACGTCTAATTTGTCTAATAAAATAAGTAATATTGGGAATCGGTACCTCCTCATTTTCATGGCTTGGGCCAGGAGAAGGGTGTTCAGTTACATTTACACAAAATAATATTCATAGGAGATAGGGAAGGTTAAGATGAAACGCATTATTAGAAAACTAAGGCGAAACAGAAATTTACGACAACGCCACCAGCATTCGGAGGCGCCTATGTTCGAGCGTCTGGAACCCAGGCTTCTGCTTAACGCCGATGTTCAGGGGCTTTTAGCCGGTCTGCAGCCTATAGATCCGCTGGAATCAGAGGCCTCAACAGGTGCCATTGAGGTCGATATCAACAATGACGGCGGTACACTCGCTGCAAGCGCAGTTACATATACACCCCAATCGGTGCCATATACCCAGAATTTTGACGCCGGTTTACCTACAAGTATTCAGGGCTGGGAGTATTATTCGGATAACAACGGGCGGATTCAGGTTGTCAGCGGAAAATTACGCATGGATGATTCGATGGCAGGCGGTAATTATTCGCTCAACGAGGCGATTTTGCACCTGAATCTTACAGGCAAAAGCAATGTTAAGCTGACCCTGGATCATACGAATCTCGGAGACGAATCGGATCCCCCGCCTACGAGTTTTACAGGCCATTATAAAGGGGATGGAATTTCTGTAAGCGTTGACGGAATCAACTGGGTGAGGGTTATTAATCTGGATGCTTCCTTTACAGGCCAGACCTATAATCTGGATACATATATCCAGGCCGCTCAGACCGCTGCAGGAAGCACAGATCTGTCCGATGTCAGGATCAAGTTCCAGCAGTACGATGATTATTCGGCTCCTACAGACGGTCGTGAATTCGACAATATAACGGTCTCAGCATCAATCGCCCAGGCTGTACCATATACTCAGAACTTCGATGCGGGTCTGCCAACGACAGCCCAGGGCTGGGAATATTATTCAGACTATAACGGACGAATACAGGTAGTGAGCGGACGTATGCGTATGGATGATACGAGTCCCGATACCACATACTCATTAAACGAAGCGATTTTACATTTGAACTTAACGGGCAAAACCAATGTAATTCTGACTCTTGATCATAACAATATCGGAGATGAGTTTACTGCGATTCCGAACAATTTCACAGGCCATTATAAGGGAGATGGAATCGCCCTGAGTGTCGATGGTGTCAATTGGATCAAAGTCACAGACCTTGCCGGCAGTTTTACGGCTCAATCATTCGCCCTGGATACGATTATTGCAGCTGCAAAGACCGCTGCCGGTAGCACGGATGTATCCGATGTGCGGATTAAATTCCAGCAGTATGACAATTACCCGGCACCGTCTGACGGGCGTGAATTCGATAATATCCAGGTGACAGCTGCGGTAAGCGGACCGGAAATAGATATTCTCGGCAATAGTCAGGTCATTTTAGACGGTGACACTACTCCGACTACCGCCGACCATACGGACTTCGGAAGTGTTACTCCGAGCAGCTCGATAATACGAACGTTTACAATAAGAAACACCGGAACCACAACTCTCAATTTAACGGGTAGCCCGAGAGTACAGTTAACAGGCAGCAGCGACTTTGTTGTTATTACACAGCCGGTTGCCACGGTAGGCGCCGGTGGCGGGACAACGACGTTCCAGATTCAGTTCACTCCGAGCAGCACCGGACTTAAAACGGCAACTATTATTATCGCAAATAACGATAGCGATGAGAATCCCTATAACTTTGTGATACAGGGTACCGGTGCGGGCGCTGCTGAGATAGAAATCCTGGGCAACAGCCAGGTCATTAACGACGGAGATACCACTCCGAGTACTATCGATCACACGAACTTCGGTGCTGTTACTCCGGGCGGTACTATCATGCGGACATTTACTATAAGGAATACCGGCAGCTCTACTCTTAACCTGACCGGCAGCCCGAGGGTGCAATTGATCGGCTCCGGCGAATTTACCGTGAATACACAACCTGCTGCTACCGTTGCCCCGGGTGGTGGAACGACAACTTTCCAGATATGGTTCACTCCGACCAGCCCCGGTATTCAATCGGTTACAGTATTGATTTACAATAATGACAGTGATGAGAATCCTTACGACTTCGTGATACAAGGCACAGGTTCCGATGTTGCTGAAATGGATGTTCTCGGCAATAGTCAAGTAATTACGGATGGTGACACTACTCCAAGTTCGACAGACCACACAGATTTCGGTAATGTGACCACAGCTGGTTCTTTAGTGCGAACATTCACTGTCAGGAACACGGGAAACGCTACTCTTAATCTTTATGGCAGTCCCAGGGTGCAGTTAACCGGCAGTAGTGACTTCACGGTAATTACACAGCCGGGTTATTCGGTCCTGCCATATGGAGGAACCACAACATTCCAAATCCAGTTTTCTCCGAGCAGTACCGGGCTTAAAACTGCAACTGTCTCGATAGCAAATACAGATAGCGATGAAAATCCTTACGATTTTGTGATTCAGGGTACCGGTATTGCAGCCGGTGTAGTACCTCAGGCAATGCCGTACTCTCAGGATTTCAGCTCCGGTCTGCCGGGTTCATCCGGCGGATGGGAATACTATTCCAGCAATGAGGGTCGTATCCAGATAGTCAGCGGGCGTTTGCGGATGGATGATTCCGTCGGTAACGGAACTTACTCGCTGAATGAGGCAATCCTTCATGTCGACCTGACGGGCCAGACTAATGTGAATCTTTCGCTGGACCACTATTCGATATACGATGAGAATCACTCTATGCCGACGAATTTCACAGGCCATTATAACGGAGATGGAATTGCAATCAGTATCGATGGTACAAACTGGATTAAGATATCAGCTCTGACCGGTTCATCGGCTATTTCAATCGACTTAGACTTGGTTAGTCTGTTCGGCGCAAGTGCGGACCTGTCCAATGTGAGGATCAAGTTCCAGCAGTATGACAATTATCCCTCGCCGACAGACGACGGGCGTGAATTCGATAATATCCAGATAACGGCGATATCCTCAGGTGTAGTTCCTCAGGCAATCCCGTACTCTCAGGATTTCAGCTCCGGTCTGCCGGGTTCATCCGGCGGCTGGGAATACTATTCCAGCAATGAGGGTCGTATCCAGATTGTAAGCGGGCGACTTAGAATGGATGATTCCGTCGGTAACGGAACTTACTCGCTGAACGAGGCAATCCTTC
>Ga0272441_10001937_pt1 | contig 43330 bp, 39 predicted proteins | sample SSMProp6N_FD_193582 | JGI IMG/M metagenome (GOLD analysis project Ga0272441, IMG submission 193582) | Marine sediment archaeal communities from Little Sippewissett salt marsh, Falmouth, MA, United States - SSM-Prop-6N | ecosystem: Environmental > Aquatic > Marine > Wetlands > Sediment ...
GGCCCCGACCAACGAGGGGCTGGTGGCGCTGGTGAAGTTCCTGGAGCGCGGGGCGTCAGCGCCGACGTAGCCGCCTCTACTTCACCTCGGCCACGCGCGCAAAGACATCAACCGGCACGTCCTTCCCGCCGCGCCTCACGGTCATGCGGCCGACCAGCCCCCAGCTGCCGACCTTCAGGCGCGCCGTGGTCGACAGCCGGCTGTAGTCGGCGGCCGGGGTGCCGATGGCGTCGCCCGGGCCCCCGCCGCGCGCGTCCGCCCCGTCGTGAGGGCGCGACCAGATAACGCGTAGCGCAAGCTCCGCCGCGCGCGCCCCGCCTCCCGCCGGCATCCTTTGCAGGCGCGGCGTGACCTCGACGAGGACGCCGTCCAGAAGGGCGTCCGTCACCGGCACGAGCACACCGTCGCCGATCGGCTGCGCCGGCTGCGGGGCCTTCGGGCCTTTGAGGACGAGCACCGGGGGCAGCTTCTCCTCGGCGATGACGTGATGCTCGATGCCGGTCTCCCAGTATTGGGGTGTTTCGCCCTCGGGCCACTCGAGCCGCCTGGCGCCCACGTAGTGCGCCTTGCCGCCGGAGACAGTGTGCGCCGTCACCCCGTCGAGCGTCGCTACTTCGGCACTCGTGACCACGGCCCCCTCGGGGGCGCCGGCGAGCAGCTTCTCCATCGCCTGGGGTGAGAGGGTGTTCTTCCTGGCCTCGCCGCGCACCGAGGCGGCCGCGTTGGACGCGAGCGCCACGACCTGCATCCTGACGACGCTCCGGCGCCTGGCCCGCATCTCGGCCAGGAGCAGATCGATCTCTGCGTGGACGTCGGGGCGCTGCTTGGCGATGAGCAGCCCGTCGCGCTCCTCGATGGAGGTGCCCAGCTCCGCAGCCCACGACTCGGGGTGTATCCTCGACTGGATCATCTCCGCGAGCGAACTCCACGGCAGCAATTCGTCCACCTCGGTCGGCGCAGACGGCGGCGCGAATCCCAGCGCCGGTCCGGGGCTGTCCATCGCGGGCCGCGCGACGTCGCGGACGTCGTAGATCTTGAGGGCGAGCTCGCCGCCCAGGTTGTGGGGGCTGGAGACGAAGACCGCGCCATCGTCGATTACGAAGCCGAGCTCCGCCATGCGCGTGACCCAGCGGAGCGCCCTCGCGGCCGAGCACTTCTTCGAAGACCACGTGACGGGCACGTCCGCCCCGCCGCCCGAGAAGGCTCTGGGGTCGAGCACTACTTCCACGTCTGCCTTGGCGCGGATGTCGGCGATGACCTTCGTAAGCGCCAGGTCGTCGTACTCGAAGGAGAACTCCTTCCTCAACGCCGCCGCGATCTTGGCGTTCGTGTCCTCCTTCTCGTCCGCCGCCGCCAGGCCTGCGAGCAGAACGACCGCGGCCATTATCAGGCTACGTGCGCACATTGGAACGCCCTCCCTTCCGGAAGACCGGACGTTCCCTCGCGCCCCGGTGTTAGGTTCTGTCTGAAAATACCATTCTGGCTTCGAGCGGCTACGGCACAGCATCTCCATCCTTGTGCGACTTGCCAATATTCGCGATATTGGCTGCGTCGCACGCCTTGAATCTGCCGCGCCTCGCTCGCTCTCGGGCCGACGAGTGAATTCTCAGACAGAACCTCTGTGGAACCTGCGGACGGCCGCCCGAGATATCAGCGCCCCAGTGTCTCCCTGACTATCTCGACCAGCTTCTTCGGACTGAAGGGCTTCGGGAGCACGCCGACGACGCCCTCGCCCATGGCGGCGCTCAGGACCTCGTCGTCGCCCGGAACACCGGTCACCAAGAGAATCGGCGGCAGCTTCTTCGGGACCACGCCTGCCGTCTGGTCGCCCGCGCCGAGCTCCTGACTCAGCATTTTCTGGAACTCCGCCCCTGACGTGCCCGGCATGCTGTAGTCGAGGGTGATCATGTCGATGCCGCCGCTCAGGACAATCGAGATGGCCTTCTGTGCTGAGGCGGCGGTAACGACTTCGTAGCCGGAAGCCTTAAGCACGTCAGAGATCATGTCGCGTATGAGTCGATCATCGTCGATTACAAGGATGCTCACGAGGCCCCCCCGCGCGCATGCGCGCTGCGGCCCACTAGAGTACCCCGGCGCCGGCGCCGCGCAAGGCTATTTCGAGCTCCGGCGGTAGTGGTCGATGACCGCGAGCGAAAGCGGCTCGCCCCACTGCTGCTGCAGGATGTCGTCCTTGGCCCGCCAAACGCTGTGGGCGACCACCTTCTCCAGCGATTGCATGTCGGAAGTGAAGCAACCCCTGACGCCGTGCTGCTGGTAGAACGCGTGCTGCATCGGCACACGTCGGTCGCCGGCGACCTCGGAATTGCCGTACTTGAGGAGTTCCTCATAGCAAGCCTTCCGGACCGCCTCATTGCCCTCCGCCGCCCAGTAGACAGCCGAGGCCGAGTCCCGCTGCCAGTACATCCTGTAGTTGTCCTGCCCGTGGCGGCAGCGCTTCCAGAAATCGAGAATTGCCTGCCTGATCGTGTCGTCGTTGCTGTCCTGCAGATAGAGGCCATAGCCGAACCACCAGGTGCAGTCGCGCCAGTAATCGCCCGGCTTCGACGTGCGCTCCACCGCCATTTTCAGGAAGCCGCCCGCCTCCCCGAGACAAGCCTCGTGACCGGGGATGCCGCCGAAGAGCTTGAGGGCCACGTACGCGCCGCCGGAGGGCTGATTGAGCACGGTGTTCCCCAGGCGCGTGAAACAGCCCCGCAACTCGCCGATCACCTCGTGCGTCCGCCAGTCGCCCGTCAGGTTCCAGTGGAGGTAGTGACCCAGCCAGTTTGTGCCGTAGCCGTCCATGGCCGTGCCGCCCGTCCGATCGTTCCCCTTCGTGGCTCCCCAGTAGGCCGAGTGGCGCCGGCCGACGCCATTGTGCTTCGGGTTCGTGGAGCTGTGGTGCTTGATGAGGGCGTCGCGGAGGAACGTCAGGTGAGCGTGCGCGGCTCGCCGGTACCGGTACTCGCCGGTTCGGAGGTACTGCATCTGCATGCGGTAGGTGACCATGGTGTTGCCGCGCCGCCAGCCGTCGTAGTGGTCGCCGCTGCCGCCCATGCCCCAGGTGCCGAGCGTGCGTCCCGAGTCGTTGTAGCGGTAGGCCCAGAGGTGGTCGCCGTAATTGAGCATCCCAAGCCAGCCCCACTCGGTCATTGCGCGCTCGATGAAGGCCGTGCGCGTCGCGAGCACCGCTTCGGCCTTCGGGAACTGCTTGTCGTCGTGGGGCATGATCATCCCGGCCGCCTTCGTGCCCCGATAGGAGTACCACTCGGGATTCGCGTACGGCTCAAGCGGATCGTCCAGTGCCGCCGCGGTCGCCGCGGCGCGGCCCGCCTCGCCAGGGCCGTGGAAGTTCAGCAACACGTCATGGCTGAAGCTGACCCCCTGCATGCCGTCGGGATACCCCGAGGCCCGCATGTCGAGCACGAGGTCACCATGGTCGGGCCAGATCCACGCGGTGAGGGCCTTCGCCTTCGCGTCGTAGGAGAGTTCCTTCGGATATTTGTATGCCATGTCGCGGAAGCTCGCCGTCATGCCGAAGCGCGCGCCCGTCACGTCGATCCAGCCGGCCGTCTTCTCTCGGCCCCGCTTCGGAGCGCCCTTACCCGCCCCCGCCTCCCAGTCGAGGCCGAAGCCCTTGTGCTCGAGATGGAAGACGTCGTGCGGTCCAGTGCTGAAGAGGTACGCGTTCTCCCTGGCTCCGAGCTGAGAGACGCCTCCCGCGCCCGCTGCGGAGAATTTCGGCGGCCCGTCGAAGGCCAGGGGCAGCGCGAGTCCCATCCGCCGGAAGAATTCCTTCTGCGGGTCGCCACGGAAGACGAAGTTGTGCTGAATCCTCAGGAACGGCTTGCCGCGGTAGGCGTGGATCCAGATGGTGTACTGGTTCGAGTCGCCGCCTCCGCCGAAGGTGCCTTTCAGGCGGACGACCGTCCGCATGGGGCCGTGCTCGACCACCTGCGCCGAGTACGAGCCGCCCTTCGCGGAGACGCGTGACGTCCGGGCGTCCTTCGGGGCCGCGCTGATCCAGCGCGAGCCGCCCCGCACTCTCGGATTCGACTGCTTCACGGGACGCGACTCGCCCGTCAGCAGGTTCCGGGCCCTGTAGGGCGAGGCGTCTCGCTTCGGCGGCTCGACCTGCAGGTCGTAGAAATGGTCCTGCCCGCCGCGGCGGATCACCCTCTCGCTCTCGGCGTAGCTGCCGTCGCCGTCGAGATCGACCCACGCCTCCGATATGAACTCGAACCGCGACTTGCTCACCGAGAACTTGATGGCGCCCGTGTCGACGGTGATCGAGCCGCCGTCGCTGACGCTGTTGCCGGCCGCCGCGGCGACCCGGGCCCCTGAGAGCACGACCTTATCCTTCGCCCTGCCCTTGGGCGGCAGGTCCGTCTGGTAGTCCAGCAGGGCCCACTTCACCGAGCCGTCGGACCAGCGCGAGAGGACACGCGCCTGGGAGGGCCTGCCGACAAGGCCGACTCTCGCCACGTCCTTGACCTTGCCCTTCGGAAATGGAATGCCGCCCGTCACGGGCCAGTTTCTCCGCGCGACGCCGCTGTGGTCCTCGACGCTGATGCCGACGAGCTCCGCGCCTGAGACGCCGGTCCCGCCGTTGGTCTTAACCGCCTGGTTCGCTGGACGGCCCGCTCCGTTTCCGCGGGCCGAGGCCAAGTTCGAGCTCACTTTCTTGATCTCCTCTGCCGAAGCGCCTGCCTTGCGCGCGGCCTCGAGAGCGCTCTCCGCCTCTTTGCCGAGCCCCTGCCCCGCGCAGTAACGCGCAAGGGCCAGGAGGAGCTTGGCGTCGCCGCCGACGCACCTCTTCGCGAGGCCAGCGAAGCGCACGGGCGCCATCTTCTCCCACGCCAGGGGCGTCGTCATGCCGCGCACCGATATCTCGACGCCCTCGGCGTCGGCGTCCCTGAGCCTCGCCCTCGCGGGCCTGCCCATCATGTCGATGTAGAAGGTGATGCGCTTGCGGCCCTTGGCCGCTTCGATCACCGCCTTGCGCAGGGCGGCTTCGTCCTCGCCCGCACGGCACTCCGAGAGCCCTGCGGTCGCCGCGAGGGCAAGGAGAGCTCCAGTCCACGCCAAGCGTCTCTGTCGCAACACCGTTTCACCCCCTTCAGTCGGATGCGCGGGCGAGCGCCCGACCATCCTGTGCCTCCATGTAGTTCGCCAGTACTGCACCGCAGGCCGCCGCCGCCTTGCCGAGCGCGTCCTCCAGCGGCTCGTCCGAGCCCCAGAGCGGCTTCACCGCGTGGCTGATTATGTCGACTCTCACCGCACCCAGGCGCATCACGTCGGGAGCGGCGTGCAGGCGTTCGCGCCAGTGCGCGTCGAGGGAAGCCCGGTCCGCCGCCGAGGAGAGGAGCTCCTCGAGCGCGTCGCGGTGCGACGGGAAGCGCACGTCTTCGGCCACAAGCGTCCTCTGACTCTCAAGTGAGACGAGCTCACGGAGGAGCTCCAGCGCGAGCTCCGGCTGCGCGCACCGGGAGCTGATCGAGAAGGCCTCTGACATGAGAAACGTGGCCTTGCGCCGGCTCGCGGGATAGGGGAGGGCCACGGGCGCCTCGCCCCCCGAGCGCCGCACCTCCCACTCGAACCTGCCGCCCCACGGGCACATCGCCAGACGTCCCTCGACGAAGCGCGCATCGGCCTTCTCGCCATAGCGCTCGACGGGCGCGCTGAGAGACGCGAGTTCCCGGATGAAAGCCCAGTCACCGGCCCTCTCGGGCGCGGCGATCTTCTCGAGCGTCCCGCCGCTCTGCAGGATCCACGGCATGAGATGGGCGAGGTCCGGGCTCAGCTCGAAGGGCTTGACCCCCTCGGGAAGAAGCTCGTGAAGCCGCCTCACCGTCTCGATGAAAGCCTCGCGGTCCCACTCAGGCCCGGGCACGTCCACGCCTGCCCCCTTGAAAAGCCTTCGGCTCACCCACACGACCACGGGCGAGACATAGTAGGGCAGCCCGTAGACGTGGCCCGAGCGCTCGTAGAGCTCCATGGCTTCAGGCGCGAGCGGTTTCGTGTCGATGGCGCGGTCGAAGCCCATGATCTCGTCGAGCGCGAGGACGCTCCCCTCCTCGGCCTGGGTCTGGACGTACGAACCCGTGGTCATCCAGACGTCCGCATCCTTGCCGTCGGGGCAGAACTCAACAAGGACATCCGGGTGAGCTGTCTGAAACCGCTCCGTTGCTTCCTCGACGAAAATGCCGCAGAGGGAGCCCATGTTCCACCGCCCCGACGCGATGCGGAGCGTTACCGCATCCGCCGCCGACGCCGTGCGGCCGGTCACGAAGGTCCCGAGCCCGGGCCGGGTGTCGACGAGCCCCTCCTGGCGAAGCTCTCTGACTGCGCGTGCGGCCGTCTCGAGGCTGACGCCGTGATCGTCGGCGAGAGCCCGTATGGAGGGAAGGCGCGTGCCGGGGGGGAGCTTCTCGACCTGCACCGCCCGTATGAGGCCAGCCTTTATCTCCTCGAACTTCGACCCAGAGCCCACGTATCTGCTCCCGCCAAGGGGGGCATAGCACTGTACTAGTGTACTAGTACACCCGGGCCCCAGCTTTGTTCGCCTCTTTTTCAGGGCATTCCACAGAACGCCGGCCTGCTAGCCGGTCTGGTCCGCATGGTGGACCGGCACGCGGATCTCATGGTCGTGCGAATCGCGGAGGGCGTGCAGCAGCTCCGAGGTCCGCACGGCATCGAGCATGTCGCATATGAGAGGCGTGCCCTTCAGGATGGCGTCGGCGAAATTGCGGCAGCGCGAGACATCGGCGTGGCCCGTCTCGGGGTTCTTCGGGGTGAAGTCACGCTTCCTGCCGCCGACGATCACGTGGCCGCGGTACGTGCCCGCGAGATAGTCCCGCCCGTCGGGAACGCGGTAGGTGAAGAGCGTCCCCTTCGTCCCCTGGACGCAGAGAACGTAGGGCGTCGACTGCCCGCCCGTCGCGGCCGTCGCGCCGATCACCTGAGAGAGCGCCCCGTTCGTGTGTCGGATCATCGCGAAGTATCCGTACTTCTGGTGATAGCAGAAAACGTCGTCGGCCTCGCCGAGCACGTAACGGGCGAAGTCGAAGGGGTGCGTGACGTGCGTCATCTCGGAGCCGGCGATGTACCGCCCGCCGGAGTCGGAGCCGACACGCTCGCCGAGGCGGCGTTCGAAGACGTTCTCGCACCTGTGCGGGTGGTTGTGGACGATCGATGCGTACATGGGCCGGCCGATCGTTCCCGAATTGATCTCTTTTTTCGCGGACACGTTCGTCGGGTAGTAGCGGAGCGAGTAGGCCACCGCCACAACGGGCTTTGGGTACTTGCGGCGCAGGTACCTGTGGCGACGGCACTCCTCGAGCGAGTAGCCGACGGGCTTCTCGGTGAGGATGTGTTTACCGGCCTCGAGCGAGGCGGCGATCATCTCGGTGTGGAGATCCGAGTATGCGCAGATGTCGACGATGTCTATCTCGGAGTCGGCGAGCACCTCGCGGTAGTCGGTCAGGACCCGGGCCTTCGTGAGCTTGTGGGAAGACCCGAGCTTTTCCGCGTGCTCGGGAACTACGTCGACCAGGGCCCGGATCTCGACGGGCCGGCGGCACTTCAGCCAGCCGCGCGCGTGCCCTCCTGCGACCTTGCCGCACCCCACGATCGCGACGCCAAGCTTTCCGCGGCGCCTGGTGGACTTCTTCATCTTGCTCTTCGACGCCTTCTCGGCCTTCGCCATGTGCGAACTCCTCTGCGACGCGGAACGCGATAGCCCTCGCCACATCCTCGCCCGGCCGACGGCGCATGTCAAGGCGAAGGGCGCTGGAGCCTCCCGCGTCTGACCCGGGCCCGGCAGTTCCTGCAAGGAGATGCAATGCCAATAAACGTCACAAAAAGTTGCGTTTTACCCTTGACAACCACAACATATGGTGTATAAGTGGTATCCAAGCTGATAGCTTTTTTCCCTTCCTAGGCCATCGGGAGTCCGCTCCGACTCCCGATGGCTCGTTTTTTGGGACCGACTCGCCAGCGTGCTCGCCCGCGAAGCGCCTCCCCCGATTGACTCGGAACAGGCACATGGGTTATAACCTCTGTCAGGAGACCCAAGTGGCCGCGTTGTCACACGGAACGAAAGAGAGGACGGCCTTCGCCGTAGCGGTGCTCCTCGCCATGATGCTGGCGGGGGTGGCCGGCTTCGCGGTAGGGCGGAACTGGCCCCCGGGCGGCCCGAGCGGCGGCGAAGTCGACGGTGGCAAAGCCGAGCCGCTCGAGACCCTCCGCAACGAGTACCTCCGCCTCGCCGAGGACTACCGGCGCGAGCTCGCGCTGCTGGAAGCGCGACGCACCGAGATCGACGCAGGGACGGCCGAAAGGGAGCTCTTCGCCGAGGTCCAGGCGACACTGGCGCGCTCGTCGTCGGAACTCAGCCGCCGCGAGGTGGACGTCCTCCGTGAGCGTGTAGCCTACCTTCAGGACCTGGTCGCCCGGGCGCGCTCGGCCGGCTACATCCCGACTGTTGCGCTGCCGCCGCGCCCGCCCAGATCGCGACTCCTTGCCGAGCCCGACGAGCCGGCAAAGGTGACTGCCGTCGAGGAGCCGGCCGCGGAAGTTAACCCCGTACGTCTCGGAGAGCATCGCTCCGGCGAGACGTACGTGCCTCCGCAGCACCCCCGCCGCAAGCTCGTCCCGCCGCCGCCGATGCCGGCCCAGGAGGGCCCTGCCCCGGGCGAAGATGAAGTCGAGGAGAACACGCCCTGAACTCTCCCCTCTCATCGCTTGTCGCCGTGTTCGGTTTCACCTTCGTCGCGGGCTTCCTCGTCTACGTCGGCGCGCGCATCGCGCGGATCGATGAGCCGACGTACGGCCGCTCCGTCCTCGCGGCCGCGCTTGCGATGATCGGGGGGCTCTTCGCCGCGGTGGCGGGGGGCACGGCGATCGGATACGTGATGGGCGGCCGGGCCGCCGTGGCCGGTTTCTTCGCCGCTCTCGTGGTCACCCAGATCGCCATCATGGCGAAGCTCTTCGATGCCCCGCTCCGCAAGGCGGCTCTCGCCTGGGGCGTGGGGATACTCATCCCGATGCTCGTCATGTACTACCTCTCGCTCACGCATCTCCGCGAGCAGGTCCGCCGGCAGTCACGGGCCGACATGGCGGCCATCGCCTCCGCGCTTTCGACCTATGCGGCCGCCTCGGGCGGAGAGCTGCCTCCTCGCCTCGACGCCCTCGAACTAAAGGACGTGCCGGCCACGCGCCTGGGCTCGTACGGTTACATCTCGGGCCTGTCGACGGACGGAGACGCGCAGTGGCCCGTCGCCTTCGAGCCGCAGATGGCGTTCGCCACCTCTCGCGTCTACCTGGCGCTTGGCGGAGAGGTCGGCGAGGAGAACACGCTCGATCTGGAAGGCCGCATAGAATCTGCCCTGGGCGAGGCGCGCACGCGCGGCCTCCGGCCCGTGCTCATCAGCCCCCGCCCGGGGGCAGCCACTCAGGAGGGGGGGCAGCATGAAGGCGAGTGATCTCGACCGGTTCTGCGCCGGGCTCATGCCGGAGAGGCGCACACCGGAGAGCGTCGACGGGATCAAGACGGGCGAGGGCGCAAAGGAGCTCCGCAAGGTCGGCGTCACCTGGACCGTTACGAACGCAGTCCTGGACAAGGCGGAGCGGCTCGGCCTCGACGGGATCGTCACGCACGAGCCGACGTTCTTCGACCATCACGACAGCGCGGAATCGCGCACGGCCTCGGAGACCGCCCGGGCCAAGCAGAAGCGCATCGACGAGCTGGGCCTCGTGATCATCCGGCTTCACGACTGCTGGGACGGCTACCCGGAGTACGGCATCGGTGACGCAACCGCGCGTGTGCTTGGCTGGACGGAGCGGCTAGAAGCGACTGATATCGGGCGCGTCTTCCGCCTGGCCGAAACGACGCTGGCGGATCTCGCCCGCGACGTTGCCGACAAGCTCGGCTGCCCCAACCCCCGGATCTTCGGCGACCCCGCGACCAAGATATCGGTCGTGGGCCTCTGCTGGGGGCACACGTCGCTGGGCTCCGTCGTCCGCTGCACCGAGGCCGGGGCGGACTGCGTCGTCGTGGGCGAACTCGCCGAGTGGCAGGGCCCGCAGTACATTCTCGATTCCGGCAAGACCATGATCTACGCGGGCCACTGCACCACTGAGAAGAAGGGCATGGAGACGGCGCGCGAGCTTCTGGAGAAGAACTTCGCCGACGTCGAGTTTATCTACATCGACGTGCCTGAAGCTTTCGGCCCACCGGTTCTCTAGGAGTTTCGCCTTGGACGTGCTGGCCATGGACGATGCCGGCGACGCCGATCTCGAAAAGATCGACGCACCGCCTCACGACCCCCGCCTTGACGGGGGGACCTTTGCCGCGGGAGTGCTCGCGCTTGCACTCCTCGCTGCGGGCGTTGTTTTCCTGCTGGTGCCTGTGGTGACCACAGTCGTCCGCAGGACGCGAGAGGCGATCCCCGTTCTGGTGCGAGTCATCTCGGAGAAGAGCGTCCGGGCACATGCTCTCACGATCCGTAAGGTGAGGCACGGCGTCGAGCGGACAGTGATCGTTGCGGGCGGTGCCGAGAAGACTGACAGCGTTTCAACACTTTTCGACAAGCTCCCCCCAGCCTCGGGAAGATGGGTTGCGGGGCCAGCCCCAGCAGGGGTCGACTCAGTGGAGCTTTCTCTCAACTCAGCGAAATGCCACGTTGTGCTGCAACTTCCTGAGTAGCCGAACTCCTGTAGCGCTACACGCAGTTACCATAGACGCAGAATTCAACTTAAGTGAGCTAAGTCATTGAAATCAAGGGACTTAGCTATCGCATAAGGGCGCCTCATACTAGCATAGTGGGCGTTTTCGGCCCGATTTCCCGCCAGATTTCTGTTGACTTCGCCACCGGTGCCGTTAACATATGTGCAATGGCGGGGGGTGAAGGACACCGACCTACGGGCCTCGGGGCGATGCACAAGGGGGCCCTGCAAGACGGACAGGACTCAGTGTTCTCGATGGCACGAGTCGGGGTCACAGTGTCGTTGTCCACGGTCCTCATCTTCGCTGCCATTGGCTGCGGACGAAGCGGCGACCAAGTCGCCCGTGAGATGGTGAAGGCGGGGGGCCTCCTTCGGGAAGGGAAGCTGGACGAGGCGGAGCGCGCCTACGAGGGAATCGTCGAGCGCTGGCCGAGGACGGCCCGGGCTCACGCGAACTTGGCCTACCTGAGGTACGAGGCGGAGGACTACAAGGCGGCCGTCTGCAGGGCCCAGCGCGCGCTGGAGATTGAACCGGGGCTGGTCGAAGCGCTTACCACCCTCGGGAACGCTTGCCTCAAGATGGGGCCGGAGCACGAGGATCGGGGCGTGGAGGCGCTGGAACAGGCCGCCGCCAAGAGCCCCAGCGCCTCGAAGGCGCGGACGACGCTGGCGGCCGTCTACTACAGGCGCGGGAACCTGGCTGCGGCGACAGCCAATGCCAGGGCGGCTCTCACGGGCGACCCGTCGAGCGCCGAGGCGAGGTACAACCTCGCTGTGGCTCTCGAGGCGCAGGCGGAGAGGTCGGCCGCGGCGGGAAGCGACGGAGAAGCGACGCGGCTGCGCAGCGAGGCGCTGGACCACTTCAGGCGTTTCGCCAAGGGCGGCGGCTCGGCCGAGGCGAAGGAGGCGCGCCGGGCGATTGAGAGGCTGGAGCCGCTGGTCGGGGGCTCTGGAGAGGGAAAGGGAACCGGCGACGAGCCGGAACCGTAGAACCGGGTGGTGGCCGGACGCCAGTAGGCCGGTCGCCGACGCGGGGCAGTGCCGCCCGCGTGCGAGATTAACCGGAGGCCCGCCAAGAGCCCTCTTGGCTCACGCGGGCCCGGGGGGACCCAAAGAGTCGCGAAGGGCCGGATTCCATGATCGATTACTACGACGTGCTGGGCCTTGGCAGGGACGCGAAGCCCGAACAGATCAAGCGGTCGTACCGTAAGCTGGTCAAGAAGTACCACCCTGATCGCAACAAGGGCCGCGGCAAGTGGGCGGAGAAGAAGGTCCGCGAGATCATCGAGGCCTATGACACGCTGAGGGATGCCGACGACCGGGCGACCTACGACAGGCGCCTCTCGCGCCATCTCCGCGAGACCTCCAACCTGGACGACCCCTATGGCGATTCGCTGCGCAACCGCGGCGAGGACCCGGAGGCCCAGGCCAAGCTCGTGTTGCACTCGCTTCTGAACGCGGAACAGGCCGAGGCGGTTGCCATCGTCGAGAACATGCAGGAGAAGTACCCGGACTTTGACCTGAGCCACTACCTCGACCTCAAGGACTACCTTGACTGCGAGTTCCTGCTCGGGGAGGCGTACGAGCGGCTGGGCAAGTGGCGCGAGGCGCTACGCTACTACGAGCGGGTCTACGAGGAGGAGCGCGAGCGGCCCCGGCGGTACTTCCTGCCCGAGGTCAAGGACCGGCTCCGCGAGCTCTACTGCAAGAAGGTCGCTCGGAAGCTCAAGCCAATGGAGGCGGTCTCCGTCTACCAGCGCGTGCTGGCCCTCGGCATCCAGAAGAAGACGGAGGCCTACATACACAAGAAGATAGCCGAGAGCTACTTCAAGGCCTCCAAGATGAAGAAGTCGAAGATGCACCTCGAAAAGGCCTTCTCGCTGGAGCCGAAGCTCAAGGGCGCCCAGAAGATCTGCCAGAAGCTCGGGGTGAGCAGCCAGACGCTCGCAAAGGCGAACGCCAGAAACTGAGCATCCTCACTCTGCGTTGAAGGTCGGGACCCCGCGAGGAGGGCCTCACGGGGTCCCGGTTTTGAGAAGGGCCGACGGCTTGCGCACGGCACGCTTCGCCCTCTACGCGCTCCTCAACATCACTATCGGGGTGCTGGTAGTGGTGGCCATCTCCATTGGTCCGGGCTCGGCGCCGGATCTGCGCGACCTCGAGGATCTCACCGGCCGCCTGACCGCACGCTTCGGCCTCGCCTCCCTCGAAGCCGGATTCCGGTCGGGGCCCAGGCCGGGCGACGTCTCACTCGCCGTCAGGTTCACCGCCCCGGAGGATGTTTACACGGATCGCAAGAGGCTGGACAGGCTCGTCGATCAGATACACCGGCGCGCCGTGCTCGACTACAGAGGCTACCCCGCCGGCGTCTACGTGGAGGCGAGCGCGCCCGGGGAGCTCCTGCTCGTCGGCCTCGAGAGCGACTACGTCACGTATCGCTCGCTCCAGGAGATGCTCGACTCAATCCACGGCGAGGATCTGATCGCCTACGGGAACGCCAGGTGGGGTGTGCCGGCTGGGGTGCCGCTCTCGCCCCGCTGGCGGCAAGTGGTGATACACCACTCGGCCACGATGGCGGGCAGCGCCGAGAGCTTCGACCGCTACCACCGCGAGTACAAGCACTGGGCGGGTGGTCTCGGATACCATTTCGTCATCGGCAACGGTCGCCCCGTGCAGGACGGTCTCGTCGAGGTGGGAAGGCGCTGGCGCGATCAGTCCGACGGCGCGCATGCCGGCGTCACAGAGGTGAACCACACCGGCGTCGGCATCTGCCTCGTCGGGAACTTCGATGAGGGCCGCCCGACCCAGCGCCAGATGGCCAGCCTGAGGGCGCTCATCAGGTGGCTGCACCTGGCGTGCGGAATCCCCTACAGCGAGGTGAAGGGCCACCGCGACGTGAAGCTCACGGAGTGTCCAGGCGCCAACTTCCCGATGGCCGAGCTCCTCCAGTGGCTCGAGGCCGAGGAGAATGTGAGGCGGGGGCTGTAGGCCCTGCCTGTGAATCCCATTCCGTTTTCGAGCGGCCGCGCCACAGCATCTCCGTCGTTGTGGGACTTGCCGATACCGGCGGAATTGGCGGCGTCACCTGGGCCGACTTGCCCGAAGGGCGGGGGAATTCTCAAACAGAGCCCAGTGGACACTGGACGCAGGCCTTCGCCTCAGCCCTCTGGTAACGCTCGGGAACGCCGGACTTGAGGAACTCGTCGCAGGCGATCTCCTGCCACGACGGTTCGAGCCCGATGGAGGCGTTGTCGCCGTAGTACCCCGCCACGAAGCCGCCGCGTCCCTGCCAGAGCTTGTCAACCATCTCGCGGGCGGCGGAACGGATCCGCTCCTCGTCCCTCGTCTGCAGCGTCTTCTGGATGTCGACGGGGCACCAGAAGGTCATGCGGCCGCGCTCCTGGTGAGAGGCGAGGTTGTCGATGCCGTGCAGCTCGGGTTGGTCGAACTGGAGGAGACTCACCCCGGCCTCCATGAGCCCCGGCACGATCTCCTCGGTCTGGCCGCAGGAGTGCATGAAGACGCGGATGCCCAGCTCGCGAGCGAGGTCGCAGTTCGCCCGGAAGCGCGGGAAGAACTCCTCACGCCAGAGCCCCGGGTTGATCATCAGGGCGTCCTGGGTGCCCCAGTCCTCGGGGAACATGATCGAGTCGACGCCGCCCGCGGCGTAGTTGCGGATCATGTCCTGGACGAGCACGTCGATCCGGTCGTGCAGGCCGTGGAGGGCATCGAGATCGGTCAGCAGAAAGACGAGATAGTCCTCCAGCCTGAAGAGCTTCCGCGCGATATTGAAGGCGAAGCCGGGCACGCCGCCGATGAGCCATCTGTCTGCGGCCTCCGACCTGGCCTTCGCCACCCCCTCGTAGTCGGCGGCGTCGGAGAAGTCGGGGAACTCGTAGCCAGCGATGTCGTCCACCGACTGCAGAACGCCCTTCGCCACCTCGCCCTTGGAGGTGGCATCCACCCGCCCCCAGAGGTTGCCCCACTCGTCGATCCGCTCCCAGCGACCTCCGCCGACTTCCTTCCACTTGGTGGCGTGCGTTTTCACGGAGTGCCCTGTCCAGACAAAGTCAGAGTCCCCGAAGGATCTCGCCAAGCGCTCGGGCTGCTCGTAGTCCAGGGTCCGATGCACGATTGCACGCGAGTTCATGGCAACCCCCATGCGACAGGTCCGTTCCAGCCAGTGACTACAGTCACTGGTATGATACTGTCACGTTTCGCCAATGAGAATGTTTGAAATTGCCTAACGTTTGTACTATACTGATCACATGAGAGCCCATGTGCGCGCCCGGAAGGATGAGCCCGCCGCCCAGTTGCTCCAGGTCTCGGTGGCGGGCGTGCTTCACCGCTTCGCCCTTCTGCATGCCACCGTCGCACAGGTGAACGAAAGGGCGTCCAGGCGCGCTCCGCGTGCGAGCGGCCACTCCCACAACATCTACCACGTCATCCACTTCACCGGCGGCGAGGCGGATTTCCTCTACTGCGGGGAGCCCCGGCCGGCTCGCGCGGGGATGCTCGTCCTGGCCTCGCCGGGCGAGATGCACTCCTTCAGCCCCGTCGGGCCCGGCCGGCTCGAGTATTCCGAGATCACCTTTGCGCTGGTCCCGGCCGGGAGTCACGTCGAGCCCGACCCGAACGACGCGGACGAGTACCTCGCGGTCGATTTCCGCGCGCTGCTCTCGGCCTACGCGGGGGTGGAACTGCGCGAGGCCCAGATGCCGATGCAGATGCTGCCCGAGCAGTCCAGCTGGATCGAGTCGGCCATCGGTCGCGTCCTCGACGCAGTGGAAGAGCCGGGTCGCCTCTGGGAACTCTCGACCCAGCAGGCCGTCGCCGACGTGCTGCGCTTCCTCGTGCGCGAGGTATACGCGACGCCCTCGGAGACGCGGGATGGCGCCGGCAGGTCACCGGACCTCGAGCGCGCGAGGCGCCTCATCGAGTCACGGTATGCCGAGCCGCTCACCGTCGCCGAGCTCGCCGCGGCGGCGTACATGTCACCCGGTCATTTCCAGCGTGCCTTCAAGCGCGAGGTCGGGAACACTCCCATGCGTCACCGCGAGGCGGTGAGGATCGACGCGGCGAAGACGCTTCTCAGGTTCAGCGCTCAGCCCTGCAAGGCCATCGCGTTGCGGCTTGGCTACGGCGACATCTACCACTTCTCGAAGGCCTTCAAGCGCGCGACGGGAGTATCGCCGACGCGGTACCGCAGCGGAGAGGGTCGCCGAGGGCAGTGACGGTCCGGTCGCGGCCGCACCTCCCGTCGTCCGCTTCCCGGGGTCGCGCGCTCAGCGCACGTGCTCCCAGATGGGTGCTATGCGCTCGGCCCCGCGCAGGCCCAGAATCACCGGCGCGATGCCGGATATCTCGCAGAGGTACGTGAGCGAGTCCACCACGTCTCCCGGCACCCCCATGACGTGGTTGCAGGGGAAGAGGGCCAGGAACTCCTCGAACGAGCCGTCGAGCCTGGCGTGCAGGTGCGGCCACGTGGGGTCCGTCTGCTCGTTGATGGCCTTGCGCTCCTTGGCCGGGAGATCGAGCGATTCCCCTGGCACGATGAGCATGAAGGGCTTCTCGTCCCAGAGCCCCAGCCTCGCGAAGGTCATCTTCGACGGCTTCGCGTCGAACTCGACCGACGCGCCGCCGGCCTTGAAGTAGAACTTGAGCGCCGGATGGAAGGTTATCTTCTCGAAGTTGGCCGCCGCATCCAGGGAGTGCTCGGCATAGTAGGACGCGTGGTTGCCCGAATTGCACCAGTCCCAGATGTCCTTCTCCGGCAGGTAGAGCCTAACGTCCATGAAGATGGTCGGCAGCCCGCCCGTGATGTACTTGAGCATCTGCATCGTGACCGCCGCGTAGGCGTCGGCCTCGGTCGAGCAGACGATCGACTCCTTAGGCCCGCGCCAGTCGTACGGGTCGTTCATGAGCATCTCAGGGACGTCGCCCAGGCAGTAGTGCTCGGTGAGCTCGCGCTGGCCCTTGAGCCCGCAGAAGTCAAAGCCCTTCTCGGCGTTTACCTGCTCCATGGCGAGGTACATCCGGACCTGGCGGCCGAGGGTTTCCTCGGTCAGCATGTCGCCGTCGAACTTCAGCCTGTCGCCCAGGAGTTCCTTGAACCAGTCGATGCCGGCCTTCACATCGCCGTCGGTTATGCCCTCGGCGACCTTGACCAGCCAGAGCTGGTCGATCTGCCGCGCCGTCGTGCCGATGTATTTGAGCGTCGGCGTCAGGTGCCAGTAGCCGGTCTCCATGCCCATCGAGTGGCCGCCGTAGAGGCCGAAGACCTCGTTCCTCATCGTCGTGAGAGCCTGCGAAGCGCGGACCCAGTCGACGACCTTGCCCTGCGTGGCCTCGTCGTCAATGTCGCCGACTATGCGGTGAGTGCGCCTTCCGGCCTGACGCAGGGCGCCGTCGGTCGCGAGGAGCCCCACGTTGCCCGGGTACTTGCCGTTGTTGTTGGAGAGCGAGAGTATGGGCGTCTCCGCGCCGAGCGAGTTCACCAGCGGCCACGCCAGGAACGGGAAGTTCCAGACGTTGTAGCACATGATGAGGCTCCGCACGCCAGCGCGCCGGAGCTCCTCCCCCACTGCCTGGGCCGAACGGACGTCGTGGACGATCTGCGACCCCGGTACGATCTCAACCTTGGAGCCGTCGAGGTTGCCGAGCTTCTCCTCGAGGAGCTTCGCCCACCCCTCGACGACCTTTCGGTTCTCGGGCTCGTTTTTGGTCCAGACGTGCTCGCGCTCGTCGTTGAGCATGGCTATACCGACAGGCGTAGTGCGCATCCGTTCCCCCTCTCCGCCCGGGCGGGCGTGAACGATGAATGCGCGCGCAGTCTATTGCACAATCGAGTGCGCGTCAAGGTATTTTGCGTCGGCGCTCCTTCGGGAAAAGAAGAGGACGGCTCCGGGCGGAGCCGTCCTCGCATTTGCGGCCTATCGGAATCTCAGAACGCTACGGGATCGCCGCCGTCGCCGCCTGGCGCGGCGTCGCCTTCCTTTTCCCCTTCGCGCTCCCGCTCCTTCTCCTTCTCGGCCTTGGGCTCGGCCTCGGCCGCCTCGGCAAGCTCCTTCAGGCGCGACGGAAGGAGCCTCAGGGCCTGGAGCAGCGTCTCGTAGTTGAGGGGCAGCGCCGCTATGGCCTTGCCGCGGGGCGTGAGAATGACAACGCAGGGCAGGCGCTTGACGCCGTAGTCGGCGCAGAGCTTCCTGTACTTCTCCCGGTTCTTGGCTCTCTCCGGAGGATAAACGACCTGCGTGATCAGCCCCTGCTTCTTGATCTCTTCGACCAGCTTGGGCTTTCTGAATGCGATGTCTTCCACGGTTCTGCTGTTGGCGGCGAAGAGGACGAGCCGGGCCTTCTCGGTGGCTTTCGGGCCCGAGAACTCCGTCCACTCGATCCGCTCAGCCTCCTGCTGCTGCTCGTCCCGCTGCAGATTTGCGCCTCCCCGACCCCCGCCGCGGGCCTCGCAATCAGGCTCACTCAGGGAGATCAGGAGAACCGCCGCGAACACAGCCAGACTCCAGAATCTCACGTGTTTCATGCCAAGGACCCTCCAGAAGGGCCTGTGGGCGCACGTGCCACGGCCTGCCGAACCCAACGGCTATTGTCACCCGAGGCCACCTCGAGTGCAAGTCTTTTCCCGACCGATCTACGGCACCGGCCCGGCCGCGCCCTTGACAGCGCATGAGTTGGGGGTAGAATCGAGCGACATGGGTTTCCCCGCGAAACTGGGCCGCGCGGCGCGGACGTGCGCACACGTCACCTCGGCACTGCGCAGGCCGCTCATCATCGGCAGCCTGTGTCTCTTCTTCCTGATAGGCCTCGTCGTGCCGATGCTCCATGTTATGGTCGGCGCGCTGACGTTCGATGTCACGGGCAAATTCAGCCCGGTCTTCTACATCATCCCCGCCAGCGTGATTCTGGGAGCGATAGGCGCCTACAGGTCCCGGAGGCAGGGCCTGAGGATGATACTCGTCACGGCTGCGTGGGCGATCGCGGGCGGCTTCGCGGGCCTCTGCCTGGGGGCGGTGGTCTCGGGCCGCGTCGGCCTGGGCCTCTTCGGCTATGTCATTTCGCCGATGCTCATCGTGTGGACTCTGGTAGCGGCGCTCGTCGGTGGCGCGGCCGGAGCGGTCCGCGCACGGCTGAGGGCCTTGTCGACGGAGGAACTCTGGCGCAGCTCGGTCTCCTTTGCTTTTTACGGTGCGGTCGCGGGCTACCTGGTTGGTCTGGTGACGTCCTCCGGAACAGTGCAGCAGGAATGCCTTAAGAATTCAGCTCTCCTCGGCGTCGCCGCGACTGCGCTGACCACAGTGATATCCCTGCCGCTAGCCTACGCCGCGGCCCGCTACCGGTTCCGGGGCAAGACGCTGCTGATGGGGCTCGTCCTCGTGCCCATGATACTGCCGCCCTTCGTGGGGGCCATCGGCATGAGGCGCGTCCTGGGGCGCTTCGGCGTCCTCAACCTCTTGATGATGCACCTCGGGATGCTCGACAGCCCCATCGACTTCCTCGGCGGAATGCGCTTCTGGGGCGTGGCCCTCCTCGAGGCTCTGCATCTCTATCCGATAATGTTCCTGAACCTGACGGCCGCCTTCGCCAACATCGACCCGGCGATGGAGGAGGCCGCCGAGTCCCTGGGGGACTCGGGCCTCGGCCTTTTCAGGAGGGTGACGCTGCCGCTGCTTCTGCCCGGGCTCTTCGCCGGCGGCTCGATCGTTTTCGTCTGGGCCTTCACGGATCTTGGCACCCCCCTCATCTTCGAGTACCACCGCGTCGCGTCGAAGCAGATATTCGACTTCGTGGGCGAACAGGTACTGAACCCCGTCGGCTACGCCCTGGTCGTCGTGGTGCTGGCTACGAGCGCCGTCATGTTCCTCGCCGCGCGGCGGGTGCTGGGGAGCAGGTCCACTGCGATGCTCTCGCGCGGCGCGACGAGCCGCCCCGAGATCGAGCCGCCCGCGCCGGTCAAGGCCCTCGTCTATGTGGGCTTCGCGGGCGTGGCGGCGGTCGCCCTCATGCCGCACGCATCGGTGATCTTGACGGCCTTCACCGACGAGTGGTTCATGACGGTCCTTCCGAGCAGCTACACCCTCGCCTACATGAGCGAGGCGATCGGCGACCCGCACACCGGCGGCTCCATAGGAATCAGCCTGCAGCTCGCGCTCGCGTCCACGGTCCTCGATGTCGGCTTGGGCGTCGGGATAGCCTGGTACGTGACGCGGAGCCGCTCGCGTCTGGCGCCGATCGTCGACGCGGTGGCCATGGCGCCCCTTGCCATTCCGGGGGTGGTGATCGCCTTCGGGTACGTCAGCGCCTACTCCGGGATATTCGAGGGCTACGCCGGCAAGGGCGGCTTCTGGGGCATCCTTGCCGACGCGTTCTGGTACGTGACCCCGCAGAACAACCCGATCATACTGCTCGTCCTCGCCTATTCGGTCAGGCGGCTGCCCTACATGGTGCGCGCCGCGGCCGCCGGGTTCCAGCAGACCTCGGTCGAGCTCGAGGAGGCGAGCCTCAACCTCGGCGCCGGCCACGGCGCGACAATGCGCAGGATCACGCTGCCGCTGATCGGGGCCAACATCATCGCCGGCGCGGTGCTCGCCTTCAGCTTCGCCATGCTGGAAGTCTCCGACTCCCTGGTCCTGGCGATGAAGGAGAACTACTACCCCCTCACGAAGCAGATATATCACCTCTTCGGCCGTCTCGGCGACGGGCCGATGATGGCCAGCGCCCTCGGGGTCATCGGCATGGTGATCCTGGCCGGCTCGCTCATGGTGGCATCGAGCTTCATGGGCAAGCGGCTCGGGCAGATGTTCAGGATAGGATGATGGCGGCCACGGCCCTCTTCGAAGGCGCCGGACCGGTTCGGACGAACGTCGAGAGGGCGGTCGCGCTGGCGGCGCGTTCGGACCTTGGCGAGGCCGAAGTCCCCGAGCTCTCGAGGCTTCTCGCGGAAACCGACGCGGACGGGTTCTACGGGATCGTGCGGAGGCACGTTCTCGGACCCATGGTCTTCCGGAGGCTGCGCGAGCTCGGCCTCGTGGACGCGCTTCCGTCACAGACGGTCACGGCCCTGAAGCGCGACTACGCCGTCGCGGCCATGAGGGCAACGTCGCTGGCAGAGGACCTCGGGGGCGTCCTCGATGCTCTCGGCGCCGCGGACGTCATCCCCGCACCCATCAAGGGCGCCGCTCTCGCCTGGACGCTCTACCGCGAGCCGGGGTGCCGGCCCATGTCCGACTTCGACCTTCTCGTGGCCCCCGACGAGGCCGAACGCGCCGCGGAGGCTCTCGCTGGCGCGGGCTATGCGCCGCTCACAACGGACCCCGCCCTCATCGACTTCTACCGCCAGCACTTCCACATGGTGCCGCTGGCGAGGGAGGGCGCGGTCGCGGTGGAGATCCACACGGGCATGGCGGCCCAGCCGGCGGAGAAGGAGGCGGCAGCGCTTCTCGATGACTCGTCGGAGGGCCGCCTGCTCAACAGGCGCGCGAGGATGCTCCGTCCCGCGGATCATCTCGCCATAGTCGCCGCTCACGCCTTCTCGCACCGCGAGCCCTCCCTGATCGCCCTGGCCGACTGCGAGCGCCTCTCGCACAAGGTGGAGGACTGGGACGGCCTGGCCGAGCGCGTCGCGCCCGCATACCGTCCCGCGGCCGGCGTGACCCTCGCGCTCGCGGCCGGGATCTTCGGCGCGCCAGTGCCGGAGAACCTGCCCCGGCAGATGATAGAGCAGGGCGGCGCGCGGGCGCTCAGGCTGGTCCGCGACGCCCCGGGCGAGCTGTGGTCGCGACGCGCCAGGCACCTGGCGCTGCTCGTGGCTGCGGCTGGCGGGGTTCAGCGGCTATGGCCCCACAGGGGTGAGACGGCGGCCGCTTTTGGCGTTGACTCGCGGTCCTGGACTTTCCCGTTCTGGCGCGCGGTCCATCCGCTCAGGCAGATTGCCGTGGGGCTGCGCTCGCTCGTGTCAGGACATTAGGCCCGGCGGCTGCTATAATGCCCCGCGCGCCGTCCGGGAGACACCGTGTTCCTCTACCACCGACTGCCCCTCTCCGCGCGCCCGACCTTCCACTACGACCTGCGCGCCGCCATCTTCATGGGAGTGCGTTTCGGCGTGGTGGAACTCGCGGCGCTCGTGGCGAAGAAGTCGCTCGACGCCCCCGACTGGCAGCTCGCCATCATCACCGGCGCCCCGATCGCGGCGCTCGTCCTGTCGGTCTTCTGGGCGCGCCTCGCCGCCGGGTCGAGGAAGATGCCCATAGTCGTCGGGCCGCAGCTCATTAGCCACGCTCTCATCGCGGCCTGCGCATTCGGCACCGGTTCCGCGATGTTCGTCATCTCATACTGCGCGGCCACCATGGTCTTCTGCGCTTCCATGCCGGCGAGCTCGGCGATCTACCGCCTCAACTATCCCCCCACTCATCGGGCGACGATCATCGGCTTCACGCGCGCGAGGATGTTCATCGTATCGACGCTCACGTCGGGGCTGGCCGGAATCATCCTGAGGGGCGACGACCTCGCCGCGAAGTACCTCGGCTGGACCGTCGAGACCGAGTGGCTCCTCGGCCCCGGGGCTTACAGATCCGTCTTCCTCGCCGGCGCCGTCTTCGGCCTGATGGCGACGCTCAGCTTCGGCCGCATCAAGGTCCGGGGGGAGAAACACGAGGCCGTCCGGTCAGAGAACCCCGGTTTCGGCCGGGTGCTGGCCATCCTGCGCACCGACTCGGACTTCAGGCTCTTCCTGTTGAGCTACTTCCTCGGCGGCTTCGCCAACATCATGTGCATGCCGCTCCTGCCCATCATCATCGTCGACGAGCTCGACCTGAGCTACGACTACGCCGCGTACGCCATCGTCACCGTGCCGGGGCTGCTGATGGCGGTGTCTTCCCCGGGGTGGGGGAGGATACTCGACCGCGTCAATCCGATGCAGGCGCGCGGCTGGATCAACCTGACATGGGTTTTCACGCCGCTGCTCGTCGCATTCGGCTCGTTCACCGGAGCGCCCTGGCCGATCTACGCCGGGAGGGCCCTCCACGGCGTCCTCCTCGGCGGAAGCAACATCATCTGGCATCTCGGGGTCAACTTCTTCGCCAAGAAGGAGGATCTCCCCATCTACCAGGGCATCCACATGACCTCTACGGGCATCCGTGGAGCCATAGCCCCGTTCCTCGGCGTCTGGCTGGCGCACTGGTCCAGAGAGCGCTTCGGCGCTGATGTGGGCGGGCCCAAGTTCGTCTATCTCCTTGCGGCGGGGCTCCTCTTCTTGTCAGCAATGACGATGTTCCACCTCGCCCGGCGTCTCCGGGCCGAGGGGCGGCTTGGAGACTTCGCCCAGGCCGAGGCGGCTGCTGACGGCGAGGAGGCCGGCGACAGCGCGGAAAACAAGACCTCCTGATGGGGTTTTTATCTTGACGTTGCCGCGCGGGCGGGGTACTCTAAAAGTGGGATTGAGACGCAGTCTCATATGGAGCGGAGGGCCAGAAATGGGCGATGCCGCCACGACCGTCTCGGCGTTCCTCCGTGAGCACGGCTACAGGCTCACGCACCAGCGGCGGGCGATCATCGAGGCGGTACTCGCGGGCGGCGAGCACTTCAACGCAGAGGAGCTCTCCGGGCGCCTGCGCCGCAAGGGCATCAGCCGGGCCACGGTCTACAGGACGCTTGCGCTCCTCGTCGAGTGTGGGGTTATCCGGCGTGCCTACCGCCAGGACGGGAAGGAAAGGTACGAGCTTGGCTACGGCGTTATGCATCACGACCACCTCGTCTGCACCGAGTGCGGCAAGGTCATCGAGTTCCGCGACGAGAGGATCGAGGAGATACAGCAGGCGGTGTGCCGACGCCGCCACTTCAGCGTGCGCGACCACAGGCTGATTGTTCGGGGCATCTGTGAGGACTGCGCCCGCAAACGCAAGGACACCGCGAGAGTTGACCGGGAGGCGACCGCATGGCGATGAGGGTCCCGCTGACCGACATGGTCGAGGGAGAGACGGCCCGGGTGGTGGAGTTTCTCGGGGGCCGGGGTGCTGTCGGGCGTCTCGCGCGCCTTGGCATCCGCGAGGGAGCAATGCTGACAATGCTGCACGACCCGCACATGGGCGGGCCGGTCGTCATATCGGTGGCGGGGTCGCAGGTGGCCCTCGGTTTCGGCATGGCGACGAAGGTGGTGGTGGAGGTCCCGCGCCGTTGAACATCCTCCTCATGGGCAACCCGAACGTCGGCAAGAGCGTGATATTCTCGCGCCTGACGGGTGTTCGCGTCGTCGCCTCGAATTACCCCGGCACGACGGTCGAGTTCACCGAGGGCACGATGCGCCTGGGCGAGGAGGAGGCGCGCCTTATAGACGTGCCGGGCACCTACTCGCTTGACGACGCGCCCTCGAAAGCCGAGGAAGTGGCTCTGCGCATGATCGACGAGGGCGACGTCATCATCGACGTCGTCGACGCCACCAACCTCGAGAGGAACCTGCAGCTGACGCTGGAGCTCCTCGAGCGCGGCAGACCCATGGTCATAGCCGTCAACGTGTGGGATGACGCCCTTCACAAGGGGATCCTCATTGATTGCGGGAAGCTCGAGGAGATGCTGGGCGTCCCGGTCGTCCACACCACGGCCATAACGGGCGAGGGGATCAAGGAGCTCGTTGAACGCATCGGCGACGCCGCGGCGCCCGGGAGCCCGCACCGGTGGAAGGTGGACCGGTGGTCGGAGATCGGACGGATAGTCAGCACCGTCCAATCCCTCAAGCACCGGCACCACACGTTCCTGGAGTGGCTGGGAGACCTGTCGGTGAGGCCCTCGACGGGGCTGCCGATCGCCGCGGTGGTCCTGGCCGCCTGCTTCTTCGGCATAAGATTCATCGGCGAGTCTCTCGTCGGCAAGGTGATGGAGCCCCTCTTCGACTGGCTCTGGCTGCCAGTCGTGGAGAAGATCAGCTCCTGGCTCGGCGGGGAGGGACTCGTGCACTACCTCCTCATAGGCCGACTGATCGACGGGGAGATAGACTTCGGCCAGTCCTTCGGACTCCTCACGACCGGGATATTCATCCCGCTGGCCGCGGTGCTGCCATATATCATCGCGTTCTACCTGGCCCTAGGGCTCCTGGAGGATATCGGGTACCTTCCCCGGCTGGCGGTGCTGCTGGACAGTCTCATGCACAAGATGGGCCTCCACGGCTGGGCGATCATCCCCAGCCTGCTCGGGCTCGGCTGCAACGTCCCGGCGGTGATGGCGACGCGAATTCTCGAGAGCCGTCGCGAGCGTTTCATCGCGTCGACCGTGCTCTGCGTGGGCGTGCCCTGCGCGGCCCTGCAGGCCATGATAATGGGCCTCGTGGGCAACCCGGAGCGCGGAGGGGGACTCTCATACGTGCTCATCGTCTACGCGGCCCTCTTCGCGACCTGGCTCATCCTGGGGCGCGTGCTCAACCGGGTGCTCCCGGGGACAAGCCCGGAGCTCCTGATGGAGATCCCCCCCTACAAGCGTCCCCACGTGCCGACGGTGCTGAAGAAGCTATGGATGCGCATGGTCGGCTTCGTGAAGGAGGCGCTGCCGATCGTTCTGGGCGGCGTGCTGATCGTCAATCTCCTCTACATGGTGAGGGTCTTCGATGGTCTCGCCTGGGTGGCCGCGCCTGTGCTGAAGCACGTGCTGGGGCTGCCGAGGGACGCGATCGTCGCCATCGCCGTGGGCTTCCTGCGCAAGGACGTCGCCATGGGGCTGCTCGGGGCGATGGATCCCGCCCTCACCATCAAGCAGCTCGTCGTCGCGAGCGCCGTGCTGGCCATGTCCTTCCCCTGCATCGCCTCCTTCGTCGTGCTGACGAAGGAACTCGGCTGGCGCGGCATGCTGAAGGCCACCGGCATCATGATAGTGACCGCACTCATCGTCGGCGGCATCCTGAACCTGGCGATCCCGGGGTAGGGCTGCCGTACCGTACGGTCCCAGGCTTGACACGCCGGCGAGCGCGGCCTAGCATCATGACGGGCGCAGGAGGCCGCCCACCCGATGCCCGACGCCGAACGACTCAAGCGCATCGCCGACAGGCTCCGCCGCGCGGAGGAGATCGACGAGGACCTCCGCGCCGCGCGGCGTCGCCAGCTCCACATGCTGCCCGAGCTCCCCGACATGAAGGACATCGAACTCGCCGCGAGCTTCCGCCCTGTCGACGACGTCGGCGGCGACTTCTACGACGTCATCCGCATCGGCGGCCACATGCTGGGGGTGATCGTCGCGGACGTCGCCGGCCACGGCGTCGAGGCGGCGCTGGTCATGGGCATGGCGATCAAGGCCTTTCAGATATACGCGCGCGGGGTGGCCAGCCCCGCCATGGTGCTGAAGGCCGTCAACTCGGAGCTCCACGGCGACCTGCGCGGAGAGCTCTTCTTCACCTGCGCCTACGCCGTCTACGACGAGCGGAGGAAGACGGTCCGCGTCGCGCGCGCGGGACACCCCCCGCCCGTCCTGCTACGCCCCGCGGACGACCCGCCGACCAGTTTGGTCCTGCCGGCGGGGATGGCGATAGGGTTCGACGCGGGCGGGCTCTTCGACGCCGCGATGGAGGAGGAGACGCTCGAGATGCGACCGGGCGACACGCTGATCCTCTACACCGACGGCGTGACGGAGCTCCCCGGAGGCGAGGGCCGGGAGGGCTTCGATGAGGCGAAGCTCCTCGGGGCGGTGTCGACTCTCGGCGGACTCCCGGCGGCGAAGGTCGTCGAGTCGCTCGACGATCTGCTCGAGAATCACCTGGGCGGCGCCACGCCCTTCGACGACAGGACCATCATCGCGATGGGCATGCCGGAGCGCTAGGGCTCCTCACTGTTCGTCCAGGGAGAACATCGTCCAGCCGACGGCCAGCATCGCCTTGTCGTAGCACCGCGCGGAGAACAGGTACCAGCCCGCCCCGGCGTTGAGCGGATCGAGCTCCAGAACGGCCAAGGCGACCCGCTCGCATTCCTCGCGGCGTCCGCGGACGTAGAGCTCGCGGGCCCTGTCGAGCATCGCGTTGACCGTCTCGTCCGCCGAATTCGGGCATGCCCCGGGCTCATGTTGACGGCTCCGGCCCCTCAGCGGCTCGAGCCCGGCGATGGCCCTCTCGCGCCACTCCGATCCCCAACGCGCCTCGTGTGCTTCCACCACGCGCAGGAGATACAGGCTCCCCCGGGACGCCGCCAGCAGCCTGTGCGCCTCCGCGTTGACCGGATCGATCTCGATGATCTCGGCGCACAGCCTTGCGCACTGGGCGAACTGCCTGTGGTCGTAGAGAAGCTGGGCCTGGTCGAGGAGCTTGCATATCTTCCGGTGCTCGAAGTCCTGCTCGGCCTCGCGGCCGATGCCGGCGATGGCTTCCCGGGCGGCCGTCCCTATGATCACCGGGGCCGGCTCCAGGAGCGAGGCCGTGCAACCGGTCATGAGAAGAAGCGGCAAGAGGGAGAACGGCCGAGCGGCGGCGCCCATCGCAATCCCTAGTACGGCATCCAGCGGATGAGCTCGAGGGTGCGGTCGCATTCGCGGATCGAGCGCTCCAGGTCCTTGACCGACTCGTGGAGCTTCTCCTCGTAGTCGGGGTCGCCGGGCTTCGAATCCACCTGCTGGGCCCGGCGGTAGAGGGCGTTGCCGCGCTCGAAGGAGCGCCTGATCTCGTTGTGCAGCTCCTGTATCTTAACCTTCTTCTCGCCTATCATGAGCTCCGCCGCGGACCTGACCCGGTCCCTCCTCACCCCGAGTATGTTGCGAGTGAGGCGGAGGTACTTCGCCGCCTCGGCGTTCGACGGATCGAGCTCGAGGGCCCTCTCGAGCTCCCTGGCCGCGGCCTCGTACTTCAGGTCCTCGTAGAGCTTACGCCCGGCGGCCGAGTGGTACCGGCTGCGCGTCGCGCGCGCCTGGGCGCTGATAGTGTCGCGCTGCGCGAGCTCTCGGAGGAGCCTCGCTGCCTCAGGCTTCCGCCCTGCGTCAGCATCTGGGGCCTCGACGAGATGGCCTCCGTCGCCGGGCCGCGCGGCCGCCGGCCCTGGCAACTGCGCCCAGGTCTGTCCGCATCCGGTCAGGACGGCCGCCGCCGCAGCTGCCATCAGCCATCGCATGACCAGTCTCCTGAAATCGCCCTCCATGGGAGGACGCTCGGGAGGCGATAACCTTGAGAAAAAGGCCGCTGGCCTCAGCGCTGGCGCAGCAGCGGCTTCAGCTCCGGCGCCTTCAGGGCTTTCTTCTCGGTGATCGCCCCCGCGGCGATGGCCTTGCGGAGGTGCGCCGCGCCATCCCTGGCGCGGCCGTCGCCGGCCATCAGCCTCGCGAGCATCAGGTGAGCGACGCCCGCGGCGGGATCGATCTTCAGCGCGCCTCTGTAGTCGGCCTCGGCGCGCCGCAGGTCCCCGAGCATCCCCCACGCACCCGCACGGTTGATGCGGGCCTCGGCCAACCCCGGCCTGAGCGCGAGGGCCCTCGTGCAATCGGCGACGCCTTCACGGGGGCGCCCGAGCCGGGCCCGCACCGCTCCGCGGTTGACGTAGCACTCCGCGGAGTCCGGGTTGACGATGATCGCCGCGTTGTAGAACTCCTCCGCCGCCTTCAGGTCGCCCGAGCGCCCGGCGAGCACGCCGAGGTTGTAGAGGACCACGGGGCTCGACGGGTGGAACTTCAGCGCGAGCTCGAAGAGCTCCCCCGCCCGGGCGGGGTTCTTGCGTGAAGTCGCCGTCCCCTGACCCACCAGTATCTGCGCGATGAACTCCTTCTTCGTGAGCTCGCGCATGTAGACGCCGCGCCGGATCTCGCCCGGCGTGACGCCCTTCCACTTGATGTAGAAAGCATCGGGGAGGCCGATGCCGCCCCGGGTAGTCTCGATGTTGACGTGCCTGGCGCCCGACGAGTACCGCGCGAAAACGTGGCGCGGGATCAGCACCGCCTTCACGGGCAGGTTCAACCTGCCGGCCACCGCGAGGGTCAGCGTGGTCAGGCTGAGACAGGTGCCCGTCTTCCTCTCGAGGACGTCGGAGATGGTGACGTCGGTGATCTCGTTGATCGGCGTCGGGCGCGCCTTCACCTTGGAGTAGACCACCCGCGCGAGGGCCCTGGCGAGTGTGCGCCCCGTGAGGGCCCGGCCCGAGAGCGCACGGCGGAGCTCCGACGTGAGAGAGTCGATCTCGCGCTCGTAGCGCTCGACGTCCAGGTCCGGGTATTCGCTGCGGGCGATGAGTATCGCCGCGCGGGCGATGTCGATCTCGTCCTCGTCGAGGCGGGCGAGCTCCGCGACCGACTGCGGCTTCACTCCCGCGAGGGCCGCCGAGTGGGGAACCGCGAGATCCGAAGTGGCCGGGCCGCCGCAGCCGGCGAGAACTGCCGCCACTGCGGCGAGAGCCGCCAGTGCCGCCAGGCGTCTTTTCGCGAGCGTCGGAATCTCAGGCACCTCCACTCAGGCGCGGGCGAACTCAATTGTGACGGACCCGCCCAGCGCCTTCAGGCGGGAGACGTCCCCCGTCACCTCGCCCACGGGGTTGACGGGCGAGGCAGCCACGGGCATGTCGCCGGAGCTCGCCGGCGTCGGCCCGAAGAAGATGCAGACGGCGTTCCCCGTCGGCCAGTAGGCGATCTCGCCGACCGACATCTCGGCGCGGGCGTCGGCGGCCACGCGGACGCCGAGGTCGTCGCCGACGTCGCCGTAGTACTCGTCTCCCCAGCGCGACATCTCGACCTCCAGCGGCAGCCTGGAGACGAGCGCCTGCGCGGTCTCCGAGTCGTTCAGCTCCGCGGGGAGCTCGATCCCCTCCGCCCTGATCGTGATATCCGTCGGCACGGCGTGCTCCTTAGCCATACAGCTTCGCTGCCATCCCGGCAATGTTCTTGCCGAGCTTCACGCACCTGTCGCGGTAGAGATCATCCTCGGGCGCCTTCGCCGAGACGGCCCCGAAGTGGAGATAAGGCGCGCCGACGGCGATCCCGCCGGAGTAGACCATCATCCCCAGGACGAGCATCCCCGCGATGATCGACATCTCGGCGAAGGACCCGCCGCCGCCGCCGGGCCAGTTCTGCGAGCAGAAGACCCCGCCGAGCTTGCCCGCCAGGCCCTTCGGCCCCGAATCGAGGTACCTTTTCATCTGCCACGAGCACGAGCCCTCGTAGGTCGGCGAACCGAGGATGACGACGGCCGAGTCGGCGACGTAGTCGTTATCGACCTCGTCGATGGGGAAGCACTTCGCCTCGGCGCCGTCGACCGACTCGCATCCGGAGCGGACGAGCTCGGCCATCGCCTTCGTGTTCCCGGTCTCGGAGTGATATATGACGGATATCTTCATGGGCCCCCCTCCCGAGCGCCTTTATAACGGCTGGCAGCACGCAGTCAAGGGAAGTCGGCTTCGGCCGCCAGCATCCGTCCCGGAGAGCTCGGCGGGTCCGCCGAAAAAGGTTGCCATCGAGGGCGGTTCCACTGTAGAATTCAAGTACGACGGGGCGCTGCAGAGGACGGCCATGGTCGCCGACGGCACGCCGACCTACTATGTCTGGGACGGGCTGAGGCTGCTCGAGACGCGCGGCCAGTCCGGCGGCTTCGAGGCGCGCTTCACCCACGGCCTGGCGCCGATCGAGGGGATAGGCTCCTGCATCTGGGCCGATGCGAAACGGCTGCTATACGACCACCGAGGCTCGGCCTGGAAGCTGACGGACCTCTCCGGCACCGTGGTCGCGACGCGGGATTACAGCGCCTTCGGTGAGATCGTGTCGGAGACAGGGACGTGGCCTGACAAGGTGCCGTTCGGGTATCAGTCCAACTGGATGACGCTGATCGACATGCCGGACGGCTCGCCGCTCTACCTCTCGCCGACCAGGATATATCATGCGGGGACGGGGAGGTTTTTGCAGAGGGATTTACTGGGCACTGCCTTCGGGCCGAATCTGTATGAGTATGTTTCGAGCACGCCTCTTGCTTCGACCGATGCCGCCGGGCTGGGGCCCAACCAGAGCCGCGCTGTGGGCTTCACAACCTACGTGAAACGGGTAAGGCAATGGGAGAAGGCAAATCCGCAGGACGACCCGTGCGAGATACTTGAGTGTTACCAGAAGCACAGCCGGGAGACTGCGGCTGGCATAGGCTCCACGTACACGTACTTGGACGACGTTGGCTGGGTTGACTTCGGCCACTTCTCGAAGGCAGCACAATGGGCCTACGGTCTTACAGCGTCTTCTGCTGAGAGCGGCGGCTTGCCTGCACTCGTCAACGATTTCATCAGCGGCAACATCGTTGACACCGGGGGGGAGTTCATTGAATACGGGCAAGCACTGCACAACGCCTTTCCCATGAGGGATCCTGATGCCCCTGCATGGTATGACTTCCTGCTTGCAGATCCGGACCCAGCGTCGAGTGCGTACTCCGAAGAAGACATCCCCAGCAATCGCTTGGGAGCAGCCTTCGGGGCGTACTGGGCCAGGAAATGCAAGCGGTACGCAGAGGGCTCCAAGACGCCCTTGGCTGACGCGCTCGCTGATTTTCTCGGGCAGTATGGCCCTCGTGAGCGGCCTTGGAGTGTTCCAGGATACTCACGCCTACCGAGAACTCAGGCACAGCTGGAGAGCGACTATTACAGGAGTGGGTGGGTGGCTAGGAACGTGTCGACGCGCTACCGTGGAGCTATGGCAAGGGCTAGGGCAAGCGTGCCTGGTCTAAGAGCGGCGGAGCAGGCAGCAAGGAATGCGGTAGGGCGAGCTGCGTTACGGTCGGTGATGAATAGGCTTAGGGGACTAGGTCGTTGACCAGCCTAAGCGATGTCGCGACCATGATGACGCTGCTCCGAGTGACGGAGGGCGTCCGATGACTCACAGGCGCGTCCTTCTAGGGCTGGCATTGCTCGTGCTCGCGGGATTGCTCTATCGATGGCACAGCTTCGCTCACGAGCGCTATCTGTCGGAGCACATACTCGGACCGATCCAAGTGGTCGGCAATGAGAGAGAGCTCTGGGTGTTCCTGCAGGTGGATCGGCAGGTCATCCGGCCGTCACGCTATGAACACCGCGCCCTCGTCATGGGCAATAGCCAGGAAGTGGTGAAGTTCTCACTGCTCGGACTGAGTGAGCGTGTCAAGGTGGCAACGGAGAATGGCCCGGTCTTCCATCCCAATCTGGCGCGCGTCTTCGTGGCTCAGAACGCCGTCTGCATTCTCATGGGGCCTTCGCGTGATTCTGGCGTGTCCCTTGGCGTGTGGGAAGGGGACCACTTCCAAGTAGTCCCTGACGAAGAGCGTGACGCCCTTCTCACTAAGAACGGCCTGTCGCACTCACTAACATGGGCAAGCATGGACCGTTTGCTCGACAGGGCAACTGAGCAGAATGGATGGCAGCATCTGTATGCCAGCGATTGGGCAGCCTATGAGCACACGTTCTTGTGGAACGGAATGCGGGTTCGCGTTGAGGGAATGGACGTAGCGGACGGTCTTTCGGTGAGAGTGTCATGTGACCAATTGCCCGGTTTCCAGCCTGCGACACTCGCTTGGCCCAAGTCGCGCACACAACTGAGCAGAGAGGAATACGGAATGCTGTGGGCGCGGCTTGAGAGAGGGCGGGGGACCGATCGGTAGCAGCGGGTGAAGCTGGGGTGTCAGAGGTATTGAGGCGTTGAGCTCGGCGGCTGGGGCACCGGCCGCTGGGGGTACTTCGCCTGGGGAGGTAACCCCACGTACTTCGACTACGCCTACGACCTGGCGGGCAACCGGACAAGGAAGCGCGGCGACGCGGGCGGCGCGTGGACCTACTACGTCTACGCCGCCGACAACTCCCTCACAAAGCACTTCCTCGACGACCTGAGCAGCGCGACGTATTACGCGTACGACAAGTCCGGCTCGTGCGAGAAGGTCTACTCCCCCGACGGCACGGCCTACTTCGAGTACACGGCCGCGAGCCTGCCGAAAAAGGTTGCCATCGAGGGCGGTTCCACTGTAGAATTCAAGTACGAGGGGGCGCTGCAGAGGACGGCCATGGTCGCCGACGGCACGGCCACCTACTACGTCTGGGACGGGCTGAGGCTGCTCGAGACGCGCCACGCGAACGGTGAGTTGAATGCGCGCCTCGCTCACGGTGTGGCGCCCATAGAAGGCATAGGCTCGTGCGTGGCGGTCTTCGTGGATGGCGGCGGCCTGCACTACCTCCTCTACGACCACCGCGGCAGCGCGTGGAAGCTGGTGGACGGGAGCGGCAACGAGGTCTACAGCCGCAGCTACAGCGCCTTCGGCGAGATAGTCTCCGAATCCGGGACCTGGCCGACAGGCGTGCCCGACCTCGCGTACCAGACCAACTGGCTGAAGCTGACCGACATGCCCGACGGCTCGCCACTCTACCTCTCGCCCACGAGGATCTATCATGCCGGGACGGGGAGGTTTTTGCAGAGGGACCGGCTCGAGTACCTGAACAAGTATGTGTGCTTCACCAACTGCCCCATGTCACAGGTTGACCCGCGCGGCCTGATGAATGCTGACACTGGGCGGCTGGACAGGGGCGCCTCGGGGCTATGGGAACCACCGGAAATGACGCCAGACGGGTCGAGGCAAGCCCCCCCACCGTCTGTGGAACTGCCGATAGGTGTGCCGCCAACTGCTGCTGCTGTCCAGGACCGGCGAGCCTTCGAGCCAGCGCTTAGCACTTTCAGGGAAGCGTATCGTGGTAGGCGTGAGTTGATCGAGGGGACGGGCAGAGCGTTGGAGGCGGCTGAAGCGGCAACGGGCGCTGCGGGCGATCTCCAGGTCAGAGGCGCTGCAGTGGCGCAATTGGCAGTGATGTTGCTCAGAGGCGGGCACACGGTCTACACTGGCAGCGTGGAAGCCTCATTCCGGCGTGATCTTGCGGCGCTCATAGCAGAGGCAAGAAGCCACAACATGGAGCCTGAGCTGCTCGTGGAGCTTATGATGTATCAGGAGTATACGACACATGAGGTGGCAGGAATTGAGTTCGTGCATAGGTGTGACCGCGCCAAGAGGCTTGCACTCAAGCGTAAGCTGCGTGCGGCGGTCGCCGCTCGGCTCAAGGGGGCCAAGGCCAGGCGGGATAGTAAGTCGAAGTGGGTCCCATCAGACAACTGGGACATAGCCAATGAAGTTGTCGAGGGTTGGGAGGCCGCGCTAGAGCAGGTTGACAACGAGATAGAGCAGCTGGAAGCGGAGGGCGAGCAGTGACCGTGGGAGGGCCAAATGATGGGCGGGAGGGTCGACAGCACGTGGTGTGGCGAGTAGCGGGCCGGATGGGGCGGTTGCCGACCGGCATGAAGGTCGTCCTGCTGGTAGCGAGCGGCGTGGTATTCCGCTTGCTGGGCCAAGTTGGCGCAGGCTATGAGGGGATTCCCCACTTGGGACTCGGCCTTACTGTGCTCATCTACGCCGCCTTGAGTGTTCTGGCCGCCGTGACGGACCGGCGCAGGGCGTTCTCGGCCCCCATGCTGGTGGCTGCTCTCGTGGGAACAGGGCACATCGTTTGCTTGGGGCTCTACTGGAAGCTCACGCTCCCTGCAAGGCCAGACATTGCCGGCTTGGCGCCAGGCTCTGCGGATGCTATCATCCACATGATGGACGCCTTGGCTGGGACACGGTACGCTCCTCGGATGGGCACGATCTTGATGATGCTGCTACGGGAGGTCCTGTTCGCCGTCGCGGTCGGGCTCATCACTTCCTGTGCCATGCTGCTAGTGCTGAGGCGACCCAGGAGCCATGGGGATGACCGAGTACAGGAGCGCCAGGAAGGAACGCCGTGAGCCGGTGAAGCGTGTCAGTGTTGCCCGTTGAACGCACTACGTCTACGCCGCCGACAACTCTCTCACAAAGCATTTCCTGGACGACCTGAGCAGCGCTACGTACTTCCGCTACGACAAGTCCGGCTCGTGCATCAAGGTCTACTCCCCCGACGGCACGGCTCGCCTTCGCTCTCACTGACAACATCTGCCCCAACTGAACCACCTCATTGACATTCCCGGACCACCGGGGTAAAGTTAACAGGACATCCATGTGTATGACACCTTGGGGGGAATGGCGTGGTGATCGAGATACAGATCGGCGCTGCGGTCCGCCGACTCCGGAAGGAGAAGGGCCTTACGACCATCGACCTTGCTGAACGCGTGGGCATCAGTCAGGCTCAGGTCTCCAGGCTGGAGGGCCCCTACCCCACAACGCAGTAGACCGGGCTCGACCACGCCATGTGGCCGTCTTCCTGAGTGACCTTGACATACACGGGATGCTCGCCCGCGGCGAGCCCCGAGAGGCCGCAGCCGAGCTCCGCGTCGGCCTCTCCTCCCTCGTCCGGCAGCCACCGCGCACGTATCCTCCTGCCGAGGCCGCCGAGCTCCGCCGACGCGCCCTCGTCCGGGAGGGCGCCCAGGTCCACCTCGAGATCCCCCTGCTTCGTTCTCACCTCCAGCCGCCCGGAACGCGCATCGCTCAGCGTGAGTATCACGCCCGCGACCCCGCCTGTTGTGATGCACTGCCACTCGAGCTCGCCGGTTCCTGTCCGGCTGAGCGACCTCTCGGGGTTGTGGAAGTTGACAGGCTCGAAGGACTCGATGGCGTTGCCGTCGAGCGCGAGCCGGCCGTCGAAGGTCGTCGCACGGCCGCGGCCGCGGCGTTCGGCCCCCTCCCATGAGACCTTCAGCCGCCTGCCGGTGACGGTGCCGCCGGGCCGCCAGAGCGCCAGCCGCTCGTGCCCGTCGAGAATCTCCACCAGCTCCAGCGCCCCGCTGCCCGCGACTCGCACGGCGAGCGACTCCGGGCCCGAGAGCTCCGCCACGTCGCCCATCACCGCGCCGCCTGAGGTCCGGATGTCCATGTAGATGCGCGCGCCGGTCGTGGCGTAGGTGTGGCGCTCGCGTATCGCTTGCCAGACGCTCGCGCGGTCGAGCTTCCCGGCAAGGACGCAGGTCAGGCCGCCGTAGCTCCCGAACATGCTGGCGCCGGGGTAGCTCGCGCCCGGCCGGCCCTTGTGGCCGTCGGAGTTGGCGAATACGGCGACGCGGTCGCCGCGCTCGAGTGCCTCGGTGAAGATCCACTCGAAGGTGCCCCACGCCGAGTGGATCTCGACGCCCGCGAATCTCTCCTGTCCCGAGTCGCGAGCGGCGTCGGCGTACCGGCCGCCGACGTGGGCGAAGACGAGGGCGTCGCGCCCCTCGAGATTGCGGTACAGGTCCTCTATCGTGGGGCTGTCGGGGAAGCTCGCCTCGCCTTCGGAGACGAGGGCGCGGCAGCTCCGCGAGACGACCGCCTCCGGGCCCTCCTCGAGGTAGATGACGTTGTGATCGCCGCCGAGGCCGGTGTTCGGCGAGAACTCGTAGCCGGGGAAGGTCACGAAGCGGCCCGGCTCGTACATCCCGGCGGTCACGCCCTGGAGGCGCCGCCAGAAAGCGTCCGTCACCTGGAAGTCGTTCCCCTGGTGGCTCGCGATGTCCAGAAACGCCCGGTCGCGCGCGAAGGCGAAGTAGTCCTCGACGGTGCCCGTGCCGATCGTCTCGGTCGACTGCGCGTGGAAGTCCGCCCAGTAGCGGCCCGGGCCCTCGTCGCCTTGGGCGCGGACGATGACGGGGTTGGCCGTCACGCCGCACGAGTCGGCGCGATGGACGCCGGGCTCGCCGAAGCCGTCGTGCGGCTTCTCGGTGACGGGCCCCGTGGGATTGCCCCACCTGTCCTCGCGCTTGACGTGGACCGCAAAGGCCTCGCCAGCGGCGACGACCGTCGGCGCGACGGCGACGGTCTTCTCAACCTCGCCCGCCACGACCGCGACCGGCGGGATCTCGCCCACCTCCTCGAAGACGTAGGTGGCGTGCCGGTCGGAGAAGAGCCGAAAGCGAAACTCCCTCTCGCAGAAGGTCTGCACCCTCCAGCCGGGCGAGCCGCCCGAGGTGTCGCCGAGGGTGACGGTGATGGTGTCGTCCTGCGAGAGGTAGCCGCCGGTGAGGATGGCGACTATCGTCTTGCCCCAGGGGCGGACGTTGCCCTTGGGGTCGTAGCGCACGCGCAGGGCTATGCCGTTGGAGGCGGCGACGCTGCAGTAGTCGGGCGCGGCCGGGTCGTCGAACTGCGGCGTCCCGGCGTCGGAGGCCCAGCGCCACGAGAGCCTTATCTCACCCGAGTCGTCAACGCCGTGGAGCCCGGCGCGGAACGTTATGCGAAAAGTCGCGTGGCTGCCGGCGACCACCTCCGCCGGGCCCTCCATCTCGACCGAGCCGATGTCGATCTCCGGAGACTCCGCCTTCCTGTGGCTCATGCGACCTCCGAGGGTGAGTGACGGCGACCGGCTCAGCCGGCCAGCCCCCCCAGCTTCGCCAGCGCCTTCTTGGCCTTCTGGGTGAGGGGCGATTCGGGATGCTCCTTGACGAGTCGCTCGTAGAGCAGCCGTGCGATGTCCTTCATGCCAGCGCGCTCGGCCGAGCGCGCGGCGCGGTAGAGCTCCGCGGCCTTGGGGTCGACCTTCGGCTTCTCCTCCCCGGCTGCCGCCCCGGCGGCGGGCGGCTTCGCCTCCCCCGCTCCCCCCGCTCTCCCCGCCCCCCCCGCCTCCCCCGACCCGGTCGGGGGCCCGGTGCTCGCCGGTTTCGCCGCGAGCGTGGCGGGCGAGGTGCCGAACTGGTCCGCGCCTATGTCGCCCGGGCCGTCGGTGCGCCGGGCGTGGCCTTCGAAGTCGACGGCGCAGTCGGCCGGTTTGACGGGCGCTCGGAGCGGGGCCGCTCGCTTCACGATCGCCCCGAACGACTGCTTCAGCCGGAGGTCGCAGCCGGGGGCGTCCACGAACATCGACGCCGTGGCCTTGGTGAAGTTGCCGTAGAGCTCCGCCTTCGCGCCGTTGCGCGCGGCGATGGGGGCGTCGGTGATGTTGTTCGCGATGACGATGTCCTTGGAGCCCGCGAAGCGGTACTCGATGGCGTTCATGTAGGTGCCGTTGGTGAGGACCGTGTTGTGGTAGATGAGCGTTCCCGGCGAGTTCCAGGCCATGATCGGGCAGTCGGCGTTCTTGATCCGCTTCGAGGTGTAGAAGAAGTTGTTCCGGATGACGCCGCCGCGGTGGTCGGTGCCGCCGCGCCTGTTGGACAGTCCCAGCGCGACGCCGCGGTCGCAGTCGAGGAAGACGCAGCGCTCGACGACGGTGTCGCGCGAGTCGTTCCACATGAGCACGGCAGGCCCGTACTGGTGGCGGAGGCCGGGCTTCACGTGCATGTTCCGGAAGAGGCAGTCGCGGACGATGATCCGGTCGCCGCGGTGGAAGTCGACGCCCTGGGTGTAGCCGTCGTTGGCGATGGGGCCGATCTTCGTATATTCGATGAGGCAGTGCTCGACGATGCAGTCCTTGGCCCCGGTGCGCCCCGGGCCGCCGGGCGTCCCCTTCACGAACTGCTCGCCCGCGTCGAAGATGCGCAGGTTGTACATGCGGACCTTCTTGCAGCCGGCCCCCCCCTGGCACATGATCGGGTGGTAGAAGAAGTCGCCCACGGACAGGTCCGCGAGCAGGGCTCCGTCGACGTTGTAGAACTGGAAGCCGATCCGCGGCCGGCCGCCCCTGTTCTCCTGGCCGGGGCCGGTGACGATGACGTCGCCGCGCTTGCCCGTCTCGCCGCGGATGGCGATGTTGCGCAGGGGCTCGGCGTTCTTGTTCGGCGAGCCGACGACGAGCGTCGTGCCCGGCCTGTAGGTGCCCGGGGCGAGCATGATGGTCTGGCCGCTCCGGAGCGAGTTCACGGCGCGCACCAGTTCCTGCGCGGTCTTGACGCGCACGACGGGGCCCGTCGGCTTCGGCAGGGGCGGGGCTTTCTTGAGCTCGTGCAGCGCCTTCGCGATCTCCGGCACTTCTGCCGCGCCCGCTGCGGCGCTCGCCAGGGCAGCCGTCAACAGTGCCGCCAGGATCCGCCCGCTTCGTGCGCCCATGAGCACTCCCATGTAGTCATTACACCGCAGCACCGGATTCTATCAGTTGTGCCGGTCCGGACAAGCGAAAAGGGTCGGACTCCCGGCGGATGGCGCCGGGAGGACTGGCGTGGACGTTCGGGGGGTGGGGGGGGGCGCCCCAACGTCACGCGGATGAGCCGTCACTCAGCTCCATCCGCTGGTTGGCTGTCCTCCTGTGCTGCGTCCGACTGTGAAACATCTGGCCCCGCAAAAGTCTTGTGGCGACCTAGGAGGCGCTTCGTCAAGGGAGACACCGCCAAGAAAACGAGGCCCATGAAGGCGAACAGGTGGAGGTAATGGACTAGGTCGCGACCCCAATCATGGCGGCCCGCGACAAAGGGGGTGAGGCCATCAAAGCCCAGCCACGAGTAGAAGCACATGGCGTATAGCACTGCTGGAGCAAGCCATATGAAGGCCAGCCTGGACCTGTGCAGGATGTAGGCAGCACTGAATGACCAGAACACGACCACGGCGACCGCCTCGACGGCGAGCCAGAAGGCATACATCTCCTCAAGCGCACCGCCGAAGTCGGGGAAAGGCACGCCGCCGTGCATGGTCCTCGGCTCCTCCAAGGCAGCTAACGTCATGCGGATGAGCCCGTTCCATCCGCTGGTTAGGCCGCTCCTACTCGCCTCCGTCTGTCTCAGTCGACCCCGCTTCGCGAACGGCCAAGAGCAGGCGGGCCAGAAAGACGTCCACCTCCTCTTTGTCATAGCAGCCGTTGCCTGGCCCAGCATAGTAACCGGGCCAGATGCGGAAGCGGAGTGCGCCGGGGAATAGCCGCCGAAAGCCCGAGCCCGGCTTCTTGCGCAGCTTGATGCGGGGTCGCCGAAGCCAGTACTGGGACCACACGCTCGGGTCTACGCTGGCGAAATCGGCCAGCCGGACGCGGCTTTCTTTGTCACCGTAGACGGCGACGAACTCGTTCGCGGTCACGAGGAAACGGGGCATGCCGTCCGTCCACGTCCCGCTCCGGTTGGACACAATGAGGTACATAATCGTAAAAGGGACACAGTAGAATGCAATCCACAACGCCGCCACAGCCAGCATCCCCTGAACGGCGAAGACCACTGAGACCACGCACATGCACACGAGGAGGACATACACCCCGACCTTCGCGTACCTTTCCTCGCGGCGCCCCAGTTCCTCGCTCGGCTCCAACCGGAATAGCACCTCATCTTCCACTACTGCTCCTTGCCCGTGCCGAGGGGCCTAACCAGTGATTAGGTTGCAGCCTGATTGCCATCACGCAAAATGATTGAAACGCTAAGTCCTTGTATCATAACGACTTAGCCCTTATCTCCGCTTCATAGTCAGCGGATGAGAAGCATACGCTTGCAGTATCCGCCACTCCTTCCCTCCAGGGCATCTTACCCCTCGCCGCCCCCGAGGTCAACCCCTGGGCGCCGCTCGAGGCTCGTCGCCCGCCTCTACTTCCGCTTCGGCTTCACCATGAGCGACATCGCCTGCGTCCTCCGCGTCTACCCGTCGGCCGTCTGTCAGATTCTTCAGAGAATCCGAAAAAGGATCGCCGAACATGTGAAAAAAACGTCCTAGGGTGAGGGGGGCGTGCATTTGGGGGGCGTTATAAGCGAAACGCGGAAACCGGGGTTTCGCTCGCGGATTTGCGCTCGAAAGGGCCTGTGTGAATAAAAACGGTCTAGGGTGAGGGGGTACGATTTTTCCGGGCCCCCCGGAAGGAGGCGTATGAGCTAGCTGACGGACGGGGCTCACCGGCCGAGCCAGGCGCCGTGCCTTGGCGGAGTCCGGGGCCCCGTGAAGGGGAACGCGGGAGCGAAGGCCGGATGCTCATGACAGTCGCGACGGCATCGGCCGAATTGCGCATCCCGTCAGTACCCAAGCAGTGCCGGTTCTCAAGGGAGACAAAAGACCCCGGCACATCATTACGGGAGCACGGGCAGGAGCGTTCGGCACGAGGTTCGGGGAGACAATCATGGGGCCGTGAGGCAACACGAAAGGCGACCAGAGCCCAGGGGTGCCGCGCCGCGAAGTCGTTTGACACCACGCCGGGGGCGTGATAGAGTCCCGGCTTCCGGCCGGCCGGCCAGTTCGATGCCCGGCCGCGTCTCATACGGACAGCGAAAGGAGCCCACTAGAGATGTCGGACATCGCAGAAGTATTCGCAAGGGAGATACTGGACAGCCGCGGCAACCCGACCGTCGAGGTGGAGATGATCACCGAGATGGGCGTCGCGGCCCGGGCGGCCGTCCCCTCGGGGGCGTCGACGGGCGAGCACGAGGCGGTCGAGCTCCGCGACGGCGACAAGTCGCGCTACCTCGGCAAGGGCGTGCAGAAGGCCGTCGCCAACGTCAACGAGAAGATCGCCCCGGCCGTCTGCGGCATCCCGGTCCAGTACCAGCGCGAGATCGACGAGGCGATGATCGAGCTCGATGGCACCGAGAACAAGTCGAAGCTCGGCGCGAACGCCATACTCGGCGTCTCGCTCGCCGCTGCGAAGTGCGCGGCCGTCGAGGCCGACCTGCCCTTGTACAAGTACGTCGGCGGCGCCTTCTCGCGGACGATGCCGGTGCCGATGATGAACATCATGAACGGCGGCAAGCACGCCGGCGGCGCGGTCGACCTCCAGGAGTTCATGGTCATGCCGACCGGCTTCCCGAGCTTCCGCGAGGGGCTGCGCGCGGGCGTCGAGACCTTCCACGCGCTGAAGTCGGTCCTCAAGGAGAAGGGCCACCCGACGGCCGTCGGCGACGAGGGCGGCTTCGCGCCGAAGCTCGAGGAGAACGAGGAGCCGCTCCGCCTCATCATGCAGGCCATTGAGAAGGCCGGCTACACTGCGGGCGAGCAGATCATGCTGGCGCTAGACCCCGCGTCGAGCGAGTTCTACGACGCGAAGAAGAAGAAGTACGTCCTCAACGCCGAGGGCGGGCGCGAGCTCTCGTCCGAAGAGATGGTCGACTACTACGCGGCCCTCGTCGACAAGTACCCGATCATCTCGATCGAGGACGGCCTCGCCGAGGACGACTGGGACGGCTGGAAGCTCATGACCGAGAAGCTGGGCGAGAAGATACAGATCGTCGGCGACGACCTCTTCGTGACGAACACCACCCGCCTGGCGAAGGGCATCGAGACCGCCACCGCCAACTCGATCCTGATCAAGGTCAACCAGATCGGCTCGCTGACCGAGACGGCCGAGGCGATCGAGATGGCCCAGCTCGCGGGATACACGGCGGTCGTCTCGCACCGCTCGGGCGAGACCGAGGACGTGACGATCTCGAGCCTCGTCGTCGGCTTCGGCACGGGGCAGATCAAGACGGGCTCGGCCTCGCGGACCGACCGCATCTGCAAGTACAACGAGCTCCTCCGCATCGAGGAGGACCTGGGAGAGGTGGCCTACTATCCGGGCAAGGACGCCTTCTACAATCTGCCGGCGGCGAAGTAGCCGGAAGGACGAATCGGAACGCGGCCCTCTCGGACTGCTCCGGAAGGGTCGCTCATTTGAGAGATCGGGATGGGCGGGAGTGGCGTGAGCGCGGTCATCTTCGACATCGGCAACGTGCTCGTGCACGTGTCGACAACGAAGGGGATAATGCCGCGGGTCGTCGAGAAGCTCGGCATCGAAGGGGGCTCCACGGCCGAGAGGATCGTGCGGAGCGACATCTACAGCCGCTACGCGACCGGAGGCATCTCGACGCGCGAGTTCTACGACGAGGTACGCGAGGCGGCGGGGCTCGATCTCGGATACGACGAGTTCAACCGCATCAGGGGCGAGATTTTCTCGCCCGTCGAGGGCATGGGCGAGCTCGTCGCCGAGATCGCCCGCGCCGGCCGCGTCAGGCTCGGTCTGCTCTCGGACACCGACGAGGTGCACTGGGGGCATCTCAGGCGGGACCACGCGGTCTTCGCTCACTTCGCAAGGCCAACGCTCAGCTTCGAGATCGGCCGAATGAAACCCGATCCTGAGTGCTACTGCGCTGCCGCCCGGAACACCGGCGCGCCGGTGGGGGAGTGCTTCTTCGTCGACGATCTCGAACGCAACGTCGAAGGCGCGCGCGCGGCGGGGATGGCGGCCGTGAGGTTCGTCGGCGCGGGGGGTGTGGGAAAGCTGAGAGAGGAGCTGATCGCGTGCAGAGCCCTCTGAGACTGCGCCCGAGGCCTCAGCGCTTGCCGGCCTCTTCGGCCTCCTCGGCCTCCTCGGCGAGGAATTCGGCCGCCTCGGCCTCGGTGTCCATGATGACGAAAAGCGCGTCGAGGCCGGTAATGCCGAGTATCTCGGCCACGTTCGGCGAGAGCTCGGCCAGGGCCAGCCGCCCGCCCTCGCGCCGGCACCAGTCGCGGAGCTCCGTCAGGCACGCTATGCCGGCGGAGACAATCTCGGTGACCCCGGAGAGGTTGACGACGACGAAGCGGTCGTCGCCGGAGGTCTCGCGGACCTTGCCGGCAAGCTCCGGCACCTCGTCGCGCCCGAGCCTGCCCCGGGCCTTGACGATCGCGACTGCGCCGTCTTTCCTGCCCGCCACGAACAAGGCTGCCTCCCGCCGCCATATGCAGCACGTGCATTCTAGTCGCTCGACGGCCCTGTGTCAACACCGCTCCCGTGCAAACCGTGACCGCGCCCGCCGGGCGCGGTTAGGACCTGCGGGGGCCGGGGGGCCCTGCGAAGGGGGAACCGTCATGGACTGGCGGCGCGAGGACGGATTCACGCTCGCGGAGCTGATCGTCGTCATCCTCACCATCGCCATC
>Ga0272441_10001938_pt1 | contig 43330 bp, 38 predicted proteins | sample SSMProp6N_FD_193582 | JGI IMG/M metagenome (GOLD analysis project Ga0272441, IMG submission 193582) | Marine sediment archaeal communities from Little Sippewissett salt marsh, Falmouth, MA, United States - SSM-Prop-6N | ecosystem: Environmental > Aquatic > Marine > Wetlands > Sediment ...
CATATTTATCGTGTACTCCATTAAAATCATCTTCATCGTAATATTGTATTACCTCAGCAGATGCTGTTGCCTCAAAAGTAGTCTTTTCGCTTTCCTGTCTATATTTCAGAGATGGTAGTAAAAAGGCAGCAAAATCATCTTTCTGCTCAGTAGCACTGAAATTTATATTATCATCTGATATTTGCTTGACTGAAATCGATGGCGTTATGAATATTTGTTTTCCAAAACCAAATGTCGGCATCGTCAATAATATGAAAATAAATACCGATAGTTGTAGTCTCAGAATTCTGGCTTTCAAAGGAGGCATCTAGCACTCATAATATTATGAAACAACTTATCGAACTACAATGACGTCACCATCTTGAAGTAAAATGTTTTGTTCGATATTAACTCCACGTTTTACTTCATTATAATTGAAAGGGATTTTAATCTGGTCATCGCCAACATATCGTAAAATGAGTATGTTGGATTCATTAGCATATGGCGTAAGCCCACCCGCTATAGCCAGGGCTTGCATGATATTAATGTTTCGCACTATTGTGCTTGTCCCTGGTCTTTCTACCTTACCGACCACATAAATACCTTTCCCGTTTATTTTTAGAACCATAACTGTAACAATTGGATTATTTACATATTCATTTATACGTTGTTTAATTTCGTTTCTCAGCCATTGTACAGTATGACCACCAACCGCAACTTCGCCAATCAACGGGAATGAAATTTTCCCATCAGGCCTGACTATTACTTTTTTTGTTAGATCATTGTCTTTCCAGACAGATATTTCAAGAATATCCTGGGGAGCTAAGAGATACGATTGATCATGTTCTGATGAAATGGCTATTGAGGGAAAGGAAACTATCACAGCAATCAATATAAATCCCAAAAGATTACTCTCTACACTAAATTTCACTATCCTTGGCAACATACAATTTCTCCCTATACTTTTTGCTATAGGTATAAACCTATATATTAAGCTAGACCTCAGACAAATGAGTAAAACTTCCATTGTAATGGATTAATTATTAATATTGACATTTCTTGTTACCAAAATAAGCAAAAGTCTCATAGGTCGCAAAAGCATTTCAGCAAATATATTATTAAAATAATACATTATGTCATTATCAGATTGGAAAATATATCTCATAAATTCAAAAAATAAACTCATCAAATAATAAACAAAAAATAGAAGTGGTTCCGATTATTTGGACAGGGAAAGATAAAATCAGATGTACAAGTTCCCAAGCTATCTCCATTATATCAATTTCAAAATCACGATGATCGACTATTTCCCGAAATATTTGCCTTACCTTATCCTAGATGTTTTCTCTCAAAATTCACTTCCGATACTTCGTGTCATATACCGCTAAAGACTCCATCCTCTCTTCCATATCACAATTCAACCATGCCAATCTCTGCTCACAGTAGTCCTATCTTTCATCCCTGTTTACAAACAGGGACATTTAAGCTAGAAACATTAATAATATTTATTTATAGCTCCGCTGTATAAGGTGAATTTTTTCTTGGCCTGTTTAATGCCTCAACAGATAAATAGACTCATAGATGTAATTTTCATCCTTACCAAATAGAATTATTTCACATTGTAATACCGAATACCTATTTGCAATATCCATTCCACGTTTTATTTTTTACAACCTACTAATTATACGAATATTCTACAATATTCATTTGATAATTGTAAAAGTTTTCCCCACACCAACATAAACATATGTAATTTTTTTCACATTATATTCTTTTTAGCTTTTATCTATCTAATATAACTTATAATATAACTGTTTGTATTTACACAGTCAATGGGTGATATCGCCTATGCAAATGAGTTTTTCTAACTATGGCGTAGGTATATATACCCACATAGGATTCATTTTTTCATCATTTCAATGAGTTGGCGAACAGTCAAATGATAATAATATTATACTTCAAAGAAATTTGTATCTTTTACAATTGAGTTTGATTAAAATTCATTCGCTTCCTGGTTGAATTGTAGTATGCTATCATTTAGATGTAAAATTATTTACCCCTGCGATCAAAATGACAGGGGAATAGGAGCTTTTAATTGTTTATGCAATTTAATTTTACACATTAATTATTCCAAAGCCGTGCAAAACATAGATGGGGATCAAAACAGTATACTCCCCAAAAATTAGTGGTGGATATGATCTGTATTGGATTGAATACAATACTCGGAAAAAATAAAATATTCGCATGGGAGGCAATGCTATGGAAATTTCATCGAGTTTTGTCGGAGCACGCCTGAAAGAGTATAAAACAAGCGTTACCTGGCGGGACACAATGAATTATGCCGCCGCATTGGGTGATAATAATCCCTGCTACCTGGATGACGAACGCCTGGACGGAATAGTTGCCCCGCCGATGTTCGCAGTGGCCGTTACTTGGCCGATTACTGAGAAAATCTGGGATTATATTGAAACCCCGGATTTTCCCAGAGAGATTTTACTGACCCAGGTGCATTATACTGAACACCTCAGGTTTTACCGGCCAATCCGCCCGGGTGATGAACTGAAAATACAAGGGAAGATTGCAGCCATCAAGCCGCATAAGGCCGGCACTCATATCGTGATCCGCTTCGATGTGATAGACGGCCAGGGATCTCCCGTCTTTGTAGAGCATATCGGCGCCATGTTGCGCGGTGTTACCTGCACTGATGGGGGGCAAGGGGCCGAAGATCTACCGCAGGTTCCTGCCTTTCCGGGCGAAACCGAACCAATCTGGAAATCCGTGATTGCAATTGATGAACTTGCCCCGTTTGTCTACGACGGCTGTACCATGATCTATTTCCCGATCCATACATCCGTAAAATTCGCGCACAGCGTGGGCCTTCCGGGTAGAATCCTGCAGGGCACAGCCACGCTTGCCTATGCAGTGCGCGAGCTTATTAACACAGCAGGCGCCGGCAATCCACTAGCGGTAGACTCGGTTTCCTGCCGGTTCAGCGGAATGGTCATGCCCGGCAGTGAGATTATTGTCCGTTTGCTCAGGAAAGTGCCCGGCAGCGGCACAGACCTATTCTTCGAGGTTTTAAATGCTGAAGGCAAGAAGGCCATCAGCCAGGGATACATGAAATTGAATACCGTATAAAAAAGGAGGATAGCATGAGCTGGAAGGATCTAACCTTAACCTGGCATTATGTAGAAAAATGGGCCGAAAAAAAGCCCGGTGTTGAAACATTGATTTTCGAGGATGAAAGACTTACTTGGGGAGATTTTAAAAACAAAATGGACAATACAGCCAAGGCCTACCTGGAAATCGGTGTCGAAAAGGGCGATCGGGTTGCCATGCTTTCCATGGCTCGCCCTGAATTTCCGATAACGTATATGGCAGCCAATAAGGTCGGCGCAATCTGGCTGGGGCTTTCACCCAAACTTACCCTTGCTGAACTTAAGTATCAGATCGGCGACTCACAACCTGCAGTTCTTATCACGCTCAGGCAGTATCTGGATAACGACCTTGCAGAGACAATTACGGCCTTGAAAAACGAATTTTCCTGCATCAGGAAAGTACTCGTCATCGGCGATGCCATCGAGGGAACCGAGAATTTTACCGAGTTTATCGCCAAAGACAGGCCGGAGCTCGATAATGCCCTGGAAGAGCGCTGCGGGGAGATCTCTGATACGGACGAAGCCCTGCTTATGTACACCTCGGGCTCAACCGGCAAACCCAAGGGAGTGTTGCATACTCACTGGAGCATCGTTGAAAACATCAAGGTCGAAGTGCAGAAATTTTATTTCACCGAAAAAACCAGGGGGCTGCTGCATTTTCCTATCAATCATGTGGCCGCCGATGTTGAAATCGGCTTTGCCGCAATCATGGGAGGCGGCACACTGGTAATGATGGACAAGTTCGATCCCGGCGATGTTCTCAAGGCAATTGAAAAGGAACGCCTTACCATGCTGGGCCAGGTGCCGGTCATGTTTCTGTTGGAATTCAAACAGCCCGAATTTTTCACGACCGACTTCAGCAACATCGAAGGATTCATGTGGGCCGGGGCGGCAGCGCCCAAGATCATGATCGATGTGCTCAGCGGCATCTGCCAGAACACCGGTGCCAACCTGATCACAGGCTACGGCAGCACCGAGGTATGCGGCTTCGTGACCTATACCGAAAAAGGCGACGATCTCGAAACCCTCATGAAGAGCGCCGGTAAGATTGCCGAGCCCTTCGAACTCAAGATCGTGGATGAAAACCGCAACGAACTGCCGGACGGCGAGATCGGGGAAATCGCTGTGAGAGGACCGTTTCTGATGAAAGGCTACTACAACAAGCCCGAACTCACGGCCGAAGTGATCGACGAAGACGGCTGGCACTACACCGCGGACCTCGCCTATAAGGATGAGCGCGGATACATCTATATTACCGGCAGGCGATCCGAAATGTTCAAGACCGGTGGGGAAAATGTTTATCCGCGCGAAATAGAAGACGTGCTCGAATCACACGACAGCGTGCTTTTTGCGGCAGTCATAGGCGTGCCCGACGAGATTTACCAGGAAGTCGGCTGGGCCTTTTCAATGCTTATGCCGGGTAAGACCGCTACTGAAGAGGAACTGATAGAGCTGTGCAAGTCGAAACTGGCCAATTTCAAGGTGCCCAAGAAGTTCTTTGTCCGCGAACTGCTGCCGCTGCTTGCAAACGGCAAAGTTGACAAGCTGGCCCTCAAGGCCGAGATTGAGCAGATGCTGAAAAACCAGTAGCAACAAGGGGGATTCCTGCATATTGATAATGCGGGAATTCCTTTCTCCCGGATCTTCACCGGCAAGCAGCCATCAACCACCAGGATATCTCTCGTGATAAATGCCGACTCTAAGGTCTTACCATTCATTTTTCCTGAACACATTATTGTTCATCTAAGGACCCTGAATATACCTCCTCAAATTGTTCTGCACCGGGTGGAATCAGATTTGATTGCTTGTCTGTTTTGACACACACGACTGCCGGAAGCTCCGATTCTTTGGCTCGAGTAATTGCAGCTTGGAGTTCATCGAGCCTCTCTACATACTCGCTATAACACCCGATGGCTTCAGCAATCTTATCCCAGCGGATGGGAAGCTGCGTAGTTGCAATTGTCTTTGCTGGATTATCTACAACAGTAAGCTGGATTATCTCCTCCATGCACCATGATTCCTCAGCATGAACGATTACGGTTATCTTTGCCTTTTCCCTGAGCGCTGTTGCCAACTCCATGAAATTGAATCCGGCAGCACCATCTCCGGTAATACAGTAGACATCCTGATTGGGATTTGCCAGTTTTGCCCCGACGGCATACGGTATTCCCGTTCCCAGGTGACCAAACTCAAAAATACCTAAAGATGTCCTAGGCTTGGTAAAAGTGGTAAAAAATCCATTATACAGACTCGTATTTCCGCCGTCCCCGACATTGATGGCATCGGGTCCGAATACTTCTCTGGCAATTTCCACCGATCGCGCCGGATGGATCTTTTCACCTACATACTCGTCAATCGGCTGCCTTTCAGTCTTAAACCACTCCTGTTCCATCTCCTTGTAGTGTTTAAGGTGAACACCTTCGGACGGTTCTACTCCCATTGTCTTCAAGCGGTTTAGAAGTGCCTTTAGAGTGGCCTTGGCATCACCAACCACGCCCTTGAAAATCGGCCAGTTTGCACCAATATTTCTTGGATCGATATCGACTTGGATAATCTTCTGCGTGTTAATATCACCCCAATATTTAGCAAAAGGCAGATCAAGCTCTCCCAGGCAAGTTCCAAATGCGAGAACCACATCAGCTTCTCTCCTAGCGGCAAAGGCTCCATTACTGTAGCCGAAGATTAAGTTGGGATGGTCATTTGGCAGAGCTGATCGAGCAGCCATAGTAGTCGTTGCGGGACAGTTAAGAAGTTCAATAAGCTCAATGAAAACCTGTGTTCCCTCTGAATTAAGCACACCGGTTCCGGCAATCAGAAGCGGATTTTTTGACCTGCTGATAAGCTTGGCAATATCATCAAGATCCATTTCTGATGGTACCGGAGGATTTACAGCCCGATATTGATGTGGTTCAAGCAAAGTAATTTTTGAGTCATCAATCTCTTCATACAATATCGTATCTGAAATATCGACATGCACCGGACCCGGTCTCCCGGCAACCGCTTCTCTGAATGCCATCTGAATGATCTCCGGTAATCTCTCCAGGTCGTGCACAACGGCATTCCACTTCGTAATCGGTCGAAAAATCTCCAGTTGATCCATGCCCTGATAGACTCCTGTTTTCGCAGGATAGATGACCTCTTTTCGCCGCGCTCCGGTTATGGCAATAATCGGGACCCCTTCTGATCGTGCGCAGATAATGCCGGATACCAGATTTGCCATCCCAGGTCCTGCACCAGCCATCACAACTGGTATTTCACCGGATGATTTGTAAATACCCTCTGCCATATGGGCTCCAGCAGCCTCATGTCGGGGGGCGATCCACCTGATATTGTATTTGCCGCAGCTGAACATAACTGGCTGATACGAGGCATCTGTTATTCCGATGATTCTTTTCACCCCTTCCTTCTGCAAACATTTAACCAATAATTCTCCACCGGTAATTTTCGCCATACTGACCTCCTTTTTTCTTTTGAAACATTCTGATATCGTTCATACAAAGACAATGTTACAATACTGAAGATGAATAAATGAGATATTAACCATGACGTATACACTCAAATAACATCATTCAGATTCCCCCCGGTGGCTTTCTCATATAGCACTCCCAGAGCACCCATGGAAAAACCCGCAGACATACCGCCATCTACCGGTATGGCCGCTCCAGTTAAAAACGTGCAATCGTCACTGGCGAGAAAGTGATATAGAGCCGCAATTTCTTCCGGTTTTCCCAGTCTCCCCAACGGCTGGATCATAGAAGAAACAGCCAATTCTGCCTCAGCCCCTTCGACATATGACATGGGAGTTTCACATGTCCCAGGACAAATACAATTTACCCGTATCCCCATTGGAGCAAGTTCAAGGGCAGCAGCCTTGGTTATGCCGATAATCGCAGACTTAGAAGCCACATATGCTGTGTAATAGGGAACACCAACTAGGCCGGCATATGACGCTGTATTCAAAATACAGCCCCCTTCCGTCATAAACCCGAGAGAATGTTTGATACCCCATATCACCGCTTTCGTATTAACATTGAGTTCCTTATCAAGTTCCTCTTCACTGAGACTCTGAATATCGCAGACTGCTGAAAAAACCCCTGCATTGTTCACAACAATATGGATTTTGCCGAATTGCTGATTTGCCTCCTCCATGAGATGTTTTACCGATTCTTCTCTGGTAACATCCGTTTTCACATAAAGACCGCCAATCTCCTTTGCAATACCACTGGCATCGTTGATATCAGCCAAAACGACGTTCGCTCCTGCTGCAGCAAACCGAATACCTGTGGCTTTGCCGAAACCGGAAGCACCTCCTGTTATAACTGCAATCTTGTCTTGTAATGAAAACATACCACTCCTCCTTTTATGGTAATAATATTAACTGAATATTCAGTTAATATTAAATGTATAAAACTTAATCGTGCCCCTGCCTTCAAAAAAACTGTTTTAATTGTCCTCGAAACCTGCAACCAGAAATCTCAATGCAATTTCCTTCAAATAACGACTTAATTCTTCAATTTGCGCGTCATCCCGGATCATAGTCCAGTAGAAATTGCCACCCTCTACCAAAGAAATTATCAAGACGGCCATTCTTTCTGGATCAACGTCTACAATGATGCCTTCTTCTATGTATATCTTTATTTCTTCGACCAATAGTTCTCGAAAACGATCGTACATCCTCTTCATGCGCTTATAAACCCTATCATTGCGAAGACTGATGTAGTAGCAGGCGTAAAACACCTTGATATCGAATAGATTTGCCCACTTCACGCCGAAAATCGAGTCTAAAATGGCATCAAGTCTTTTCTGAGGATCTTTGATTTCCCTGATGTTATGTAAATAAACCTCTTCATATTTTTCAATCATGAAGTCTACAAGCTCAACGATCATTTCTTCTTTGGTTTTGAAATAGTGTATAAGCAGACTGGGATGTACCCCCATGTGACCGGCTATTTTGGCGATTGATGCGCCTTCAAGCCCTTCTTGACTGAGAACCTGATAAAAGCTGTCGAGAATCTCAGGTTTGCGTATATCAGCTTTGCTTTTTCTGGCCATAATAATTTACCCGCCAATTAATTAACTGAACATTCATATAATTTAGCTTTCAAAGTTGTCAAGTAAAAAGTGATTTTGGAATTAAGAAAGAAATGGGTCACGGGTCCACCCGTTTCCAATGGGAACAGTATCCATGTGGGCATAAAACGAGCACTTGGGCTTGCCTGTATCGCAGGTCGCAACCAGGTTAATACGATCTCCCTTTACCCTGGGCCGGATCAGTGCGGCCTTTTCGGGTGGAACAACTACTCGCTCGCACTCAAAACCGAGCTCTTTATACAAAGGCTCCAGCACGTCACAGAACGCCGCATAGTCCACATTTTCCGGAACAGTGGTGTCCACACTCAACAGCTTTTTCATTACGCCAATTACATAATCATCGTGATGATCTATAAAATCGAAAGCCTTTTGCAGTAATTCCGGCATACTCACCCCTCTCGTCTCCTGAAATCCTTGTTCAGTCGGGAACAAGTTGTTTATTATACCAGCCGCAAGCATCCTGTAAAAGATCCGATTTTACTTGATAAGGAATACAGGGTTAATACATGAGGATGGATATTCGAAGCAGAAAAAACAGTTCGGATAAAAATCTGCTGATTTAAAAGATACTAATCGTGAGGCCATCTATGAAAAATCGATTCTAGCATCGATCTGACACCGCCTCTTATTTCTCCTATGTCAAAGATAAAGAACCGACCCTATTCTCGTTTTTGCCCATTTCTGGTAAGTTTTATCACGCCCATCTACAAAAGGTTTTTCAAAGAAAGGAAACCTAAGTAATAATGAGGGTTTTGAGACATTTTATTTAGACAATTATTGTGGAACATTCGTTCTAATCCGAAAATGAATTTCATTGTCGACTTGTAAAATTGTCAGGCTCATAATGTATATTTATGGTATGATTATCTGGCAATTTGACAGATCGTGGTTAAGGGACTAAAGCACCAGGCACATTTCCCTATTTTTTAACCGTAATTTTCTTTATAACAAATGTTTTATAGCCTTTGCTGACACTCGATCGTATAGGTTCAGAAATGGAAATCGTTCCCCTAATTTTATCTCCTCTTGAACCAAGTGCTATTAGATAATCATCTATGTCCTTTTTATGTGTGGCAGTTACATTTTTATTTTTACTGTAAAACTCTAAAACATCTTCAATACTGTCTTTACTCTCTAACCTTATAGCAAATATCTTTTCATCTTCTGACTCTAATAATACTGAAACATTTACATTTTCACTATTAGGATAATTAGGGCAAAAGTCTTGTAGATATTCCTCTGAAATATCAACTTGATATGATGTTACTTCCATAATATCCTGCTCAATTGAAGAAGCTTCTTCATCATCCTTATTTTCATCAGAATTTTGTGCTTGTGTTTCAATAGATTTGTTTTCAATATCAACTAAATCACCAGTATCACTCTCATTTGTTTTTTCTGCACATGATGAAAGGACAAGTGCAACTCCTAAAAACATTAAAATAATAATCATCTTAGTTTTCATTTTTCAATTCCTCCTTCAGAAATGATTTGAATTAACTATAACCAAAAATCTGTGTATCAAATATTTACTCAGATTTTTTACTAAATGATTCCAAAATTCTCTACTCAATCAAGATAAATTTGTAAATTCTATGCATAATTCTACCATTTTTATTCCCACCTTATAGTGATAAGTCAGCACTTATATGATAAAAGTCAAGCAATATTTATCTCCTCCATTATTTTGGGAAACTAGGGGACTAGTGGACATCCGTGAAATATTGACATTTGATGTTTTGGAACACTGCTGTTCAAAATAAAATCAGTACTGATTCCGTGGTCAGGTCTTGATTCATGAAACACATCTCTCCCCAGCAACTCTTTTTTCCAAAAACAACTAGCAGAAAAACGGACGATCCAGTCCTCCCCTTTTTTAACTTAAAAAAACACCCGATTCACTTCACTCGATACATTGATATTCACAGATGGATTGATGCATATTACACTTAACATATTTTGTTGTTAATTTATCTGAAGGATTACAGTTGGATGGGATAAAAAAAAACAGAAGGCTGTTGATTAAAACAGATCGAGAATTAAGGCATCCCGCTTCGCCTGTAGCTACGCAGGACACGGGACAAACGCGAGGGATCGAGTCTTAAGGCTGAAGTGATATCGGATTACAAATTGCGAACTTGATTAAATATTATAATTACGTTCCCTGGCCTGAATCTTTCAAATATTCATCTACAAACTTTCTTGGACTCAGAACCTGTATTTCGTGATACCCGGAGACTTTTAAAAGATGTTTATCACCACTGATTATTACCTTTGTTTTGCTCGATAGGGCACAGGCAATAAACTTGTCATCATCCCGATCTTCGCAAACAGCTTCCGGGAGTTTTGTAACCGGAACGAGATCTGATTTCAGATAAAGCAGATGAAGAATCGGATCGAGATCAATATTCGGAAAGTGCCCAGACAGCTCTTCTCCAACCCTTGAATACTCCTTGAGTATATCCAGGGATATTACAAATTGAATTTTTCCGTCACGCCAAGCCTGAATTATCTGGTTGGGAGGGCCTTTAAAAAACACTCCAGAGATTAAGACATTGGTGTCAATGACTACTTTCACCTGTGTTTCCGAACCCTGGTAATAGCACCTGAAATATCAGACTGTTTCAACCCTGCCTGGCGTGCCTGTTTTTGAGCCTCTTTTATAAGGTGGTCCAGATCATCCATAGATGGAGGGGCCACAACCTTGAGTATTACGGTATCCTTGTCACCGACAACGACAAATTGAGAACCGGCCTTTAAGCCAAGCCTTTTGCGAACCTCTTCGGGAATAACGACCTGACCCTTAGAAGACATTTTGGTGGTTGCAAAGTCTTTCATCTCTCGCCCTCTCTTAATAATCTTACCAGTAAGATTACTCCCATAATATTATATTGGCAAGGTTAAAGAACCTGCGGATCGCATAATAAGTAAGATCGCGCCTGAAGGCTCTCTCACAATTAAAGAAGGCATCAGGTCAAGGGAAATGATCCAGGTAAGGAAAACAGTTTTAAACACAAATCAAGGCTTGTGAATCTCGAATTGAAAACAGGCTAACGCAAGAACCGGCTCATTTATTCTATGCTGTTCGTTTTACCGAATCATCTCTTGTTTTCCAGAAGAATCTCCATAAAGGTATCGATCCTAGTTTGAAACTGGGCCATGGAAAATTTTTACCATCCATGTGGTCTCCGTCGAACATGACACTCGGCACCGAGAGTTTTTCGGCCAGGTCTTTCTGAATGTAATTTTGAATAACCATCATGACCATAGGGCGGTCACAACGAAAGATGAAAACAGGTGCAGCCAAAAATGATATTGTGTTCTACAAAAGGGACAAAGGTCGTGATACTAACTGATGCTATTAAGCGCGTGAATAACATGACCATAGCCAGTGTGCACAACAAACTGTCGGCCCCTTATGGAGATCACGAATACAAAACTTCTTTTTCGCGACTGGCTTTATTTAAAATGTTTCTCATGTGACAATACATGTCACCGGGTTAGGTTTGTTCTGATAACAGCCTGTGGCTAGTAATATCAATAAGTTGCAATAATTCCTGTTTACATACAAATTGTCAAAAAAATGCAGTGAACAATTCCTTGTGTAATAAAACCCACGGATCAACCGCCCGCTTTCTTTACATTTTCTGAAAAGCATTCGGGCAGTTTAATTCAGCCGCGACCTGTCTGTAAAATCGTTGATCTGTGCCGTATTTTGATTTACTGAGCCCATCCCGGACAAACCCCTTGGAAAGCAAAAAGGGGTTTGTCCAGTGAAGGGTATTACGCTTTGTTATTTGACCGGCAATACTATAAAGCGATTCGAAAAGGCCTTACGCGCAAGTGCATTTTATACTCATTTCAAAACAACCGTGAAGGTGCTGCCGACATCCGGTTCACTTTGCACAAAAACTTCACCATGATACATTTCACTTATTTTTTTGACGATTGACAGCCCCAGCCCGCTACCGAGAATATTCCGGGTCTTCGGATTTTTGATACGCTGAAATTCATGGAACAGCTTCCGCATCTCTTCTTCGGTCATGCCGATCCCGGTATCTCTGACCGAAATCTTCACCCGGCTGTCTTCTTTATTTACCGTCACAAAGACTTGGCCTCCATACCGGTTATATTTTACGGCATTGGAGATCAGATTATTAAAAATCATTGTCATCTCATCTCGGTCGGCGACAATATTCACGGGTTGACCTGCATCAATCTCAATCGTGATGCCACGTTCCTGGGCTGAAACAATGAGCATATCAATTGATTCACTTGCGATTTTTGTCACATCAATATTTTCCAGCTCGCGCGGCTTCTGCTCCGACTCAATCCGGGTCAGATCGAGCAGATCGGCAATCAACTTGCGCATATAGCCGATCCTGACCATAGATCGATTCACCATTACTTTGTAATCATCATTCAAACTTCCGGCCTTCTCACCATCCATGATATCGAGATAGCCATCTACGGCATTTAAGGGCGCTTTCAACTCGTGCCCTAGCACGCTGATAAAATGAAACCTCGCTTTCTTTTTTTCCTGTTCAATCCTCTCGGTCTGGCGAACCATGAAAATACCAGCCATACATGCCAGAACAATTATACTAAGCACCGCCCCGATACCGATTATCAACGTTATGTACTTCTGATCGATGTAAATCTGCTCGAGTTCTCCGATATAGAGCATCCCCACGACCTTGTTTGCAAGATCACGGATCGGCTCATAACGAGACAGATACCAGGCATCGACGACCTTGGCCCGCCCTGTCCACGGTTCACCCTTGAGCAGGACCTGATGTTCGACCTCCGGCGATACGCGAGTGCCAATCGCCCGCTTGCCGTTTTCAAGCAAAACGCTGGTCGCCACCCGAAACGGGCCGGCAAAAATCGTTACTGTTCCCACACGGTTGCCTTTATAAAATTCATTTTTAAAAAGATTACCCTGGATAGTGTCTATAAGCATCGTGGCATCGTTAAGGAGTTTTCCGCTCAGAACAATCCCGGCGGCCTCCCCGCTGGAATTTTTCAACGGCCGTCCCGCGATCAGAAAAAGCCCGTCAGCCGATGTTGCTCCGGTCATATCGTAAAAATTAGGACTTTTAAATTCATCGTCCATGAACTGCGCCGGAACGAGCACAATGCCGGTAAAGCCCAATGAACCCTGCTCTGGTGAAATCGTCGAAATAATATATTCGGCAACCATTTTTTCGCTGCCGGCGACTGTTTTGCCGGAATTATCCTGCACACAGAGTAAATCAAGATGCCATTTTTGGCGTTGCTGTGTTAATAATTGTTGCAGATCGTCCACTGGCTGCACGCCCGAGATCAACATTTCGGCTAAAAAATATGAAATCGTACTCAATTCAGCGCTATTGTCTTCCAAGGTCTGCCAGGCAGAATTGATATGCTGCTTTACCCTGTCTTGGACCTTATCGATGACAAGCGTGTTGGTCCAATAAATCTGGAGTATCGAGATAACTACCAATATCAGAAAAATTGTCGTGGCAACCAGAACACCGAGGCCGAATCGCAACGAAGGGCGTTTCATATATCTCTCCCACCAACGGGGTAGTCAGGCTGCCTGGTGATAAAAATGCATCCTCACAATTGGCCTGCTGTTGTATATCCAGGGAAACACTCTTTCCATGCTGTATTCATACCCTAACTGCGGGTATTTTGAAAATCGAATTTATTGTTGATGCTTCACACCAGGCAGACCAGTGGCTTCATCCAGGCCCAGCATGATGTTCATATTCTGGACAGCTGCGCCTGAGGCTCCCTTGCCGAGATTATCCAGACGCGACACAACCAGAATACGTTCATCGTTGCCAAAGACAAATATCTCCACCCGGTTGGTATCGTTGCAACCTGTGGGCGCAAGAAATCCGTCCTCGAACTGTGCTTCGCTGTTCATCGGCATTACCTCCACAAACAGCTCGTCTCTATAATACTCAAATAGCTCCTGGTGAATATCTTCAGGTGCTACCGGCATGTGCAGCAATTGCGGCACAATGGGCACAAAAGCCAGAATGCCTTTGTAGAAATCACCGACAATCGGAACAAAATGCGGTGTATTTGCAAGGCCAGTCATTTTGGTCATCTCCGGCAGGTGCTTGTGTACCAGGTCGAGGTTTTTCGGGCGGCAGGCAATTTCCTCTTTCCTTTCAGCCTGAATATTCCGGTAGGCCGCTATCATCGGCTTTCCGCCGCCGCTGTATCCGGTTATGGCATTGGTAACCACCGGGTAATCGGCCGGTATAATGCCGGCATCGACCAATGGGCGCACCAGGAGTATGAACCCTGTTGCATAGCATCCCGGGTTGGACAGCCGGGTAGCGTCCCTTATCATGTCCCGCTGACCCTTGATCTCCGGCAGGCCGTATACCCAGCCCTCGGCGGTACGGTGAGCAGTGCTCGAATCAATAATCCTGGTATGAGGGTTGGTGACCAGCTCGACGGCTTGTCTTGCAGCAGCATCCGGCAGGCACAGGATCGCCACATCCGCGCTGTTGAGGAGCTTCTGCCTCTCGTTGGTATCTTTTCGCTTGTCCGGGTCAATACTCAGAAGTTCAAGGTCGCTACGACCCTGAAGCCTGTCAGCAATTTGCAACCCTGTAGTGCCTTCCTGCCCGTCTATGAAGATCGTATTCATATTTTGTCCTTGCTGTTTATTTCATCTGTATCATATCGCACGGGAAATCCTTTCAGATCCAAATGAATATTAAAGCCGAATAAACCATGAAAGTGAATAATACAAGCATTTTCCATGTTGTCATCCCTTATTTACTTCCATAAAGTCTGGCCTGTTTGATGTAATATTCAAGCATTTGACAAACAGAATCTAGATATTTGTCATCCGCTTATTTTTCAATCGCGATATGCAATACCGTATCTTCAAACACACAAATGATTAACCGAAAGAATATTTTTTGAACTCAAACTCAAGGAATTTTTCCCACCCGTCATGCCGCGTTTTTTTTAAGATTTTAATTTCAAGCCGGTGTTGGGCAGCTGAGATAATCGCGAAAGTCGGCATTGAATTCGGGCTGATATACTGGTCGCCCGGGTTACAAATAACAACTCCATTCAGCTTCTCGATTAAGGCAGCGTGTGTATGCCCGAAGAGAAACACATCAGCTTTTTTTAGCTTAGCCAGCCGGGCCATTTCTTTTAGATTTTTCTCCCATTTGTCTTTGGCATGGTAGGGGTTGATATCAAGTTGATGCCCATGAGAGAGAAGAAAATTCCACGAGTAAACTTTTACACATAGCCTTTCCGGCATTGTATTAAAGTATGGATAGTCTTCGTTGCCATAGACGCCATGAAAAGGAAGAGAGAATTCTTCTGCAATGATCTGCCCGTCATCTATACCATCCCCGAGATGAAAGAGCATATCGAAAGGCCCCTTATCCACAATAGCGCTTCTCATATCTTCGCAATTACCGTGGGTATCTGAAAACACTGCAATATTCATATAATAAAGATACTATTGCCGTATATAAAATGAAAGCGGATTTTCAAAGCCGGAACATGTCATAGTAACTCAGCGCCTTAACCGATACTTGCCGCGGCAATCCGGTTTCTATCTTTCAGACACCATTCTGATAATACACCGGAATGTATTCTAAGGTTCTAGCCTTTTTCGTGGGCCACAATCCCTTCCGCGATATAATCCCCTAAGGCGGCAATGGTATAGTGCGGTCCACAGGCCGTGGCGCACGGTAGTATCGAACCATCGCTGATGTAAAGGCCCGGGTAATTGAACACCTCACCCTTGAAATCGACCACGGCATCGGCGGCACTCTGCCCTATGGGGGCACCGCCTTGAGGATGGACAGTGCCAACGCCCCGGTGGGCCTTTCTGCTTTCGATCTTCTTGATCTTCTGCGTCTTTTCAGCAGGATCGATGTCGCGGTTGAGACAGTCCACCTCATAGGCGATGCGCTGCTGCATGATATCAGCCTTACGGTGGCACTCCTGATGGGGATAATCCAGCTTCAATTTCCCCTTCTCATCCTCGTAGAGCCTTCCGATGGGCTCTTCGCGCGTAAGCGACAAAAACGGCATCAGGTGATTGAGTGACCAACTCAACGGACTCCAGGCCGGCTTGCCCAGGATACCCATACGACAGGCAAACATGTGGTAGTCCCATTCCTTGTCCGGATCGTCCGAGGCGATCTCCATCTTCTTGAACAAGCAGGTTCCATAGCCGTGATCCAGATACTTGTTGGGGGTGAAACCGAACCCAACCCGGTCACCGTTTGAACCATACCTGGTGCCCAGGGCCCCACTGATGTTGATCAGGCCATCGGCACCACCCTTCCTGGAACGGAAAAGAATCTTCATCGTGTTGAAGGCACCGGCGGCCAGGATCATCCTGGGCGCGGCAACGCTCTCGTGCGCGCCGGTCTTGTGATCGATATAATCGGCAATGTAGCCCTGGTCGGCCGTACGGAGACATTCCACCTCGCACAGGTCTTTTATCCGGCCGTCATTTTGCAGCACCACCTGCAGGTAGTTTATATCCATGCTGTTCTTGGCACCACGATTGCAGCCATACATGCAAAGCCCGCAATAATTGCAATTTTTCTGGGTAATCCCATACTCGTTGGTCCAGGATTCCTCGACATAGGGACCCGAGCCGAAACTGATGGATGACTCCGCGTCCAGTACGGTCACCCCGGGAATCTGCTTGCACGCCTCGCTGATCCACTGGCTGTAAGGGGTATCCACCGGGGGTACGGCCGGCTTGACGACCCTGGCGACGTTATCATAATGCCGCTCCATAACCTCACGGGTAATCTCCGGCGGGTATCGATCCCACATGTCCCGAGGTGGTTTGTCCAGAAAACCGCCAATGACCAATGACCCTCCTCCCACGCCCGAGGTCATTTCGCACAGGTAAGTCCCGTAGAAATTGAATTCCATCAGGCCGTCTTTTTTCACCTGAAAGGAATTCACATTGCGTACATCGAGATTGGCCTGGATACGAGTCTCGGGATACGGAAGTTTATTAATGAACTTCCCTCTCCAGGCCCCCCGTTCCAGCACACATACCTTGGCCCCGGCTGCTGCCAGCTTTGCCGCTGCCGGGGAGGCACCCACTCCGCTGCCCACAACGATTACATCGTATTTTTCCGTCATGGTTATTCTCGCTTTACTTGCGCAGCAGATCACGGAAATTCATACTGAGAAGATCCAGCACGACATAGGTTGCATTCCCAAACACGAATTGTGTCCGATCCTTGTCCCATACCCAGGTTCCTTCGCGTTTCATGACATACATTCCGGCTACGATCGCAAAGATTTTATAGAGCATCTGCAACAGGAGGATTGGCTGCCATTTGCGCGGCGAACGCAGCCCCAACAGCGAAAGGATTCCAAAGGCGGCAAATACCCCCCCGAGCATGTAAATAAACCCCTGTTCTGCCGTTGTCTGATCGGCATGCCGCGGTAAGACCTTCTCGGGCTTAAGCATAATCACCAGCCCGAGCGGCAGGGCCGTACACAATGTGTACCAATACGGACGCCTTAACTTTTTTTCCAGTGTTTGTATCTGTAACTCGGATAATTCAATTGCCATTTCTTTTCCTCCATCATCATATTTTTCATCGGCGTATAGATGCAGGGCCTATTCCTCATTAGTTTTTCCCGATCTCTTTCATCCGCTCTTCACCGAGCAGCATTTCCTGAGGATAGATATCGTTGTAGCGATAGTCCTTGCGCACGATCATGGTACGCGCACCGGCCGGACAGGTATCGACACATATCCCGCATCCCGGACATTTTAACGTATCCAGCCCTGCCTTGCCGTCCAAAACCGGGATCGCATTGAAATGACACTTATCGATGCAAACACCACATGCTTCCACACCCAAGCATTTCCCGGTATCGACCACACATTCTTCCGGGCCCTGGAGACAGCCGTAACCGGTTACATTGTAGGCACGCACCTGGGCACATATCTTTTTCTCACAGTTGCAGATGCAGAAGGTCCAGTCGCCCGACATATTGCAGAAATCGAGCTGGTGGACCAGACCGGCCTCGTGGCACGTGCGCAACACATCTTTGACCTCGCCCAAGGTGGCCCACCTGAAGCCTCCCTTTTTCAGATCCATCCAGGCGTCACCGGCATACAAAAACTGGATGTCCTTGAGAACCGGTTCCTGCCAGCGGTTGAAGGTCTTCTGGCAGATGCAGGGGCCAATGGTAAAACGGTATCCTTCGGGCCCGTACTGCTTGTCGAGAAAATCAACGTAGCGCATAATTACTGAGTGGGTTACAGGCATACCATGCGGCAGATTTGCGTTCGCCTTCGCATTGGCAGTTAAAAGTTTCAAGCCCAACCTGGTCTGGGTGAAAAATTTACTTCTTAACAAAAAATCCGTGAGAGGAAGAACCACCTTGGGCTCAATCCAGAAATATAACTTCTGATGCAGATACTGTTTTCTGGAAACCGGCTTGAGTGTACCACTGTGGTGATCGACCCCCCAATGCTTGCCGTCAACCTTTTTAATATGCCCCAGAAGCATCATGCCGATTAAACCCGTAAGCAGATTCAACGATGCCATATCCATAGCAACTCCTTTATGTTTTTTAATTATTATGGAACAACATCCATGCCTGCAAAGCGCAAAAAGCACCCCCTCCGGGGATTATCAATATGAGACATATTTTATATCAAGCTATGATAGATCACTGCGATCTACTTGCGGTATGTCGAGATGGTAACTTTTGATTTTGTGGTGCAGCGCTACCCGACCGATTTCATATTCTGAAGTGAGCAAGCTTGGCTTCATAGTGTGGCCCCTTGCTGGCGCTTTGTACCGATTTCGACAGAACCGGTGTGTGTTGTCGACTAAATATCTACTTCAATATCAAATTAGTAAAACCGGCCCGTCATGTAAAGCAAATTATTGGCATTTAACCTGGCCAATCAGGCACCCTTGACACGTGAAAGATATAAATCCAGCATCTCCCGGTCTATATAGGGCTCGGTTGCCACCTTTTCCTGCTCGAGATATCCGGCCCTGATGGATGCGGCTATTTTTTTCTCCATGGGAAAATACTCGTCCTTATGAGAACTCGCCTGTCCTTTGATGTTGTAGGCCTTATTGTCTCTGATGTAATTGCGGATACGATTTGAAAGAAGCAGCATTTCCCAGACCAGTATATGCTTGCGTCTGCCATTGGTAGGCAACATCCGCTGGGCAAAAACAGCACTCATTGAACGGAGGAAGAGTTCCTTGAGGTAATCGTCGGGCAATGTGGCCCGGACCTGTTCAATCGCACTGAAAACATCGACGGCATTGATCCCGGCGATCACCCGGATACCTTTCTGGGCTGCAAGTACCGCGGTTTCTCCCATGTAGGGATTCTTGATATCCGTGATCACCAGCACATCCGGATCGTGCCTGAAAACATGCTGAAATGCATCGACTGATTCTTTCGCAGTATCCATGCCCAATTCCCGCTGGTTGACGTTGGACAGCTTGTGAGGATGAATATATTCGATCGGGTCTTCATAAGTGATAATATTGCAGGCCGTAGTCGAGTTGATGTGGTCGACAAGGGCCGCAATGGTGGCATCCTTGCCGTGCCCCCTGGTACTGCTGACGAGCACGATGCCATGTTTATCCAGGGCCTCGACAAGCGCATCGGGAAGCCCGAGATCTTCACGGGTCGGGATGATCTCCAGGAGTCGTCTGGCCGAAACAGCCAGGTCGCCGGCCCGGTGGGTGTACACATTTATCCGGTATCTCTGGCCTTTGTTACGGATACAGGTATGCTCGATTTCTTTGGATTTCCGCAGTTCATTTAGCCTGTCCTTGGGCAGCAGTTCCGTTATCAGGTCCTGCATAACTTCGGATGTTATCATCGGCATCTTGCTGCGCGTAAAGACTCCTTGAGACCGTACAGCCGGTGTCGAGCCTACGGTGAGGTGCAGATTGGTCTTCTGCGGGTCATCCAGAAGGGAGAGGATCTTGTCGAGATTCATTTCCCGGATGGTTACCATCAGCCTCTTGCGCCTGACTTGGGTCAGTTCCAATGCATGTCTGCCATATCCCAATTCGTCGAGGGCATCCAAAATATCCAGAATCTGCGACCGGGATGCCAGAACAGGTGAGACCTCGCGACTCAGAAGAAATTTGACCCTTTCCACCGCCACATAATCCAATGGATCGGCAAAGGCGACAGTGGCCCCGGCGGCATCGGCCTGCAGGGGAATCACCATCAGTTCGTGCATGCGATCGGATGGCAGGAGTGTCTGTACTTCCTTGTCGATGCAGGTCGAATCCATTTCAAGCACTTCTATGTCGGCCAGATCCTTGAGGATATCGAGGACCTGATCTTCCCTGAGATACCCCAGGCAGATCAAGGCCTCTCCCAAACGTAGATTTTCCTGGCGGCCCAGATCCAGGGCCTTTTTGAGTTGACCCTCGTCAACAAGCCCTAATTCAATCAGGACTTCCCCCATACGTTTACGAGGTGCGGCATTCATCATTCCCCTCCATGGTGATGTCTTTCATGAATCCATTCAAAACATTATAAATTTTATAAAATTTTTCATCTCCATAATCAAATATAAAATTTTTATCATGGCGGCCGGGCTGTCGCAGTATCAGAAAAATAGCACCAAAAATGATCTTGAAATAAAATCGGGTAAGAGTACTGGTTGTTTTTACAGGACAATACGCATTCCGTCTTCCGCTCCCTCACAATGAATGCCCGCCGGATGAGCGAGCATATCATCATTCATGTGGGTCAGAACAAGCCTTTTGCACCTTAGATCATCCAGGTGGTGCATCAAGGTTTGATAGTTCATGTGATTCCTGACGGTTTTGGCAAAAGTGTAGGCTTCACATATAAACAGGTCGGCCCCATCGGCGGCCTGGATAAGAGCATCGGTCCACTCGGCATCGCCCGAATATGAAATGATTCTGCCATCACAGGCGATTCGCAACGCATGCGGGCAGGTTCCCTGGGTATGAACTACAGGATATGCCGCGACCTCTAAAGCTCCGACAGCGGTGGAATGCAAATAAGACAATTCGACAAATTCGAGGGCAAAGGTATTGGCCACCCTGGTCGAACCGGGGAAAAACACTTCCATGGCCTCTTTTACCCTTGTTTCCACCCCCGGCGGCCCTGCTATGACAAGTGGGTTCGAACGCTGGGCAATGATCTGCGTCTCACGAATGATGAAAGGAATCCCGCCGAAATGGTCGCCGTGGAGGTGGCTCAAAACAACGACACCGATTCGGGACGGGTCGACGCCATAGCGTTTCATGGCAATAAGTGCTGTTGAGCCGCAATCAATCAGAAAGCAGACCGAATCGGCTTCAACATAATAGCAGGTCTGATAACGACCGCCGCTTCCAAAAGCATCGCCACTGCCCAGACATTGAACCATGACATTACTCATGCCCGTACTCTCCAGCAAATTACATGTCGGCAATAAAAGACGCCATATCTATTCCTTGTAGACACTTTCCATTACTTCAAGTGCAAACCTTGCCGATACAGTAGCAGGTCCGCCGCCCATTTCTATGCCCACCTCAATGGCTTCCAGAACTTCCTGGATGGTTGCACCGTCCCGGGCAGCCTGTTCTATATGCCACTGCATGCAGGACTCGCAGTCGATCACTACGGATATACCTACTGCAATCAATTCCTTATGCTTCTTCGCCAGGGCCCCGTCAGAAAAAGCGGCTTCCTCCATCTTGAGGAATGCTTCGTATGTATTTGATTTCAAAGACAGCAGCTTGCTATGCGCCTTCTTTCTTTTTCTGGAAATATCGCGAAGTTTATCCATAATCTCCCCTTGGTAAAAATAATCAATATCAGGGCGCTAAACAAAGCATAAGGCCTTGATTTTAGTCAAACCCTTTTTTCCAAAAATACCTTGACGACTCTATTTTCAAACTAAAAGGGCCTGCTTGACAATCTCCACCCCGGAACTGGTGCCGAGCCGGTCTGCACCGGCTTCGATCATGGCCCGGGCGGTTTCATAATCACGGATACCGCCAGCCGCCTTGATTCCGACCCTATCCCCGAGGGTTTGCCGCAATAATAAAACATCCTCGAGTCTCGCTCCGGAGCTGCCCAATCCGGTGGAAGTCTTCACGAAGCTGGCTCCTGCCTTTACAGCAATCTCACAGGCCATAATTTTTTCCTGGTCTGTAAGATAGCAGCACTCAATGATGGTCTTTACCAGAGCCTTACCATCGGCCGTCTTTACTACCGCACGAATATCATCTTCAACAACATCGTATCTGCCCTCCTTGAGAGCACCGATATTGATCACCATATCGATTTCCACGGCCCCGTCTTGAATGGCCCTGCGCGCCTCAAAGGCCTTGACCTCCTTCGGCGCGGCTCCGAGAGGAAACCCGACTACCACGCATGTCTTTACCCTGCTTGCGGCAAGTTCATGGCTTACCAAAGAGGCATGGACCGGATTGACGCAGACCGCATGAAATCCATATTGCCTGGCCTCAGTGCAGATCTGCCAAACCTGCTCTTGGGTGGCTTGTGGTCTCAGCAATGTGTGATCTATATACTGGTCAATTCTCATCGATTCTGTCCTCCTCCAGTGCTTGTACAACATGATCCCGCTATTTTGACGGAAGGGTGTAGGAGCGGTGTAGCGATCCGGCAACCATTGCCCGTCACCGTCTCATTCTGGACCAAACTGACAGTCTGCCCCTGGAATCAGGTCGATCAGACACCAACATGACAGTGCAGCCTTGGTGTGCCATACCCAACAGCCAAGGTTTGTCGTCCATCATCATGGCAGATTTTTTCGCAGCACTCAATCCAATCATTTCTGCGATAACCTGACCTCTCTCTATCACCGGTCCGGACCGGATTAATTTCCTGCTGTGCTTGTCCTGAAAAAATAGTGATACATATCTTCAGCGATTAATTCCACATCCATCGCTGACAATAACAGATCCTGCTGGCACCGTCATGCAAATCAATCCATGTTGATCTGATTGCATAATCAAGGAGCAATCACCCTCAATTGACTCATATCTGTGGGCCAAGTATGAAACATTTATTGCTCGCACTGCCGGCACAATGGCAGAAACACTGTCCGTCGGCCACGGCTCAGTGGAAACCTTCCCCGACCGGCCTCACTTGGAATGGGAATATGAACCTGTTGCCGGATACACCGGGCGCCGCAAGGTTTACTGGAACAACCTGAACTATTACATGCAGGCCTGTGAAGGACTGTATGGATTTTTCCGCAATTACAATCAAAAGGAATTTGTTGACGAAGAGCCTGAAGACCCGATAGGCTGGAATACCATTCGATCGGAGATACATGTCATGAAAGCAGCCTGGGAATACCGCGGCTATGTGCTGCACGATTTGCTTGAGAAACTCGGCCTCGTCATCTATTGAATTCCATCTGGCCGGGATATCCATTGAAATTCAGATTACTTCACCGCAGATGATTCAATGAAGCTGACACCTTTTTGCTGCATGGTCTTAAGGGCATCAGCGACACTACCCTCGGGTGACGCCACGGGCTTTGCAAGATCAACAATACAATAGACTTCAAATCCCTTGTCCGAGGCATCCGCCGCAGAAAAAAATACACAGTAATCCAAAGCCAGTCCGCACAGAAAAACCCTGCGCACCCCCTTGCCTTTCAAAAAGCCGGTAAGCCCGGTTTCGGTTATTTTGTCATTCTCAACAAACGCCGAATAGCTGTCTACTGCTGTATGATAGCCCTTCCTGATAACGGCATGTGCATAATCGGTCTTCATATCACGATGAAACTCTGCACCCCGTGTCCCTTGGATGCAGTGGTCGGGCCATAGCACGGGCCCGATTCCCGCAGATTCAAACAAATCATATGGATGCAGGCCTTCATGTGCACTGGCAAAGGAATGGTGACCCTTTGGATGCCAATCCTGTGTCATGACAACCGGCAGGTCAGCACCACCAAAGAGTTGCATCATCTGATTCACGCCTGCGATGATTGTGTCGCCATCGGGAACCGCCAGAGCTCCGCCAGGCATGAAGTCATTCTGCATATCCACTACAATCAGGGCATCCGCTCTTGCTATTTTTAGCGAAGCCATAAATTTCAGGTCATTGATCTCCATAATCATATCTCCTGGTTTAAATATATTCTCATTAGATAATACTTTCTCTGGTCACTGAAATCCTTTTTATAAACACACCGATCATTTTATCAAGCATCATTAGGCACCACCCCCCATATTCGACAACCACCAGACTGTTTTCAAAGTAATTTTGCGACATTCCAAGATGATATGAAATCTCTATACCGATTTTCAATTATGAATCACGGTGATGGCTAATTGTCGCTTGTACGGTTGTGCATGCTCCCGCGGGCCAGCGAGGCAAATATACCGAAGAAGCAGAGAATTACAAAAATAATAAATGCCGTTCTGGTACTCGTCAGCAAAGAATCATAATTTTGAGGGCTTATCTGTACCCGCCCGATATAAATGGCAAACAGCATCATAGCTATCCCCATGCTCATCATCTGGCCAACAAGGCGCATCGTAGCCAGCACCCCCGAGGCAACCCCGTAGAATTTCTTCTCAACCGAAGACATGATTGCATTAGTATTGGGTGAGGAGAACAGGGCAAAACCGAAACCGATTATAATCAGGCAACTCATGATGTAGGGAATTCGAGAAGATTCATTCAGAAAGATAAGCAGAAATATCCCGCAGGCGGTGATCGACATACCCAAGGATGCCACTATCCTGGGTTCGATCCTGTCTGAAAGCATACCGGCCACAGGAGAAAAAACAGCCATCACCAGCGGCTGAACCACCAGGACCAGCCCTGCCTGCTGAGCACTCATACCCTTGAGATACTGCAGGCAGAGGCTTAACAGAAATACGATTGCAAATGTGGCGCTGTAATGTATCAGTGCCGCCAGATTGGAAAAAGCAAAGGTCTTTTCCTTTTGAAAAAGCCCAAGGTCGATGAGAGGATTTCTTACGCGTGTCTCCCATAAGAGAAACCCACCAAAACCGAGGATGCCGAAAATGATCATCAAAATTCCGGTAGACGAAGGCAGGCGGGAAAAACCATACATTAGCCCAACCAGGGTTATGCTGTATATTGCCGATCCGGTCAGATCGAGTTTCTCACCCCTTGACTCAGCCCATTCTCCTTCAATCCTCCTGGCTGTCAGGTACAATACGAAAATGCCAACCGGCACAGTAACCAGGAATATGCTTCTCCACCCAAAATGCTCTGTCAGCGCACCTCCCAGAAAAGGCCCCAGAGACAATCCCAGATAAACTGAAGCCACACTGATCCCCAAGGCTTTTCCACGTTCGCCGAGAGGGAAAACTGAAGTCAGAATAGCAACACCGGTGGCGAAAATCATGGCACTTCCCAGACCCTGAAGTATCCGGACGGTTATCAGCATACAGACATTCGTCGATAAAGCCGCTAACAAGGATGTCACGCTAAATATGGCGATTCCAATCAGAAAAATCCGCTTTCGGCCGTAAATATCCGCTCCCCGTCCGAAAGGCAGTAAAAACATGGCCGAAGCCAAAATATAAGAAGTGGCCACCCAGTTCAACATAATGGCATCCATGGCAAACTCATGCCCGATTGATGGCAATGCTATATTTATTGAAGAACCCATGAAAGGAGTCAGGAAGGAAGACAGGCAGGCTACGATCAGAACAATTCTTTTATTCCCGGCAGAGTTCATATTGAGGACATCCCCTACCACTAATAAGGGCCTGCTTTCAATACAGAAACTATATAAGGGGGAAATACAAGTTATTGGATGCGCTATTGTAAATCAATTACACTAACAGAAAAAACAGGAGGAAGGCCCTGAATCTTCTTCATTGAATTACATGCATGTATAAAATTCAGAAGGATTTATTTTTATTCAATATCAGTAAATTAAAAAAAGCCCGTTCCGTACACAAGCATAGCAGTTTCATTAAGCTTGTTAGCCATTATATAGCCTTGAGAAGCCGTTGCTCTTCATGATCTGCCTGTCTCATTATGTTCCGGACATTTTCATTGAGTTCTTCAATGCCGGCTGCCTTATCAAATGCACCCCAGGGATTAATATCAGGATCTTCCTTGCAGGCCGGGCAGAAATACTTGATTGTGAATTCGGATCGTTCCATTCCCCAGACCTCGAACTCATAACATGTGCTGCACAGGGCTTTTCCGCATGCATCGCATTGAATTACGGCCTTGCGCTTCGAGCATACTTCACACATGCTCTTCATCAGGGACACCCCTCCCTCTTTTAAAACATGTATAAAAATATGCGAAAATTATGCCAGCGCTAACCAACTGATATTATGTTCGAAACACTTAGCGAGATATGGTGTTAATACCGCATGCTATTGCATAAATGCACTAGCTATTCGGGTTTGGTACGTTTTTTGAGAAGCTTATATTTCTCGGCCTTGAGATAAAAGGTCTTGTAATTCAGGCCGGACTCCCTGGCAGCTTCGGCAATTACTCCCCCGTGTTTTTGCAACAAATGAGTGAAATAATTTTTTTCAAATTGCTCAATTATTGTCTTCTTGATTGAGTGATAGTCGGCCTCATTATTGGCATCGATGACGATTGTAGATTCTTCGTTCAATATACTTTCTGTTTTCTGTGCTTGCACCTGTTCCTCTCCATCAAGGATGGGAAAGTTATCGATGACCTCTATAGTGGTTGAAACCATGGCCCGCTGGATGACATTCTCAAGCTCACGGATATTACCCGGCCAGGAGTATGAAATCAACTGCTGCATGGCCTTGGGAGTTATACCTTTGATATTCGGATTAAGCTTTTTCCCATACTTTTCAATAAAGCTGGTTACCAGAATCGGGATATCCTCTTTGCGGTCTCTTAAGGCAGGTATAATGATCGGCAAAACACTGATGCGGTAATACAAGTCCTCCCGAAATAGCTTCTGCTTTATCATATCTTCGATCGGCCGGTTTGTAGCACATATAACCCTGAAGTCTAATTCTATCTCTTTATTGCTGCCCACACGCGTAATTCGCCTGTCCTGCATAACTCTGAGAATTTTAGCCTGCAGGCCCAAGGGAATATCTCCGATTTCATCGAGAAACAACGTTCCGGTATGTGCCTTTTCAAACTTCCCGATTCTCTGTGTGATGGCACCACTGAAAGCCCCTTTTTCATGTCCGAAAAATTCCGATTCGAGTAGATTATCAGGCACTGCCGCACAATTTATGGTAACGAACGGTTTCGATCTTCTGTCACTGCGGGAATGAATCGAACGAGCCACAAGTTCTTTGCCAGTACCGGTCTCACCAAGAATGAGCACGGTCAGATCGGTATCTGCCGCGGTCATTATCTGGTCGTAAAGCTTTTGCATTTTCGGATGAGTCCCGACGAGCTGATCCATACCCTGATCATGCTGCTTTAACTGGCTTTTCAATGCAATGTTCTCACTCATAATTTCCTGCTGCTTGATAATCTTGGCCAGGGCAATCTCCAGGGTGTCCATATTGAATGGTTTTTCAATGAAATCACAGGCTCCGTATTTCATGGCCTCTACCGCACCGGATACACTGCCGAAAGCCGTCACCATGACCACGTAGGTAGAAGGATATTTGCGATAAATTTCCTTTAGCAGACTCAACCCATCCATTCGGGGCATGCGCATATCGGTAATCACGATATCAAAATGAGCGGACTCTATCTTTTCCAGCGCCAGCAGACCGTCGCCGGCTGTGTCGATAATAAATTCCGGATGAGACTGATCCAGGGCCTCTTTGATTTGCTCAACAAAAACATCCTCATCATCAACGAGTAATACTCTTTTCCTATCCTGCATGCTCATTCCCCCATAGATAGCACTTCATCAAAACAATGTCTTTTCAGTTACTTGTCTATCCCGGATAAGGGCAAAATCAATATAAACTCGGCCCCTTTGCCTGCTTCGCTTATCACTTCGACTTCACCCTTGTGGACGTCAATCACCTTCTGAACAAGCGCAAGGCCCAGTCCTGTCCCTTTGGCCTTACTGGTAAAAAATGGTTGGAATACTTTCCCCAGATCCTCGCCTGCGATTCCTTCTCCGGTATCCTTGATCCGGATCTTGACCGCATCCGATACAAAAGGCATGTTTTTGCCCCTGAATGTATAATCACGGACATATGCGGTGGTGACCAGCAATGTCCCTCCTTTTGGCATTGCATCGATTGCGTTGTCAATGATATCTTCAAGGGCCTGCCTGAGTTGAATCCCGTCCACAACAATCCTGTCGACCTTTGTATCGTAAATGGTCTGGGTTTTGATATTTCGGTTTAGAAAATGCTCTTCAAAGTTAAATATCAATCCGTCAATGATGTTACTGAGGCTGTACTCTTTGAAACTGACCTTGCCGGAACGGCTCCAATCCAGAATCTGGGTAACAAAATGTTCAAGGTTGCCCATGCCGTTGGCAACCCCATCGAGAATCTTTTTCTGTCTTTTATTGAATTGAACGGAACGCGACAGCAGTTCGATTCCGGTCTTAATCTTCTGCAAAGGATTTCTCACCTCATGCGCCACGTGGGCTGACATCTCTCCCAGAACAGCCATCTTCCTGGATTGCTCAATCTCGCTCTCAAGGCGTTTTCTTTCAGTGATATCCATAATGGAAAGGATGCATTCGTCGGTTTCCGGAATAAGGCCGATAGTTATATATGCATCTTTGATATTGCCGGATTTATCAACAGAGCGAAATTCGTATTCCCAAGGCACATTCCTGGCTCCGGACCGCCTGGCACGCTGGTAGTGTACCATGCGCTCGACATCTTCTTCGTGTACGATGTCAATCCAGCGCATCTTGCCGAGCATCTCATTTTTGGTATACCCGGAAAACCGCTCCATCTGATGGTTTATCAGATTAATAATGTAATCGGACCCGAATATCATCATGGCCGTGCCGGTTCGTTCGACAGATGTACGGTACCTGGCCTCGCTTTCACGTAAGGCCTTCTCTGCCAGTTTACGCTCGGTAATATTACGGAATATATTCTGGGTAGCCACCCGGCCTTCATACTCGATCACCGCCGGCGTAATCTCAAAATCCAAGGAGACACCTTTTTTATCGACAAAGGTAATCTCATAATGTTCGGGAACCTTTTCTCCACGAATGCGGCGATCATAGCGGTCTTCGATTACATGTGCGAGGCCCGGCTGAACTATATCTCTAAGCCCCATTCCGGCCAATTCTCTCCTGGTATACCCCAGAAGTTCACTGAATTTCGGATTGGTATACTTGAAGAGGTGGTCCTGGTAGACAAAGATGCCGTCATTGGCCTTTTCCACCAGCATGCGGTATTTCTGCTCGGACTCTTTGAGTTTTCCCAACACCTCCCGAATAGGCCGCAGGTCGCGGAAAATGTTTATAGTCGCAACAGGACTCTCTCCCTGATATACGAATGAGGCTGAAAGCGAAATAGGAACCAACTCACCTTCTCTGGTGTAGAGCGTCGTTTCTTCGCCGATTATTCTGGCGGGTGTTCCAGCATTTCCCTTATTGAGCAACGAATAAATTCGTTCCTGTTCTCCTTTACCCATGAATTCCTGAATCGAAATAGAGCAGTACAGGAGTTCTTCTGCCTTGTATCCCGTGATCTTTTGTGCTGCCTGATTGAAGATCAGCACCGTCCCGTGGATATCGGTAGCCACAATTGCATCACTCGAGTTTTCAATCAGACTGGTTAAGAACCGATTGGTTGATTCAAGATCGTCCTGAATCCTGATCCTGCTGGTGACATCCCTAGCTATATTCAACGTGGCACCGGTTTCGTTGATAATAATAAAGGAAGAATTGAGCGAGAGAGTTCGCTCTTGGCCATCAGCCGTGAGCACCACCACTTCGAAACGCCCGGAAACATCTTCTTCCACGAGGGGCTTTTCATAGCGCTGTTCCACAAACCCAGCCATATCTGATCGAACAATATCCTTAAGCCCCATGGACTCCAGTGCGTCGGCAGTGTAACCTACAATTTTTTCAAATGCCGGATTGACATAAGAAAACAAATGATCCTGATAAATAAAGATACCATCCCGGGCTTTCTCCACCATTGCCTGGAAAATGGCCTTGGTCAATCTCTTTGCTTTTTTATTTGTTCTTTGAACAGAAGACATTTCTCCACCCACAATTTATTATAAAGTATAGCATACATCTATGAGATCAACAAAAAAGGATCTATTCGTCATACCGGAAAATAATTTTCGTATCCGGAATGAGAAAACTGTCGCAGAATGCGAAGATAAATATTGAAAAAACAACAGGAGCAAAGATCTTAAGCCTTGTATTTCCCGAAATCCTCCGGATCCATATCCTCGAGGATTTCCTTCAGTTTTTCCATGTCCTGCTCAAAACCAAAAATAACCTTTTTCTTTTTTTCAGTATCAGTTGTGACCTGAGTTGCATCCTTGAGAACATGAGCAGCCACAAAAATATTCGCCTGGGTACGCAAAGCAATGGCTATAGCATCGGAAGGCCTGGCATCGATTTTGACTGTTTGGCCATTATGCCGAACGCTAATCATGGCATAAAAAACATTGTCCTTGATATCCACCACCTCGATTTTCACAACCTCCGCTTCGATTGTATCGAGGATATTTTTCAAAAGGTCATGGGTCATGGGCCTGGAATATGAAATTCCTTCTATGGCCGCCGCAATAGAACTGGCCTCCATTATGCCGATCCAAATCGGCAGAACAAGTTTTCCCTCAAGATCTCGAAGAATTACGATGGGTGCATTATTGCTCGGATCGAGGGCGATGCCGGCCACCTTCATCTCCACAAAGGTCTTCATGGATGATCCTCCTTGCTTTACCTTAAAGTCATGAATTGCAATAGTCAACAGCAAATCTGGATAGGTTTCTATAAGAATTTTCAACCCGAAAGGATGCGGTTCAAATAAAGACGTATCTTTTCCATGAAGCCGCCATTTCGCAAATCAACGAAGATCACCGCTGGATTTTACGTGTGTATTGGACTTAAAAAATTCGATCAGATCCTGCATCCGATAGTACACCCGGTCACACTTCATTCCCGATTGTTTGAGCCATTGCTGCACCTTAAGAACAAGCGGCGGCGTGATTCCAACTTCCTCCAACCGATCAAGGTTATCGATGATGTCCGGCAGCCTGATATCGACGACCTTCTTTGCCTGTGATATTCCGATGACCCTGTCGATAATGGTCATAAAATCTTCAAGATTGTGGGTAACCAGAAGCACTGTGGTGTCTTTGAGCGAAGATATCATACGAACTACCTCGGCTCTGCCCGAGGCATCCATTCCGGCAGTCGGCTCATCCAGCATGAGTACTTCAGGACGAGTCATCAACGAAGAAGCCAAGGCAAGACGCCGCTTCTCACCGGAACTGAGCTGGAAGGGAGAGGCTTGACGCAGCACTTCGATATTCATCCCGAAGGGTCCCACAACTGCACGTGCACGCTCAGACAGCTCAGACTCATCAGGCTTCATAAAATTCCGCAAAGCAAAAGCAAGTTCATCATAGGCGGTTTCCTGAAAAAACTGCTGCTCGGGAAACTGAAACAGCACCCCGATACGCCTGCGGATAGAGGGCAGGTCCCTGGCTTTGGCCAGCTTTTTGATACTTTTCCCGTCAATAAACACATCACCCTGAGTAGGCAGGATAAGACCGTCGAGCAACTGAATAAGTGTGGTCTTTCCAGAGCCTGCAGGTCCAACGATCGCGATCTTCTCACCCTGGGCAATCGTAAAATCAATGTCTCTCAGAGCCCATTCGTCGCCGGGGATATCGTATTTGAAGCTAACCTTATTACACTCAATTTTCATCGTGCCCTCAGCAATTTCCTTGCCTGCTCATATTCATACGTGTTGAGACATTGATCTGCCGTGACAAACCCCTTGCGGGCCATCATCACGCCATAGTCCATATCATCCAGTCCGACAGAGTCATGCGCATCCGGTGTAATGGCGATAACCCCACCTGCAGCAAGATAATCCGGAATCAATCGCCAATCGAGGTCAAGCCGTTGCGGATTCGCATTAAGTTCGATGATCACCGAATTATCGAGTGCCGCCTCTATCACACGACGCATATCGACCTCATACGGTTTGCGTGCAAGCAATAACCTGCCGGTCGGATGGGCAAGGATGGACGTGTATGGGTTTTTGATGGCCTGAATAATTCTGTCTGTCATAGTGTCCCTGTCCATATCCATCTGACTGTGAATACTTGCGATGACAAAATCAAAGGACTGCAGTTCTTCCGGCGGATAATCGAGGGAGCCGTCAGGCAGGATATCAGACTCAATACCTTTCAGGACTTTAATCCCTTCCAGAGATGCGTTCAACTCATCGATCTCATCAAACTGTCTTTTCAGTTCCTCAATGTCCATACCCCCGGCATAATAGGCGCTTTGGCTGTGATCGGAAATCCCTATCCAGCTATACCCGCGATCCCTGGCTGCAAGCACCATCTCCCGCATGTTCACCCTGCCGTCACTGTAGCCGGTATGGACATGTAGAATTCCTTTCAGGTCACCATGATCCAACAGACGCGTCACGTTCTTGGGCTTGGCCCATACAAGCTCTTTATCACCCCATTCTCGCAGTTCGGCAGGGATATAACCGAGTTCCACAAGAGAATATATATCTGCTTCAGTGTGAATTGCCAAGATTTTGCCTTTATGAACAACGGCATTCTGACCAATCTCGATGCCTTTTTCTCGAGCTAGCCTCTGGATCGCGGCAACGTGTTGCTCATTACCAGTGGTCAGGAAAAGACTGAGAGCATAGACATCTTCAGAAACAAGTAATATCCTTATCTCCGGAGCATCCAAGGGTGATATAAAGAAGACCTTCCCGTTATCAGTACTGTGAAATTCATCACCCAAAACTCTACGAATTATATCGGCCGTATTGCCGCTTGCAGCAACAAGAAACTCGATACGCTCAATAATCTCTGTAGTTCTGCGCATCTGTCCGGTAAGATCGACTCGCAGTCCATGCATTTCCAGATCGGAAAAAACTTTCATGGCGAAGTTTAAACTCCGGTCAAGCAAATATTTGCCCCGGTAATTTACAATCAAACCGACCTCGTCCCGGATCTTCTTTACTGTTTTTTCCGAAAATCCGCTGATCTTCAAGACATTGCCGTTGTTGCAGGCCTCGAGTAAATCCTCGAGGGTCGCTATGCCCATTTTTTGGTGCAATGTTTTAATTTTCTTCATGCCCAGACCCGAAACCTTGAGCAGTTCATCAAGCCCCCGGGGTACTTGTGCAATAATATTTTCCAGCTCTGACATATCTTTCTCTAAAAGCCAGTCTCTGAGCAGAGTGGTAATGCCCTTACCAACACCCCCGATTTCAGGCAGCCTGCCCTCGCGTAGATACTCATTGACAGGCCTATCCAGGGAAAAAATGGCATGGGCAGCTCTGCGATATGCTCTCACCCGGTACGGGTTGTCTTCAAGAAATTCAAGTCCTTTAGCCATCCGCAACAAGGCCTGGGAAATCTGATAGTTATCCATACAGATGTCCGATCAGCATTGCTCCTTCGGTGCTCGTAACTTTGACTCTAACCATATTCCCGATCTCGTTCTTGCCGGCAACGCTACATTTCAGATAGTTTGATGTGATTCCACGAAATGTGTCCTTTTCGACAGAAGTAACCAGAAGATCCTGAATAGAGCCAATCTGGGAGATGGCAAAAGCCATTCTCTTTTTATGCGAAAGCTGCCTGAGAACCGCGGAGCGTTTCTGTTTTTCCTTTGGATCCACCTGCGCATTGAAGGCTGCCGCTGCCGTACCCCTGCGTTGGGAATAGGGAAATACATGCAAATAGGCAAGCTCGAGTGATTGAATAAACTCCAGAGTCTCTGTAAAGCACTGCTCATCCTCCCCGGGAAACCCCACCATAACATCACTCCCGATTGCTATTTCACGGTTACCTGCTCGAATGCGCTCGATTAGTGTTCGATAATAAAGCCTTTTGTATGGTCTACCCATGGCTTTTAGGATATTATCGCTGCCGCTTTGCAAGGGTAGGTGCATATGTTTGCAAATTCGCGGATCGCTTGCAATAATCCCAACAAGTTCATCTTCAAGGGTCCATGGTTCGATGGAACTTATACGAACGCGACATGTTGCGCTCTGGTCGAGAATTTGACTGACAAGCCCGGCCAGCCCACCTTCATACAGACCGATATTGATCCCACTCAAAACGACTTCGTGATAGCCTGCCTGCACAAGCGTATTGATTTCCCGGATGATCTCTTCCGGGGGTCTGCTGACGGGCAATCCTCTGGAAAATGGAACAATACAGTAGGTACAGAAATTATTACATCCCTGCTGAATAGCAACAAAGGCCCGCGAATGGCCTTCAAATCCCGATATAAAATGCGGAACAGATATTCCCAGCGCCGTCTCGAACGATCCCGGCTTTACAACTTCTATTTCCTTGGAGATGGCTTGTATCGCTTCGGGTGCGGTGACTGCCTGACAGCCGGTAGCTACAACCTGCCCGCCATATCTGAGCGCCTTGCGAATAAGTCTTCGGTTCTCTGCATCGGTTTTATGGGTGACGGTACAAGTATTGATAATATACAGATCAGCTCCCGGCTCGGCAAAGCTCTGCTCTACATAGTGTCGAGCCAAGAAAGCCTCCCTGATTCGCTGGCTCTCGTACTGATTGACTTTACATCCCAAGGTGGCAATTGCAAATTTCATGATGACAAGTGTATCTTCTTATTGTCGGGGGCACAATGAAGAACCAATTGTATTACAAATCCTCCCGGTTGTCTTCAACGTGCTTATTGAGTTCATCCCAGAAATCCTGCGATGCGTTGGTTATCTTGATACCTGTTTCGCTGGAGCCGTTTCTTTGCTGAATCGACCACAAGGTCTTGCCCTGTGCCGACTTGCCTGAAACAGAGATCTTCACCTCGTGATCACTCGTTACTTTTTGGGCAGACTGTACAACCACTCCCTCGTCCCATACATTGAGCAGTTCACCATCCTCTGAGCCATCTCCAAGATCGTAGACGATCGAAGCATGCATCGTATGACGACGCAATTTCAATTGCTGCTGGTATGCATCTCGATTTGACATAGCTCTAAGCTGTGAATCAATATTGTAAACCGCATTAAAATATCGAACTTTCTGGGCTGCCTTGGCCAGCCTGCTCAAATCCCGCAGCAGAATCTTGCGCTGGCGTTGCAGCATGTCCAGAAAGTGATTAAACGCTGTTTCATGCTCCCGGTTGCCCTTGTTGGCCAGAGCGATATTTATCAAAGCAGGCAATCTTTTTCTAACGTCTGTTTCAAATTCCTGCAAAGCAGATTCAAACTCCTCCCTGTTCATGGCCAGACCATAATCCAAGAGTTCATGTAAAGCAACCTCATAATCAGACCCAAAGCTTCCCGCCATATAGCTGCGCAGGGGGCATCAGTGAAATCCTTTATAATCAGTTTCTATTCTGGTAAAAAGACTTTCATGAAAGTGCTGTTTTGCTCTCCAGAGGTAACGCCTTTTGCTAAAACCGGCGGGCTGGCTGATGTGAGTGCCGCGCTGCCCAGCGAACTCAGGAATTTGGGGATCGACTGCCTGACCGCCATGCCTTTGTACAGGGAGATCAGCGATATGCAACTCGACCTCCACCCTGTAGAGGAGATATCTTTTCTTACCGCCAATGGTATCGAGCAGGCCCGAATCTACTCTTTCGGGCATATTTTATTCGTGGAAAACAAAGATTATTTCTCCCGTGGGGGGATGTATTCATATGCCCAGCAAGACTATCCCGACAACCTGGAACGCTTCGCCTTTTTTTCACGCGCATGTGTAGAGTTGCTCTTTCTCATCGGCGATATAGATATCCTGCATTGTAATGACTGGCAGACAGCGCTGAGCCTGGCCTATTTGAAATCGAGTAGCATGCCGCAAATCGCATCGGTCTTCACCATTCATAATCTTGCCTACCAAGGAATCTTTGATGCAAGCCAATGGCCGTCTCTCTTTCTGGAAGACAGTTATTTTTCTCCAGACTACATGGAATTCTACGGCAGGATAAACATTATGAAAGCCGGCATCACCCTTGCGGACATGGTCAACACAGTAAGCCCTACCTATGCCAAGGAAATCCAGACGCCGCAGTTCGGTTTTGGTCTCGATGGGTTGCTCAGATCCATTTCACACAAATTGACCGGTATTATCAACGGGATAGACCATGCTGTTTGGGACCCGGCTACAGACCCCCATATAGCCGAGAAATACAACCTGCATGATATGTCCGGAAAAACAGCCTGCAAAATAGATCTACAAAACAGATTTCTTCTCGAAAAGGAAATAAGTGTGCCATTATTCGGGATTATCAGCCGGCTGGTGGAGCAAAAAGGGATAGACCTGATCCTGGATATTATCCCGGAAATGGTGTCCATGGGTTGCCAACTTATTATCCTGGGGAGCGGGAATTCAAGGTATGAAGAGCAACTCCGGCAGATGGCTAAGCAATACCAAGGATCTCTTGGTATCACCATTGGGTTTGACGAGTCTCTGGCCCATGCCATCCAGGCCGGAGCTGATTTTTTCCTGATGCCCTCTCGTTTCGAACCCTGCGGCCTGAATCAGATGATCAGCATGCACTACGGTACAATTCCGATCGTAACACCGGTAGGCGGATTATTGGATACAGTCATCGCCCTGGATGAAGGTCCATATCCCTGCGGCATGCGAATACGTTCTTCTGATTCAAAAAATCTTCTTGAAACTATCAGGCAGGCTTTTATTTTATATACCGCTAAAGATCCGCTAATTGTAGAAATGAAAAAAAATGCCATGAAAAAATTATTTCACTGGTCCGGTCCTGCAGCGCTTTACAACGACCTTTATAGAAAACTCAAAGCTTTTTAAAGAAAGAGCAAGAAAATGAAAGCAACGGGTTTTCGACAAATTGTAGAAAAGAAAGCCAAGCCCTCTTTATAAAACGATTCGCAGATTCTCTACACTATAGTTTGAAACATCAGAGTTGATGGGCAGACGTATAATAAGCATATGATTTTTAATCATAATTTATTCTTAACACAGAATTAACACTTAATGCTGAAAATCGTCGGGATTGGGATTTGACCTTTCAGGAGATTAGGGTCATCATGCCACTACTTTGATCGTGTAATAATTTTTTTCTCGATGGGGGAGAATGTGGAGAGTTTCAAGGAAATAAAAGAGGCAATTCTTTCGGAAGTTCCCGGATCTTCCGAAAGAGCCATAATAGATCAGGTTGAACTTTCACAACAAGACGGGCACATTATCGTGTACTGTCCAAGCCTGTTTCTGCAACAATACATTTCCAGACAATATCGTGATCTGATTGTGAAATGTATCCATGGAGCTCTGGAGCGACCGGTGGATGTCGAATTCTGGGTGGATGCCAGAAAAAAAAGCCGTAATAATCAATTACCCCAACCAAAACCCGTGCAGATGATGGTTCCCTCAACTCAGCCATATACTACCTCTTGCGGCCTGAACGCCAAGTTTACATTTAATGAGTTCGTAGTCGGCAGATGCAACGCATTTGCGTATGAGGCTGCCTGGGCAGTTTCCGAAGATGATATCAGCAAATATAACCCGATCTATTTCTACTCAGACATCGGGCTGGGCAAAAGTCACATCTCCCACGCTATCGGCAACCGATCGATCAACACAAAACCAAAAATCAGGATCCGGTACACTACCGCCAGTGAATTCTCCCAGGGTTATGTATATTCGGTTCGAAACAACCAACTGGACAAGTTCAAAAACAACTATATCAGTTCGAATCTTGACGTATTCTTTATTGATGATGTTCATCTGCTTAAAAATAAGGAAAAAACACAATTCGAACTGAGCTATATCCTGGATGATCTCATCAGTGCGGGCAAGCAGGTGATCTTATCAGGTTTTCGTCCACCAAGTTCCATGCCGTATATAGAAAAAGGATTGAAATCAAGATGTTCTGCCGGTCTCGTGATCAACATCAAGAGACCGGAAATGAAGACTCGCTGCCAGATCGTAAAACGCAAAGCTCAAAGCTGCGGGGTCGAGCTGCCCGATGATGTTGTGGAATTTATCAGTGAGAACATTAGAAGCAATATCCGCGAATTAGAAAGTGCTGTGCTTACAATTTCCGCTATGAGCTCTCTTTTGAAAAAAAATCTCAACTTGTCTCTTGCAAAGGAAATGCTGGAGGGTACGCTCGAAAAACAAAAACAGATTACGATTGAGTATATTCAGGATTTTGTCACCAAAAATTTCGGTTTAACCAAGGAAATCCTGATTTCTCCGTCGCGCAAACAAGGTATCGTTTATCCACGTCAGATAGCTATCTTCCTTTGCAGACGCTACACCAAGGAACCGCTTCAAAACATTGGACAGGCCTTCTCCCGTAAACATTCCTCGATCATTCACTCCCTGGAGGTTATTGATACCAAGTATCACCAAAACCTTAAGACAAAACGCGAAATTGATTTCTTGATAGAAAAACTGGACAGCCAGTTTTCATAAGGATCCCGCAGATTATATCGCTGAGTCCAGCCCGACTACCTTGCGGCTGAAATCTCTGAAATTATCAACTCCGGTGAAAAATTCCCGCATCATAATCACCCAATAGTAGCGACCCTTTTGTGTTAGACTAAACATCCGGCCATTCCACCGTATGCCGCCGATGAGCGTAAAGAAAAGCAGTTCCGGTCCGAGTAGGGTCCAGATATCTGTATTAAATGTCTGTCGGAATGCATCTCTATCCAGCCTGAGGCCAAACAGCTCCATAAGAAAGGTGTAGCGTGCCATTTCTTTACGGGAAAAATCCTTTTTTGCCTTCAAGGGAAGCCTTCCTTGATCCAGATTGTCTGTATACTGCTTCAAAGAGAAGGTATTGGCGTAGATTGCGTTTCCTACCAGACCAAACGCACCGCTTCCGACACCGACATACTCTCGGGCGGAAACAATATATTCATCAATCATGCACCCGCCTTTCCTGGAAAAACACCATGCCGAAGACGGCTGATATTGACTTCCCAGACGCGAAGAGATCAGATTGTAAAATTGTTTTTCCTTTTGATAACTTTGTTTGCCCATGATCTTTTCCATTTTCGACCGGGTTGCGTCAGAGATCATGAGCGGATAATATGTTACCTGATCAGGTCCGATCTCTCGCAGAATGTCCAGGTCCGCCTCAAGCATTGACATACTCTGCGCCGGAAAATTGAAAATCATATCGGCATTAAGGGTATCAATATACCCCCGTGCATTTTTACAACGTTCTTTTAATCGCTCGCCACTGCCGTATTTTTCGTATCTGCCAATCATCCTGAGCAGATCATCCTGAAAGGTCTGAATCCCGACCGAGACCCGCTTGACATCCATCCGGGCCAGACTCGATAACACATAAGGATCCAGACGGTCCGGATTAGTTTCCACCGAGATCTCTTGCGGAGAGAAAAGTCCATGGATAGTATCTAAAAGACCGAGCAGTTCATACATATCGATGGTCGGAGTTCCTCCTCCGATATAAACACTGGAGAAATGAAATCCCAGTGATGCATAGATATCAAGCTCTTTTTTGAGCGATTTGAAATATTTCCGGGAAGCCTCCTCTCGGTAAATTACCCGGTGAAACGAGCAATACGGGCACAACTCAAGGCAGAATGGTATATGTATATAGAGTTGAATAGGATAATCTGGGGCTGCAGCCGGGCTGATCGAATCAATATTTCCGAAGGTAAAATACCGGGCAGTTTTTGATCTGATAATATGAGCAATAAATGATTCGATTAACATCAGTTGTGCTACCTGAAAAATTTTAAGATGAAGAACAAAAAGCTGATCGCAATACTTAACACGATACAGGTTGTTATCGGCATATAGAAGGTTAATCCCGGTCGGCTTATCCTGATATCGCCGGGCAGTTTTCCTACAAGGGGCACGCTACCCCCGAAAAAGAACAGTACACCAACCATAACGACAATAAATCCGCTTAAAATCAGTAGAGTACCGATGGATTTCATACCCTTAAGCCTATATAGTATATGTTATGCAATTGTCCAGTGACTTTCCATTTAGCAATGGGAATGTCTACGTTTTTTTTTAAACCACACACAACCCTCTGGATACCAAGGATCTTTTCATGCTAAAATTAAGAATATACGACATTACCGAACAGTTGCTTATGGCTCATCAGGAGAACATTAAATCATGCTGATTGATACCGGAGGTCAACGAACCATATCATGATTCCCGTGCGGGACAGTAATACAAAACGCGGTCTTGCTCCAATCACATATACGCTCATTCTTCTCAACTTTGCAGTATTTGTTTATGAGATAAGCGCATCGCAACTGTTCTTTCTTACCTACAACGTACGGCCTTTGGACATCCTGAATTATCTCACCCAAGCCAAAGGGAGCTTTCTTACTATTCACACATCGATCCTCGTCTCCGGATTTGCCCACGCTGGGTACGTGCATCTTTTCAGCAACATGCTTTTCCTCTATGTATTCGGTCCTGCCCTTGAAAAGGATCTCGGGTTTCTGCGCTTCCTTATATTTTACCTCCTGGCTATCTTTGTTGCCTTTTATACCCACGTCGCTGTTTATCCTACCTCCATGATCCCGGTGATAGGCGCATCCGGCGCCATTGCCGCCATTTTGGGGGCCTACCTGATATTCCACCCCAAAGCCAGGATCACAACTATCATTCCACTACTGATCTTCATTCAGATAATTGAGGTCCCGGCGGTCGTATTCATGCTCGGATGGGCTATGCTCCAGGGATTCAATGGCATCCTAAGCCTTACAGGTCAGACGTCTGTTGCCTGGTGGTCACATATCGGGGGATTTATTTTGGGAATTTCTGTCGGCATTCATTTCCGGTGGTTTAGATAAACTATGCCACGTGCTCAACCAAGTGCCGATTACACAGCAGAAAAAAAGCACGGCAGGGACGTTGCGACAATTTTCACAAGATTACAACTTTCTTGTAATTTTGCTACAAAATGGAAACTGTTGTTTCAATTTTGAAATTGGTATAAAGTAAATGAAAATTTTTTCACCTATGATGACATTTTTTTTAAAGATTAATTTTATACCTCCCGATACATTAGCCTATGTGCGAGGGTTTAGTTGTTGATGATAGAAAATATCTGTTAAGATATAATATTAAAGAATATGAAGATATCTCGTGCCATTGCATACACTTCAATTCTATGTTTAGCCCTCATGCTGATGTTTACGATCCCTGGCGAAAAGGGGCTCATCAGTGCTTATCACTTGCATCAGGAACTATCAGACCTAAATGCTCAAGACTCAGCCTTAAGACAGGAGAATTACCGGTTGGCTCAGGAGGCATTTCTGTTGAAAGAGAACTTGGCATATATAGAGCATATAATAATAAAGGAAATGAATCTTGTGAAGCCGGAGGACGTAATTGTCGTATTCAAAAAGAAAAAGCAATAATGGGGTGCAGGTATGCTTTTTGACAAAAAAACCTTGCTAGGATTGGATATAGGTTCACAATCCATTAAGATGGTGGATCTTGCCAAAGTACGGGGGAGGTATGAACTCAAAGCCCTTGGGCTGGGAATGATACCTTCAGAGTGTATTGTCGACAAAGATATCATGGACTCTGAGACGGTAGTTGATACTATCAAAAATCTCAGGGAAAATCTCAAGGTCCGCGCACGAGGAGCGGCATCATCGATATCCGGCCATTCGGTAATTGTGAAAAAGGCTGAGCTGCCCATCATGACCGAAGCTGAACTTGGGCAGACAATCATGATTGAGGCTGAACAGTACATCCCTTTTGATATTCATGATGTCTACCTGGATTCATTTATCCTTGGAGAAAGCCTGGAACGCTCAGACATGATGGATGTTCTTTTTGTTGCCTCAAAGAAAGACATGGTGGATGATTATGCATCTGCTGTTCGCAATGCCGGGTTGAAACCAATGGTGATCGATGTTGATGTATTTGCCCTTGAAACAATGTATCAGGCCAATTACCCTGATTCACCCGATACAGTTGTTGCTCTGGTAAATGTGGGATCATCCATGATCAATATCAACATCTTGAAAGATGAACTCTCAGTCTTTGCCAGAGATATTTCCATGGGTGGACGTCAACTTACCGAGCGTATTCAGCGTGAATTCGGTGTCAGCTTTGAGAGAGCGGAAAATATAAAAACCGGAGCGGACATTGAGGGAATCGATCTTGAACGTATCAACTATATCTTCAAGATGGCCGCTGAAACCTACGTCCAGGAAATCCGCAGAACAATTGACTTCTTCCTTTCCACAATGGTCAATGAAACCATCGAACGCATCTACTTGAGCGGCGGTTCCTGCAGGGTTTCCGGATTGGTGCCCATGTTGGAAAAACAGATGGAAATTCCTGTGGAGGTGATAAATCCGTTCAACAGCATCTCCTGGGATGAAAAGGTCTTTGATCCCGAATACATGGCCTACATCGCGCCACAGATGGCTGTGGCAGTAGGCTTGGCGTTAAGGAGGGCGGACTACAAATGGTAACGATAAATTTACTGCCCATCAAATCAGAATTACGGCGAAAGGCTTTGATAGAGCACATCATGCTTCTAGTACTCTGCATTGTTATAGTCTTTATCGGCATGGGGTTTATGCAAAATTCGGTAAAACGAGAAAAAGAAATTCTTCAGCAGGAAATCGTTACCACAAAATTAGAAATTCAAAAGGTGACCAAAGAAGCCGGTGAAATTGAACAATTTAAAAAACGCAAGCAGGAACTGGAGCGCAAACTTGAAATCATCAGCGAACTCAACACCAAAAAAACCGGTCCGGTTGAAGTACTGGATCAAATAAGCCTGATAATACCTGAAAAGTCATGGATCAAGTCACTCAACAACAATGGTCAGAATCTCGTAATGGAGGGACTTGCAGTTGATAACCCGACTATTGCCACTTTTATGAAGCGACTGCAGTCTTCCGAATACTTCAACGATGTCGAGCTTATACTGGCCCAGCAAGACGGCTCAAATCACAAATTCGTGATTAAGTGCAAAATAAAATTACCAGCTTGAGGTGAGAGATGAATGC